>Ga0115567_10005383_pt1 | contig 12411 bp, 9 predicted proteins | sample COGITO_mtgs_1204_2_FD_88679 | JGI IMG/M metagenome (GOLD analysis project Ga0115567, IMG submission 88679) | Pelagic marine microbial communities from North Sea - COGITO_mtgs_120412 | ecosystem: Environmental > Aquatic > Marine > Epipelagic | place: Germany:Helgoland, sampling site Kabeltonne...
CAGGAGTTCCTGTGTACTTACCCTCTCCTTGAATGGTAAAAAACTCCTCCATTACTGGTAATTCATCGGACATCTTTTTCAAATTTGGACATAAAGTTAATCAATTGACTTGTTTCAGATAAAGTAAATTGATAATCAATCCTATTTTAATGGAATATTAGATAAAATTTATGGGTTTGAGTATTTAGTTATATTTGTTTAACAAACTTTTTACTTATGATTAAATTTTACTTCTCTATTTTATCGATATTCTTGACAACAGGAATAATAGCACAGCAAATTGACAATGGAAATATGGAGGATTGGGATGATCTTGGATCATCTTCCGAAGAACCTTCAAATTGGAATAGTTTCATGTCTGCAACAGGTGGACTTGCTTTTTTTGGTTCTCAGCAAGTTGAACAGTCATCTGACGTTTCGTCATCTTCAACAGGAATGTATAGCGCTCGAGTTTTTTCGAAAAGCACCTTGGGGATTATTGCCAATGGGAATTTAACTTTAGGTAGAATTAATATGGGGAGTAGTACACCAAGTAGCCCAGATAATTATAATTTCTCGAGTACTACTGATGGTGATTTCTCACAAGCACTTACCACAATGCCTGATTCATTGGTTTTCTGGGTTAAATACAATGCCAACAGCAATTCTGACTCTGCAAGGGTTCGTGCCGTAATTCATGATGATTATGACTACAGAGACCCTACAGATGCAGGTTCTGAATCACATACTGTTGCTGTTGCGAGCTTAAATTATTTACCAACAAATGGATGGGAAAGAAAAGCAATTCCTTTTCAGTATGTTGGGCCATCTACTACTCCAGCTTTTATATTGATTACGTTTACCACCAATAATATTCCTGGAGGAGGTTCGGCAGGTGATGAGGTGTTTATTGACGATGTTGAGTTGATTTATAATTCATCATCAGAATTAAACGAAATTGAGGTGAAAAAGTGGGTGGCTTATCATCATACATTGGGTCTTCAGCTTTCTCAACAATTTGAGTCGAATGAATTTCTTTGTATAAGCAATTTGATGGGGCAAAAAATTCATTCAGGAACGACTGAAGAACTTATTGGAATCAAACTTAAATCAGGAATGTACATAGTTTCGCATCAAACTGGTTCATCAAAAATAATTTCTGAATAAATAATATGTCCAAATACTTTTCTTGCATCCTATTCCTTTTAATTGGTTTTATTTCTTGGACACAAAACAATTCAAAAATATATGGTAAGGTCACGGATGAGTCTGGAGAGGTATTAACTGGGGCTTCTGTTATATACCGAACCGATGTTTCTTTTGGTTCTATTTCTGATTTTGATGGGAAATTTGAACTGATTGTCCCTGCTGGAAAGTGTAAATTAATTTGCAGATACACTGGGATGAAAACGGATACATTAACTTTCAACCTGCAACCCCAAGAACAAAGAGAGGTAAACTTCACCCTTTTTTCTTATATCAAAGAGTTTAAGGAGGTTGATGTTAAGGTGGGGAAGTTCGATAAACCCATTGAAGAACAGACCGTATCAATGATTGTAATCAAGCCTGAGCTGATTGAAAATAAAAACACCAGAAGCATTGAAACGGCGCTAGACCAAACTCCTGGTTTAAATATATTAGACGGAGAGCCTCAAATAAGAGGAGGTAGTGGTTTTACCTTCGGAGTTGGATCCAAAGTGGCCGTGATCGTTGATGATATGCCCATGCTGTCTGGTGATGCAGGTAGACCAGAATGGGGCTTCATACCTGTTGAGAATATAAGCCAAATAGAAGTTGTAAAGGGAGCAGCATCGGTTCTTTCTGGCAGTTCAGCACTTTCTGGTTCGGTTAATATAAGAACTGCTTACCCTACCTCAAAACCAAAAACCAAAATTAATATATATACAGGAGTTTATTCAAAACCCAATCAAGAAGATGCAACCTGGTGGAATCAATACCCAGGCATTTTTGGAGCCAATTTTTTACATTCTCAAATGTTCGGAAACCTTGATTTGGTCGTTGGAGGGAATATAAATTATGACCATGGTTATATTGGCCCACCAATAACTGATTCAATTGTAGCTACTGTGTTTCCAGATACAATCACCAACTTTAGTGAATCAGATTTGGTTTCTAAAAGAGCGCGAGTGAATTTTAATTTAAGATATCGTTCAAAAAAAATAAAAGGATTGAATTATGGGTTGAATGGAAACTTCATGAAAATGCACACCAACATGCCACTGGCTTGGTTAAATGATTCAACGGGTCTTTATAGGGCCTATCCAGGAGCTATATTTTTGCAGGATCAATTGATTTTCAACTTAGATCCATTTGTCCATTTTTTCTCGGAAACCAACGGGAAGCATTATTTGAGAGGAAGGTTATTGAGTGTTGATAACAAGATGAGTGCCAACCAATCCAATAATGCCACTACGTATTATGGCGATTATATGTTTAAAAAGAAATATAAAGAATTCAACAACCTAGAGTTTGTTGGAGGATTGACGTCAACGTATACCAATTCATTTTCAAATATTTATATAGGTTCGGGTACGCCAAATAATCGCATATGGAACGTGTCAGCATATACCCAGCTAGAAACAAAACTTAAAAATATTCTAACATTATCTGCTGGAGGCCGATTAGAGTATTTCCAACTTAATGATACCATAACTGCTCTAAAACCTATTTTTCGAGCAGGATCAAGTCTTAAGATTTATCAAGAGACCTACCTGAGAGCATCTTATGGTCAAGGGTATCGATTCCCCACGATTACAGAACGATTTATACGAACAGGTGTAGGTAATTTCGGAGTCTTTCCAAATCCAAATTTACTTCCAGAGAGCAGCTGGAATGCAGAGGTAGGAATTAAGCAAGGTTTAAAATTTGGAGGTTTGTATGGGTATATAGATGTTGCTGGATTTTGGCAGGAATATCAAAATACGATTGAATACATGTTTGGTATATGGAATGAACTGACATCTGTGGAGTCTATGGGTTCTAGTGCTGGTTTTATGTTTCTAAATACCGGAGATTCAAGAGTTGTTGGAATTGATGCCTCTTTTACGGGTTTTGCAGAATTTAAAAATGATAGTAAAATGATGTTCTTGATGGGGTATAATTATATTGTCCCAAAGACATTGACACCTGATTATGTATACGCTATTGATTCGAATCAGAGACAATTCAGTTACAATTCAACTTCATTGGATGGGTCTCAAGGAATTCTTAAGTATCGATTTTTACATAATGTTAAGTTGGATTGTGAATATACCTGGAAAGACAAGATTTCTGTGGGTGCAAGTGCCAAATATTTTTCAAAAATCGTTAATATGGATGCCATTATAAAAGATTTTGAGGAATTTACGACAGACGTTGAGGTTTTACAAGATCTGCAATACATGAATTTCTATAATTCTCACCGTTTTGGCAATTGGATTTTTGATGCGCGTGTATCGTTTAATTTTAATGAATCACACAAGCTTGCTCTAATAGGAAGCAATATACTCAATCGTTCTTACTCCTTAAGACCTCTTAAGATTGAACCGCCAAGAACGATTAGCGTACAATACACCTATAAATTAGAGGGCAAATCAAAGTGATTTTATTCGCTTAGCATGTTTTTAAGCAAGTTAAGTGCACAAAGGCTAGTCATGTGAATGTTACGCTCTCTGTGCTGACTAAATTGAAATTTATGGGCAACGATTTGGTCACAAGTCGCTATGGCTATCCAAACCATTCCAACAGGTTTCTCCTCACTGCCTCCAGTTGGACCAGCAACGCCTGTAGTAGAGATACAAACATCTACACCAAGCTTTAATCGTCCTCCCTCAGCCATTTCTTTAGCAACCTGCTCACTAACAGCACCATATTGTTCAATACTCTCCTTAGAAACGTTTGCTAATTTTTGTTTTAGTGCATTAGAATAAGTCAAAAAAGACCCCATAAAATATGTAGAAGCCCCTGAGACTTCAGTAATATAACTTGCGAGTTTTCCACAAGTGCAACTTTCAACGGTTCCAATACTGAGATTTTTAGATTTTAATACCTCTCCAACAATAGAAGGTAAAGTATCCGAATCATATCCAAATAGGTTTTTGGGTATGAGTTTTTCGAGTTCAATAAATAGTTCGTCTATTGTTTTTGCATCTCGATCTCCATTCGTTGATGTTATTCTCAGCTTCACCATACCGGGAGATGGTAAATAGGCCAATGACAGCCCTCTACTGTAAACCTTTTCTTCCCAGTCTTTGATAATCTCAGCTAAAAACGATTCTCCTTTCCCCTGAGTCATTGCTGTTTTATAATACATTGATTTCAGTTCAAACAAAGATTGTAGTTTGGGAATCGCCTCTTCTGTCATAATCCCCTTCATTTCATAAGGAACACCAGGTAAGCTGATGTAAATGGTATTATCACGCTCGAACCACATTCCAGCAGCAGTTCCATAGTTGTTCTCAAGAATTTGACAAGATTTTGGCAATTCTGCTTGTAAATTGTTGGATTCCAGCATTGGACGGTTTCTTAAAGCAAAAAATGCTTTAATCTTTTCTAATGTTGGCCCATGCATTTCTAATGAAGTATTAAAAAATTCACATAAAGTATGTTTTGTGATGTCATCTTTTGTAGGTCCAAGACCGCCTGTAATAACAACACAATCCGTTTTTTCTTTAATATCATTTAAACTATCAAGAATCTCATTTTTATGGTCAGCTATGGAAACACTTTTTACGATGTTGGCACCAATATTAGACAACTTTTCCCCAATCCAAGAAGCATTTGTATTGATGGTTTGACCAATTAATAACTCGTCTCCAATAGAAATAATTTCTACATTCATTTTTTCTTGAATTTTGCAATGGATTCTATGTGTCCTGTATGGGGGAATTGGTCGACTAAACTATAATTCTGAAGTTCAAACCCGGCATCCTCAAGAGTAGACGCATCTCGCGCTTGGGTTGAGGGATTACATGAAATATAAACCAAGTTAATTGCGCCTAATTCAATGATTTTTTTAAGTGTTTTTGGGGCAATACCGGCTCTCGGAGGATCCAAAATAATGGTGTCTATTTTACCGATATATTCAGGATGAGACTTTAGAAATTTCCCAACGTCGGAGGCGTAAAAACTAAGATTGTTAAGACCATTAGCACTTGCATTTTTTTTAGCATCTTCGATGGCCTGTTCCACAATATCTACACCGATTATTTTTACCTGGTTATTTCTTTTTGAAAGGAGTTGTCCAATTGTGCCAGTGCCACAAAACAAATCCATGACCACCTTGTCTTCCTTGATTTCTTCCTCGAAAACATAATCTAGGGCCTTAGTATAAAGGAGTTCTGCACATTTCGGGTTGGTTTGAAAAAAACTTTCCATACTTATTTGAAATTTCAACCCAAGTAACATTTCTTGAATTATGTCATTTCCAAATACCAGTTCACTATTTCCATTTTCAATTTTTGCCCGGTCAGCAACATTGTCATTAATGGTATGTAAAAAACCTGCGATTCTAGTACCAAAAAGTTCTTTGATAAAGTCTCCAAAACCTTTTAAATCAAATTTATTTAAATCAACAGATGAGGTTACCAAATTAATTAATAATTGATCGCTGTCAAATGATTTGCGCACAACGATATGTCTAAAAAAACCTGTTTTTTGTGGTGGATGCCAAGCTTTAAGGCCGGTGTCCTTAAGAAATATTCTGATTTTTTTGAGTTTTCTTTCCCATTCTTCGTCAAATAATCCAGATGGTTTATTAAGACTTTCTACTTTCCACCAGGTACCCCTTCTTTTGAATCCAAGTGCAAAAGCGTCATCTAATTCCGTATTCGTATCTAAGCAATGTTCGATACAAGAAAAGCTGTACTCCATTTTATTACGATAGAAGAAATGACTTGGTGCTGATATAAATTCATCAAATTTGTCGTCAATATTTTCGATGCCTGAAAGTCTTGAAAATGTATCTAGGGTTGAGGATTTCTTTACTCGTTCTTGTTCTTTTACAGGAATATAAATGTAAGGAGCTCCTGATATTTCTTGATATTCGTTTACTTCTTCTATCGGGGATCTTGTAATAATTTCTAGAAGCTTTGCTTCGGCATACCTCTTTTTTTTCGCCGATATAATGGCTTTTACCTTTTGTCCCGGAAATGTATTAGGTATAAATACAATTGTCCGATTTTCGTCATTATTTATTTTTGAAACACCCTTACCTCCAAAAGCATATTCCGAAATCTCGAATTCTAATTTTTCTCCTCTTTTAAACATGATTAAATCATACCTCTTAAAATTCCTTTTTCCGCAGAGGAAATAAACTGAAGTATTTCATCTCGGATTTCACTTGGTTCTAATTGTTCATGTATGGCTTTTATTCCTTTTGAAACATTACTGTTTTGAATAAATAAAATTCGATAAAAATCTTCGATTTCTCTTATTGTTTTGTCCGAGAAACCTCGTCTTCGAAGTCCTACAGAATTGACACCAGCAAAAGTAAGAGGCTCCCTTGCAGCCTTAATATAAGGGGGAATATTCTTTCGGATTAAGGAAGCTCCTCCAATGAAGGTGTGCTTACCGATATGTGTAAATTGTTGTGCAGCTACCTTTCCTTCCAAAATCGCATAATCATCAATTTGCACATGTCCCGATAGCCCAGTGTAGCTCGCTAAAATAACATGGTTACCAATTTGGCAATCATGAGCTACATGAACATAGGTCATTAAAAGACAGTGATGTCCTATTCTTGTCGCCTTTTTATCATTGGTACCTCTGTGAATTGTTACACACTCTCTAATCACAGTGTAATCACCTACTTCAACAAGTGTATACTCTCCTTCAAATTTGAGGTCCTGTGGGATTACTCCGATTACAGCCCCTGGAAATATTTCACAATATTTACCTATTCTTGTTCCGGGATAAAGAACAGCATTTGAATGAATTTTGCTTCCTTCACCGATAATCACATCCTCATGAATATGTGCAAAGGGCTCGATAACGACATCCTTTTCAAGGGTTGATTTTGGATGAACAGATGCTAAAGGACTAATGTTCATTACACTCTGTCTTTTACAATTTGTGCCAACATTTCTGACTCAGCTACCTCTTTCCCATTCACGTATGCTTTTCCGGACATTTCAACCAATCCTCTTCGTATTGGAGACATCAGGGTCAGTTCGAACACAACAGAATCTCCTGGAACAACTTTTTGTTTGAATTTCACATTGTTGATCTTCATGAAATAGGTGGAGTAGAGGTGAGGTTCTTCAACCTTGCTTAAGGCAAAAATTCCTCCAACCTGTGCCATTGCCTCAATTTGAAGGACGCCAGGAAAAACGGGGTTTCCTGGGAAATGACCCGTAAAAATCGGCTCATTCATAGTGATGTTTTTAATCCCCCAAATGGAATCATCTGTAATTTCCATAATCTTATCAACCATTAGGAATGGAAACCTATGCGGTAACATTTTTTCAATGTCATTGATATCATACAAAGGTTCTTTCGTTAAATCAAAATTCTTCCCGTTGGCTTGTTGCTTTTTAATTTGGGCTTTGAGCACTTTAGCAAATTCGACATTTCCATAATGTCCTGGACGAGCTGCAAGAATGTGGGCTTTTATGGGTCTACCTACAAGAGCTAGGTCGCCAACTATATCTAAAAGCTTATGACGGGCTGGTTCATTTTCAAATTGAAGCTTTGTACTATTTAGAACACCAATTCCTTCCACACTGATTTTTAAATCTTCTTTACCAAGAAGTTTTGCAAGTTTGCTTAGTTCTTCTTGAGAAACTTGTGGTCTTTCTACCATCACAATGGCATTGTCGAGATCACCACCTTTGATCAAATTATTCTTCGCAAGAAACTCTAGTTCTTTTAAGAATACAAAAGTTCTACACTTTGAAATTTCGGACTTAAATTGTCCTATGTTGTACATGCTCGCATGTTGAGTTCCTAGGGCGGGTGACTGGTAGTCAACCATCACAGTAAGTCTATAATTTACATCCGGAATGGCTAAAAACTCAATGCCTTTTTCTTCATCTTCCCATGGAATATTTTCAGAAAGCTCAAAATAGATTCTCTCAGCTTTTTGATCTTCGTAACCAATTTCTTCAATTGCTTCAACAAATTTAAGTGAGCTGCCATCCATAATAGGAATTTCGGGGCCATCTACGGTAATTAAAGCATTGTCGACTTGACAACCATACAGCGCTGCCAATACATGCTCTGTAGTATGTACTTTAGCATTATTTTGCTCCAGAGTTGTTCCTCGTTCAGTTGATACAACATAATCAACATCGGCTTTAATGATTGGTTTTCCATCAAGATCAATTCTTTGGAACTTATATCCGTGATGATCTGCTGCTGGGTGGATTTCTAAATTTACTTCAAGACCTGTATGAAGGCCGATTCCATTCACTTTAACAATACCTTTTAAGGTTCTTTGTTTTTCTGACATGGTATTTATTTTGTTAAGGATTCAATTTTCTGTTCTAATTCTTGTACTTTTTTTAGCAAATAAGGTAGTTTTCTGAAGCCAAAATAAGATTTTTTAAAGTCATCTATAGGAATGCCTGGTGTCCCCATTAATGTTTGTGCTTTTTTAACAGTAGAGGGGATGCCTGATTGGGCAACAATCTTTGTTTGATCAGCAATTTTGAGATGGCCACTAATTCCAGCTTGGCCACCGATTAATACATTTTTACCAATCTTACTTGATCCTGCAATACCAACTTGTGCAGCCATTGCTGAATTTTCATCTACGTCAACATTATGCGCAATTTGGCAGAGGTTATCAATTTTCACACCCTTTCTAATAAATGTTGAACCCATGGTTGCACGGTCAATAGAAACGTTGGAACCAATTTCAACGTTGTCCTCTATTTGAACATTTCCAATTTGAGGTATTTTTTGAAACTCGCCTTTTTCGTTGGGTGCAAATCCAAATCCATCAGACCCAATAACAGTACCTGAATGAATGATACAATTAGCACCAATTTTGCAATCGTGGTAGACGGTTACGTTGGGATATATTTTAGTTCCGGATTTAATCGTTACGTTTTCTCCTATATACGCATTTGGATACAAGGTAACGTTGTCCTCTAGAGTTACATTCTTTGAGATATAACAAAATGCACCAATATGGCAGTTTTTGCCAATGGTAGCTTCTTTTGATATGAAAGACGGATCTTCTATACCACTTTCTTTTTGGTATAATTGATTATACATCTCTAAAAGCTTGGCAAAGCATGCATAAGCATCATCAACTTTCACTAGAGTTAGAGTCTTTGGCAATTCTTTTTGCTGTTCGAACGTTTTATTTACGATACAAATGCTTGATTCAGTCTTGTAAATGTATTCTTCGTATTTGGGATTTGATAGGAATGATAGTGTTCCTGTTTTACCTTCTTCTATTTTACTTAAGTCATTTACGACTACGTTAGGATTTCCCTGAATGTCTCCATTAAGGATACCGGCTATTTGTTCAGCTGAAAACTCCATTGTTCAAAAATATAAAAAGTGACTTTGCAAATAACATTATACTGCAAAAAAATCTCATTTCAATATGTGATATACCATTTACCTAACAAAATCAATCACAGTCCTCTCCCTCATATTCGAAAGAAAAAATCCTGGCTTTCTCCTTGTAAAAGGAAGCTCTAAAACCAAAAGGAACACCATTATTGTCATTTAAAATAATCCTGTGCTCAGGTTTAGGTTGAAGTTTCAATCTTGAATTTTGAAGATCGATACGCCCCGAAGAAAGAAATTTTGTCATTAAAGTACTATCCTCTTCAATACCTAACGCTTTTCTTTTGCAAATAGTATATTCGGTTGTATCAGAATAAAAAAAGTTTTTCCCACTTGGAACAACTACAGGTACACCAAGTCCTTTTTTTGTAGGTTTTACGGAACTTGAATTAAAGCTGTTAGGAACCAATTCACAAACAAATGCCCCGTCATATAAAATTACTTGAGCAACGAAGTTTTCAATTTTACTTGTTGGACCTTCAAGATGATAAATTCTTGGATTGGTATTTTTTACACTTTTTGAGAAGTCCACATCGGCAGATTCAATGTATTTTTTTAATTCAGATTTATCGATTTTTAGATTTTCTAAAACACCTAGGTTTTTTTCTGAAACAAAAATGATTTTTTGTGCGAGTAGTGTTTTTATTCTATTCTCTGGAAGCCATGAACAACCTCGATTATTGAAGAAAAAGAACACAAAGAGGAGGCCCAAGCCGAAACCCAATCCATAATAAAGCAGTCTTCTTTTTAATGTATTCATCTTTTACGATATATAAAGTGTCAGACCAACTACTATAAGTCTCAAATCTTCAATGAAGAAAAAAAGGATCTAGAAAATAAGCAGAGCCGTATTTATTTATAAAAGAGCTTCTAATTTTGAATCTAAAGTTGCTTTTGGTACTGCTCCAACAGATTTATCTACCACTTCACCATTTTTAATAAACAGAACAGTGGGTATACTTCTTACACCAAATTGAGCAGAAACATTTGCATTTTGGTCTACGTTTACTTTACCTATAAGCGCCTTTCCTTCATAGTCTTTAGACATTTCGTCAATAAGTGGTCCAATCATTTTACAAGGTCCGCACCATTCTGCCCAAAAGTCTACTACAACTGGTTTATCTGATTTGAGTACTAATTCGTCAAAGTTTGAATCTGTAATTTCTAAAGCCATAATCTTAATTTGTATAATTAAAGTTAGAACAAAATTAATTTAATTATTTAATGTTCAACCAATATTTATTATTCATTGTTTTATTCAAAGCTCTTTTTTAAGGTATGTGGCAGTATGAGATACTTTACGTGTGTCATTCACCAACTCTTTGACAGTGCCTTTGAATACTATTTCTCCACCATTTTCTCCACCTTCTGGACCCATATCAATAATATGGTCCGCAATTTTAATAATATCCAAGTTGTGTTCAATAACGAGGACCGTATTTCCTTCTTCAACTAATTTATTTAGTACCGATAGCAATTGGTTAATATCCTCGAAGTGAAGACCTGTTGAGGGTTCGTCTAATATATATAGTGTTTTACCAGTCGACTTTTTTGACAGTTCACTTGCCAATTTTATACGCTGAGCTTCACCACCAGATAAGGTTGTTGAGGACTGTCCGAGAGTTACATATCCCAATCCAACGTCCATTAAGCTGCTGATTTTACGCTTAATCCTAGGTTGATTTTCGAAAAACACAAGTGCATCAGAAATAGACATATTCAATATATCTGAAATGGAGTTTCCTTTAAATTTAACTTGAAGGGTTTCATAATTGTATCGTTTTCCTTGGCAGGATTCACATTCTACATAAACATCCGGTAGAAAATTCATTTCAATTAATTTCATTCCACCGCCATTACATGTTTCGCATTTGCCACCGGAAACGTTGAACGAGAACCTTCCAGGTTTATAACCGCGAATTTGAGCCTCTGGAAGTGATGCATATAACTGTCTTATTTCGTCGAATACTTTTGTGTATGTCGCCGGATTAGAGCGTGGCGTACGACCAATTGGTTTTTGATCTATTTCAACAATTTTATCTATGTTCTCAAAGCCTTTTATATTGGAGTAGGGAAGAGGAGTTGTATGGCTTTTGTATATTTTTTCAAATAGAATAGGGACCAAGGTCTGATTAATTAAGCTTGATTTACCACTCCCACTTACTCCGGAAATACAAGTAAAAGTTCCAAGAGGTATTTTTAAATTTATGTTTTTTAAATTGTGACCGCTTGCACCAGAAAGTGTAATGAATTTCCCATTTCCTTTTCTAATTTTCTTAGGAATATCAATGTTTAACTTTCTACTTAGGTATTGTCCTGTTAGCGTATCGGATTTACATAATTCCTGAAATGTGCCTTTTGATACTATTTCTCCGCCATACAGGCCTGCTTTGGGACCTATATCGATTATGAGGTCAGCAGCTTCCATAATTTCTCTGTCATGTTCAACGACGATGATGGAATTTCCATTTTCTTGAAGGTTCTTCAGCGATTTTATCAACTTGTTGTTATCTCTTTGATGCAAACCAATGGAGGGTTCATCCAAGATATATAATACATTTATCAATTCTGTGCCGATTTGATTGGCAAGTCTTATTCGTTGTGCCTCTCCTCCAGAAAGTGATTTAGAAGGTCGGCTTAAGCTTAAATAATCAAGTCCAACATCAAGAATAAATTGAAGCCTAGTTTTGATTTCTTTTATTATTTCAGACCCGATTTTTATTTGATTTGTATTTAATTCGCCATCTATTTGATTGGTCCATTCTTGTAATTCAATCATGCTCATTTCTGATACTTCCGCGATGTTTTTATTTCCAATTCTGAAATGCTCTGCACTCTCATTGAGTCTTGTGCCTTTGCATGAAATGCAAGTGATAATGGTTGTATAATTATCAGCCCATCGTTGCATTC
>Ga0115567_10005387_pt1 | contig 12400 bp, 13 predicted proteins | sample COGITO_mtgs_1204_2_FD_88679 | JGI IMG/M metagenome (GOLD analysis project Ga0115567, IMG submission 88679) | Pelagic marine microbial communities from North Sea - COGITO_mtgs_120412 | ecosystem: Environmental > Aquatic > Marine > Epipelagic | place: Germany:Helgoland, sampling site Kabeltonne...
ACTCGGCAACTAGCCCAGTCGCGTGGTCAACTAGCCCAGTGTCTCACCGGTCAATCACGCGACTGGGCTACACGAGTTGACTCGCGCGGTTCAGTCCAGAAGCGTGCACGCTGCTTGGGAGGGTCGTGGGCCGGGCTGCACCTCTCGCAGAAGGCTGTCGGAGTCGACCCGTGCGAGAGCCGACACGAGCCGCGGACGCACCTGTTCTCCGGACGCGTCTCAGCGCCTCGCGTGCTGGGATAGTGCGCCGGACACGCGTCCAAAGCGCATCCGTCGGCTGGGGGAGGCGGGGCAGAGGTGCGCATAGGGCGCAAGTCGCACCTCTTCGGCGTAGCCCTGACACCAGATGCTCTCGTGAATCTCCGCCTCGAGCTCCGAAATGCGGGCGCGCAGCTGCAGGAACGGGCTTTCCGCCACGTCGCGCGCCCACGCCTCTTGCGCCTTTGCGTTGAACGTCTTTTTGAATGCGCAGCTCGGCAGCGCGGACACCAGCGCGAGGCCTGCAGCGGCAGCTGATGTGAGAAGTGTAGGGGGCGGCGGAATCGCCGGGCCCTCGTCATCCTCGTCCTCCTCCTCGTCCTCCTCATCGTCGTCTCCCGGCTCTCCTGCCTCTATCCGAGCAAGCTCCGCGAGCTCGCGAGCCACCACCGCAGACCTCTCAAGAAAGTAGACGGTCCCCAGCTCCTTCGTCCGCCACTCCTGCTCCCCGTCACGGCCCCGGCCATACACGTCCTTCCTCCGCCGGACCTCGCCCCGCTCGGCCTCACTGCGCCTCAGGCGGTCGGGGTGCTTCTCGCCAACGCGCTGCCGCTCGCGCGAAAAGCCTCCGCCCAACGGCCCGTCGCGCTCGCGCCTGCACAGCACGGGACCGTGGGCGCTCGCACAACGGCGGGCGATGGAACAGGTTTGGGGCGGGCGCGTGCCTGTCCCGCTTCCGAGTCGCGCGCTGCCTGTCATCTCGCCCCTCTCGCTCAGCCTTCCCTTCCTTACCACTGAACCTCACACGCTTGCGCTCGCCCCCAGCCTCGCCGCCTGCTGCACCGCCCGACGCGAACCGCTTCCCCGCAGAGGCCTTCTCGGGGGGGCGGAGGATGTCCCTGAGCCCCGGGGGCCAACGCCCGCCCCTTCCGACGGCAGAGGACGAGTAGGTGAGCTCCTTGCCGGCCGTAAGGCAGTTGCCGCGCGCCGGCGCCGTGCGCATCCGGCGCACGTCGTCCAGCGTGAGAGGCACCTGTGTGCGCGTGAGGTTGCAGCGCGGCTCCACCGCGCCGAGGACAACAGAGCGCAGGACCTCGCCGCCGGCGGTGTCCCGGACGCGGTCGGTGCTCCACAGAGCCGCGTCTGCGCCCGCCGCGCGCGGGTCGAAGCGACTGTGCGGTTGAGAGCTGAAAACCCCGCCAGCGCCTTGGAACATTGTCGGATCAATCGACAATAGCATCTCTGCTTTGGTTGGCCCCTCTCCGAGACCGCTCAGGACGGTCCTTGGAGTTGCAAGTCGTCGTGGTTTTGATGCAGCGGCTTCTGAGGTAGCCTCTGTCTTCGCTGGAGCCGTATGCGCTCCAAGTGCGGGAGGCGAAAGAACAGGATTGGAGCTTGGACAGAGGGTCGGCGTCGGTGCAGCTTTGTCCTTCTGCTCTGGGGCCAACGAGAGTGTCTCGGGTCCTTCCCACTCTTTTAGCGCAAATCGTGAGCCTCCTGTCGAATTCAAAACTCAGCCGAGGTGGGTGGGAATGCAAAACATTAACGCCGCGTCAAACAATCGCGTGCTCGGCAGAGCATCAAATCAACAGCCTCTCAGGGCCGGCAGACAAGCAACCGCCAAGCACGTTCCCGCGCTTCTGCGCAGGGCACAGCGAGGGAAGGCCGCACCGAGATTGACAAGGGACCGGCAGCGCCCGTCCCGAATCACCTTGTTCAGGAACGCTTTCATCGAGTCGCCGGCGGTGCCCATCCCTGAGAATGTGATGCTGCCCTCGGCAAGAGCCTGCTCTGCGAGCGCATGAGGATTCATCGGCACCCCTGAGCGGCGCAGGATGTCCGTTACGGCGGTCAGCCGTGCCGATGTAGGATTTTCGTGGTGCTGCTGCTTAGAGCACGGCGAGCCAAGCACGGAAGGCGCGCTCTTTCCGGAAGCAAACCCGCCCCCCCCGTGGTAGGAACTGTCCATTGCAACATCATGCGGTGCGGGTACGTGTATGGTGACTGAGCCCGGGTGCACGCAAAAAACATGCTCTGGGCGAAGCCACTCGAGACAGCCGTACACCTGCGGGGGCGCAGCGCTCAGCACTCGGAGAGAAACGTAGAGGGCTGAAGCAGGTGACAGAGTCGAAGTGGCACCGGGACCGCACCTCCTGCCCACCATGCACGTACTGCACAAGGTACTCAAGATCCCAGTGCGGAGACCCCTCCCCGATCAGCCCAGACTCCCGACCGTCTTCCCCGCCCCCAACAGACCCATCCACGGCCTCCCACGTCGGTGGGGGCGGGAGCGCCAGCGCCGTCCACGCTCTGAGGCGCGACTTTGCCGTGAGGCCCGGATACTCCTCACGGTTCTCGCGCACCTGCGGGAGGAGACGAGGCGCAGCTCAGCGGCACGTTCACAAGGACAAATTCAATTGACCGGCGCCTCGCCCGCCAGGCACGGGCTCGCCACGAGGCCTGGCTTGTCTAATTGCAAACCACAATTTGTGGGGTGCGGCGGCGACTTCGGCCATCGGACACCGCAGGACATGGGGGGTCGCGGTTTCGCACGCCGGGGCAACGCACCAACGCGTGCTCGCACAGCCCAAGGCGCCGCGCCGCGCGTTCTGGGGTCTCGTTATCCTGCGTCTCGAGCACGCGTGTCGCCGGATACGCGCGCGCAGGGTAGTTGGCGCGCGCGCGCGGGTGCACGCGCGCAATGTCGACAATCAGCGCGTCCTTGAAGATCCGCGACCGCGCCTCGTGGCGGACCGCGAGCACCAAGTCCCCGACCTTGGGCCGCCCGGTGGGCGCCCACCCGAAGGGCGTCGATTGGCGGCGCACGTGTTTCGGCCGCACGAGCGCCTCCCCCGCCTCGGGGAAGTCCCGCGACACCACGCGCAGCTTGCCGCGCGCCCTGGCGTCGTTGGAGTCAAGGCGCAGACGGCACGGAGGGGGACACGATCTCCTCCACACGTGGGCGCGGGAGACACGGGCGGGCGTTTGCCTGCGCTCGAGGCCCACCACTTGCACGTCGTGCCAGGCGTTTCCGACGAGGGCCTCCAAACGCACGGCCTCGGAGACCCGAACGCCAGCCCACGGCCCAGGTGCCTCCCTCGCCGTGGCACGATCGGGCGTGGTCAGCGACAACAGATTATCCTCTTGCACCTGCGACGCAGGGGCTGCTGTCTTCGGCGACCCACCGGATTCGCCCGGGGGCTGCAGCCCCGCACCCGCAGGCGGCTCTGGACCAGCACCCCACACAGTCGACCCCTCATCCTCTCGCGTAGGCGTGCCAACCGTCTGTTGCACACCCCCCGCCTTTCTTGCAGGGCACTGAGACACAGGTTCTGCCCCCCCAGCTGCCTTGGCAGCCTGCATGGCCCGCATCGCAGCCGCAGCAAATGCATCGTCGTTGAGGCACTGAGCGATTTCGGCGGTTGGGTAGTACGAAGAGCGCACCATCGCACGGTCCCATGCCTCTGCAGCCTCAGTGACCTGTGGCGCGAGATCAAGGTGAACGAGAGCCATGGTTCAAAACTTCACACAATCACATCCATGCATGGAACGCTCTACCAAAATGTATGCGAGGACACCACATGGCGGCGGGGGCAGAGCACCGTCTCGAATCCCCCCGCGGCAGGGGAGCGCTCCCCGACTGTCCGGAACTGCCCCTTGATCCACATTGCCGCCTGATACCGCGTGGGGGCATCTCCACCCGTGCCCGGGCGTCGAAACACCCCGCGGGCTCCGATCGTACGCCAGCACGCTGGCGCAGGGGCGCTCCGGAACATGGGGGTCGCGGGCGCGTCGCCGGACTCCGCTTCAGGGGCATCGTGTGCCCCCCGCGCCGTCATCTCCCCGCCCCCCCGTGAAGATGCCACACTGTCGTCGGCCTCGCTCCCTGCGGGACTAGCATGTCATTGCCCCTGCCGCGCGTGCGTGCGCGCCTGGAAGGGGACGGGGCGCGCCACCGCGGGGCGAGAAGTCACCAGGGGTTTCCTCGCGGGTGAGCCGTTCTTCCCACGGCGTCGAGTTGAAGGCGTCTGCCGGTGCACGTCTGCGTGCGGTTGGCGCGCTGTCGCCCTCCTGCACACACACTCGCGCGTCGGTCCAAAGCCTGGAGAAGCGGGAAATGAGTTGGCGGGGCTGACCACGTCATCGTCTGCATTCGCGTCATGCTCACTAAACCCGCCGCCGTCTTCTCTTCCGTCCCTTGCCTCTTCCTCACTTGCATCTTCGGACGACGAATCCGCAAGACTGCGGATGGGGCAGCGTAGGGGAATCGCGCGTGTTTTCAGCTGGCTGAAATCAAGAGAGACAAACGCAAGCTTACACATGCCGAAAAGCATTTGAACCTAGCGCAATCAGTGTATGGGATTGCAACGCTTGGTAACACGGGGAGGTCTCAGCCCCGACCTGATCCCCTTCCCAATCCCAGCTTTCGTGCTAAAGATAGCGTCCGGGCGCAGCAGGTCCTGTTTCCGTTCGTGACTCGGACCCGTCGCCCCTCGAAAGCTCTCTTTTTGATCATGAGGTCGACCTGGGGCCAACTGAAGACGTCGCTTCGAAAGCGGAATGTCCTCGTCGCTGCTTTCATGTCCATGATCGTGCCGACCCAGGCTTTTAGCCGCTCCATTGCCAGCGGACCCCAGAGTGGCGCCGGACGCAGCGACCGCAGCCCCATTCGAATTTGGGGATCGTAGCACAGCAGTCTCTCCCGTTTTGAGGGCGTGGCCATCCCCCAGAACAGCCACAGGGGCGCTCTCACCCATCCCAGGGAGGCCGCGCTGAGATGGGTTGAGAGAGGGGAGGGAGGATGGGCAGCAACCAAACAACGCAGGTGAAAGTTGACATCCTCAATCAAAGTCGATCTGCGGGATTTCATCTCTCTTCGGCGGGCGCAACGGTGCTGCAGCGCGCCGCAGCAACGGACGCACCTTTGATTGTCATCTTCTCTACGGCCGTCTGGTCCTAAGGCATTGTCTGGCGGTAGTGGCAGGTGACGCTGAGTCCCGCTATTCTCAGGAATCACCAAAATGCGGTACGATCGGTGCGATTGAGCCGACGAACGTGGCAAGCGACGGACGCTGGCGAACTGAAATCACCATGAACAGACTATGGAAAACTACAGGCGCGATCAATTATGAGCTTCTGCCGCGCCACACAGACATGCGCGAGCACGAAAGGCGCATACTGGCACGCAGGAGCAAATGCTCAGCTTCAGCTGAGCGGGCCTGCCCCCGAATTTGCGGCGGCGGCTGGCTTGAGCACGGCGAGCGCAGGCAAGGCGCTCATCACCCTGTGTTGATAACATATCGCTCTGCGAGCATCTCACCTTTTGGACGCAGAGGAAGCTCGCGCATGGCTGCCGGCTGTGTGTGCTTACCGCGCGTTCCGGGGCAGTTGCGGCGGGCGGGGCGAGGCGGTCAACCTCTTCTGGGCAGAAAAGCTCTCCATCCTCATCGATCAGGTCAGAACCTCTGCTCACTGCATGTCCGCCTCACTCTGAGCGCGCTCGCCATCGCGTTGTGCCGCATTAGTCGGCCCGGAGCCCTGACGCCACGTTTCGCGTCTTCAGTTGCAGCTGTTCGGCGTATTGTGGGTTGCTGGCTGCCCTGCCGCAGACAGACGCTTCCCACAGGGCTGGTGCGTGGGCGCTGGCAAAGTCGTGCTGGTCAACGCCGACCTCTCGGCTATCTCCGCCTACGCGCTCAAGGCGCGACCCCCCCACCCCCGCGCAAACTCGGCCTGTTTGGCCGTGGAAATGTGGCATTTCCACGGCCAATCAGTGGGGCACGACGGATAGCGGAAGATAGCGGAGGAGTCCTCACAGACTGCTCGCGCGCTGAACGACGCACGGCAGGCGCTCAACGGGACCACTCCGACGACCGGTGCGGAGGACGGCGCTGCGGGCGCGTGGCGGGGCGCGTGGAAGTGGACCGTCATCTGCGCGCCAGGCGTGGCTGTCGCGGCCCTTGCACTGTACTTCGCCGGCGCGCAGCAGCGCCTCAAGTACGCGCTTGGCCTGCGCGCGCGCTTCGTTCCGCTCGTGGAGCGTGCTCTGCTATGCGCGCTCTACCTCGCATACCTCCCCTGGTGCCTCTCCGTCTCGCGGCACCTGCTGTGTGTCGAGATGCACGTCACCGCTGCGTGGCAGCGGCGCTGGACGTGCGCATCACTCGATGCGGCGCAGGGGCTCTGCGCAGCCAAGCAGAGGTGCGGCATGCAGGGCGGGGGTGGCCCGGACGCTGCAACAGGAGGAGTTTGGGGGGTGCTCGCCTGGACGTGCGCGGCGCTTTTCGCTGCAGGCCTCCCTGCGCTGTTCTCGGCCCTCGTGCGGCGCGGCACGCCCTTCGCAGGGCGCCGGCGACACGAACAGTGGCTACAGTCCATTGAAGCCGAGTACATGCTTCACCTCTCGTCCTTGTGGTCCCACCAACACTACGCGCTGATCGCGTCCTTTCGCCGCCCCTGGGCGCACTACTACACTGCTAGCCTCGTACTCAAAGCCGGCCTTGCTGCAGCGCTCGCGGCATCCTGGGACACGGAACTAATTCTGTTTGGTACGCTCCCGGGCCTTTCACCGACGTGCGCGCGCCAGTGTCTGCAAGCGCTCCGCGGCGCGCTGAGGCGGCAGTCGTGGGTGCAGGCATGCGCAACAGGGGCGACGCTGTGCGAGATCTAGCCATCCTGTTGCTCCTCTTTCTCTTCTTCGTCTCGCAGATGGCCGCACCTCCCTTCCGCCTACGCTCCTCGAATCGCGTGCTTGCCGTCAGCTCCGGAGCAAACTTGCTGACCGCGCTGCCCCGCTGCCTCCTCTCGTGGAACTTCCGCTCTCAGCCGCTCTTCACCCGAATCGGCCTACTCTTTCAGGCAATCCTCGCTCTCCACATGCCGAGACACACAGTCGCGCTGGTCCAGCCCGCGAGACTAGATCAATGCCCTGGCCAAGCACAACGCGTGCCAATTGCAGCGCCGTGATCGCCAAAGCTTGCGTCTGATATCCCCCGCTCCGAATCGCGCATGCCGGCAGATCCAATACAGTCTGGCGGCTCTGACAGTCATAGCAATCGTATTCTTTTATCGCCGTGAACCTTGGCCAGTCACGCTCGCGTCCATCCAGCACAGCGACCGCGCCCTTCCCGCGTCTCTCGTGGACCCCGCGGCCCTGGCCCCAGAACCCGACGTGGGCCAGCTTGCGTTTCCCTTTCCCTGGTTCGGCGGCAGCGGCGGCAGCGGCGATGCCTTCGTTTCGTCGGGCGGCGGCGTGTCAGCATTCATCGAGGCGGCGCGGGCGGCGCTCTACGAGGAGCAGCTGCGCACGCGCCTCTTCATCCGCCCCGCGCGGCTCCTCGCAGCCCTCGACGCCCTGAATGCCCTCCTCCCCGCGCTGCGGCGCGACGGCCACGTCCTCCTGGCACGCGCCCGCCCTTCGTTCCCAGGACGCCTCCGCAGATGCAACCGCGCCACGCAGCCGCCGGGCGCGCTGGGGCCCGAGCGCGTTACGTGCGGGCGCCCTCCGGCAGAACGCGGTGGAGGACGCGCTGGAAGACACGCTGGCCTTCTACAACCGCCACGCACGTGCCACCCTGTACGACCACGCGCCGCTCCGCGCGCAGCTGGTGCCGTTTCGCGCGCGGCTCGACCGTCGCGACGCGTACCTCCGCCTCGCCGGCGGCCTGCGCCGCCGCATCCTGCTGAAGCTGTACAGCTGCGCGGTGGCGCCCGCCCCTGCACGTCCCGCGCCAGCTGAGACGCGCAGCCATCGACTACCGAGCTGACGCCCGCGACGCGTTGCGACCCTGGCGGGCGGGCTGCTCTCGGCGCTGCCGCGGCTGGGGCTGCCCCGAGGCCGGCTGGGCTGAGCTTGCCGCGCCGCATGCAGGTGTTCGTGGAGATTCGGCGCGACCTAGCGCGGGCGCGGCACCGTGCGCGGGCGCGTCCGGACCCGCTTGCGTGATGTGGCCTGCGCGGACGAGGGTGGTGTGCGCTGGCGCGCGTGCAGCGACAAAAGAAAATGTACATACTGTTCATGCCCCCGCTGCACCTCGCACCAGGCGCTCACACGTTGTTCCTCGCGTTCATTCTCATGCCACCTGCTGCGCAATCATGCGCAGCACCTCCGGCTCGAGGCTGCGCAGCCAGCACGCCGCGCCGAGCCGCCGATTTGCAGCCATGACGAGGGCGACTTGCCGCGCGCGCCGCGTCGCGACAGCGCGAAGAAGCGCCGCGGCATCGTCGCACCCGTTCGCCTCGGCATAGTGGAGGGCGGTGAGCGGTTCGCGGGCGGGACCGGCGTGCGTGCGTGCGGCGTGGTCTGCGCCCCAGTCAACGAGGACATGCAGTGCGCCGACTTCGCCGCGGCTCGCAGCAGTGTGCAGCGGAGCAATGCCCTCACGGTCCCGCGCGTCCCGCTTTGCGCCGGCTTTGAGAAGCGCCAGCGTGGCAGGACCCCCACTGAGCCCCCCGGCGGCGAAGTGCAGCGGCGTCGAGCCGTGCTTGTTTGGGGCATTCACGTCTGCGCCACCCTCGATGAGTATCCGGACCAGATCCATTCTGCCTAGGGATACGGCCCAGTGTAGCGGCGTGGCTCCTGTGGCATTCTGGGGCGACGCGTCTGCCCCGGCTTGTAGCAGTTCCCGCACACAATCACCCGAATTTGCGTCCTCGGCCGCATGCAGTGGTGTCTGTCCAGTTGAATCTCGTGCCTCGACATCTGCTCCATGCTTCAGCAAAAAGGCAACCGCCCGATTGTCTCCACTCGTGGCCGCGATGTGCAGCGCGGTTTCCTCGCGCTCGTTGACTGCTCCGACATCAGCACCCGCGTTCACAAGCAACTGCATAACGCTCGTATGTCCTTCCAGTGCTGCTTCAAAGAGTGGGGACCATCCCAGATCATTTCTTGCGTGCACATCTGCCCGACACGCAAGAAGTTCCTGGACAACTAAGTCTTGACAGTGCGAGGCCGCAAGATGAAGCGGAGAGTCGCCCTCTCTATTTCTCGTCGAAATGCTGGCGCCTGCTTCAGTCAGAGCTCGAACCACCGCTAAATGTCCCTTCGCAGCAGCAATGTGCAGGCTGGTGTTCCTGTCTCGGCCGTGAGGAATGCAAGGACTCAAGCCCTCTTCGAGCAGAACACGCACCCGCGGTTCGTCACCTCTTGAAACAGCACAGACCAGATGTTCGACTCTCTCTGCCGCGCAGACCTGCCTGAGGGTCTCCTCAGCCTCACAAAGGGAACCAGAAACGGGACGTCCCAACTGCCCTTGCGACATCGCCCTGGGTGTTGGTGTGTTGTTCTCTGCGGTCGAAATGGGCCGAACTGGTCGGCCCATTTCGAGGTCGGTTGTCCTACACACCTACACACCCAAAAATCACAAATCAGACAGCAGCGGGTCGGCAGACGGGGGCCCCGGTATGTCGGGCAGCCTATCGATGTCGGGTTCGCGAGCCAATGGTTCACGGACGTTCCTCACGGGTACAAACGGTCTGGATGTGCCTGGTTCCGGTGGCAGCACAGAGGTCGTACGCAGCGTCAATGACTTACTCGAAAGGAATGCTGAGCTTGTCACGGCTCTGCAGAGGGAGAGGAACCGTGCCGCGGACTCGCTTAGGAAGATCGACTCGCTGGAGAGGGAATTGGAAGCGGAGCGGACTCAGCGTCAAAAGCTGGAGATCGACTCCGCGGATGGCGTGAAGGAGTTGCTCGCGGCACGCCAGGAGGTAATGGAGCGCAGGACTGAGGTCGCCGCGACGGAGCATCAAGCTGGCGAGCAGCAGCGCCTGCAGGGGCAGCTGCTGGAGCTTCTCGAGCGCGAGGTCGCGGAGGGTGATGCAGTCGTGCGTCGCATGCGTGACGCACTCCTCGCGAGCGACGCAGAAATCGCCGCGCTGAACGAACAAGTTGTCGACGAGGACCGCAGGCGCGTCGCCGCCGAGGAGGAGCTTCGCAAGTTCCAGCAGGCCGCCGGCGAGACGCACCGGCGGCTCAATTCGCTGCTCAAGTACCGTGAAGAGCAGGAGAGCAAGGTACGGAAGCAGATGCAGGATTTCCTGCGGTGCATGATGGACGGGCACGTGGAGGTGCGTCAGTGCGCCGAGTCCGGCGACTGCGGTGTCTTTTTCGGCGAGGAGGCGTCCGCGCTCATCCTATCCGCGCACAAAATCTCGCCGCTGCAGGGGAGGTTCCACCCGGTCTCCCTTCCGCGCCACAGCTACCTCCAGCAGCTCGCAGCGGGGCTCGCGCGCAGCGGGCAGGGCGCCGTGGCCCTGCGCGACTCCCACGCAGGCCCCGAGGGCTCTCCTCCGGCGCGGCGCGAGCGCGCGGGCGCGACGACGTACAACGAGCTGCGCCTGGAGCGCGACGCGCTCGATCGGCGCCTTAAGGCCTCGAACCGCCAGGCGCGCCCCGGGCTCGGTTCGCAGAGGGCCCCTGCACGCTTCACCGCAGAACTCCGTGGCGCGGGAGCACGAGAGCCGCAGCGTGTGCGGGCGGCGCGGGTTGCGCGCGCTGACGCGATCTTGGGGGTCTCAGGTGAAGTTGCTCACTGTGGAATTGGCAAAGGCCAAGGAGGAGGGCCGCATGCGCGCGGCGGAGAAGGGCGAGCGAGCGGACTCGGCAAGCCCTCCTGCCCGACCGATCCCCCGCCCGCCCTCCTGCGCGTGGCTGATAGAGCGGTGCGCCGGGCAAGATGTTCATCGTGGCCCACGGAGACGAAGTCCGGGCGCTGAAGGAGCAGGCAAGCCTCCCTTTTCCACAGTCGGCGCGAGCGCCCGTGAGACCCGTGGCGCTCGGCGATGGCGTATGGGGAGCGGAGAGCGGTCGCCTGGGTTCCCTGAGGAGGCACGGCGGTATGTTTGGGCCCAGCTCGCGGACGCGCTCGCGGACGCGCGGGAGGCGCGGAGCAGCGCGGACGCGAGCGAGGCGGCGCGGAGGCGGCTGGTGGAGGAGCTCGGGGCCTTGCGCGCGTGCGTCGACCCTGTGCAGGTCCGTCGCTGCAGGCAGCGCTGTTTAGGACGCAGCCCCTCTCTTTGTGCGCTGCGGCACGCGGGCGCATTGCGTTTGCGTGTGGAATGCGACGGGGCAGGCGCCCTGTCTCTACGCGATTAGACACTCTGCGAAGATTGAGGAAGTCGGTGTGGTTTTGGGCAGGCAGCGTGCGAGGAGATGGGCGCGCACGAGGCGGTCCGCCGCGAGGAGAACGCGGAGGCGCTGAAGCTGATGCAGGTGCGCCGCGCGGCGCGCCCTCCTTCCGCACTCGCTTCATCCACTTCTGCACTCCTGCAAGGGTGTCATTTCTCTGAGAGCCGCGAACGCGGGCCCGGCGCGGTCGCTAGGCATGAAGCCATGCATGACGCAACCCTGCTTCTGCGCGTGCAGGCGCGGCATGCGGCGCTGCGCGACGCGCTGAGCGCCATGGAGAGCAAGGCTCGCACACTCGCGGAGGAGGTGGCGGCGCAGGGGCAGGGCGTGCTCGCCGCGGCGGAGGAACACCGCGGCGCGCTCGAGGAGTACACGCGCGGGGAGCGCCGCGGCGGCGGGTGGGAGGGCGCGTGGGAGGCGCTGCGGGGGAGCGTGCGGGAGATCGACGTGAAGCTGTACGCGAAGCTGGTCGCGTCCGCCGACCGCGACGCGTCGAGCGCGCGCGTGTGCAAGCGCCTCAAGCTCCACGCCCCGCGCGGGCGCGCCGGGGCGCGCGTGGGAGGCGCCGATCGAGGCTCTGGAGAGGAACCCTTGCGAGGTGCTCTCTCTCCCCGAAAGTGGACCCGTTCAAAAGTGGATCCCCCTCCAAATCCCACCGTCCTCCATGCCGATTCCCCTGCTGCAGCCTCGATCGCTCACCGGCCGCGCTGCACCAGGTACGCGGCGACCCTCCCGCTCTCCTTCACCGGTGGGCCGCGAGGGGTCGCGGGAGCCAGCGTCACCAGCGCGCGGGTCGCGGGCCTGGGGCGTGCACGATAGCGCCAACACCTGGGGGGTCGCGGCCGATGAGCGCCCGTGCGCGGCGGATCACAGCCCGGCTGGGCGCGCGTTTGTCCCCCGACGGCAGCGCAGCGCGTCGCCGCCGCCGAGAGGGCAGGGTTCTACCGGGGGTGGTGTGGGGCGGGCGTCGCGCGGACGTCACCTGGAGGACCTCGAGCGTGCGGTAGAGGCAGAGTGGGCCTCGGGGCGGGAGGAGCGTGCGGTAGAGGCAGAGTGGGCCTCGGGGCGGGAGGA
>Ga0115567_10005394_pt1 | contig 12393 bp, 11 predicted proteins | sample COGITO_mtgs_1204_2_FD_88679 | JGI IMG/M metagenome (GOLD analysis project Ga0115567, IMG submission 88679) | Pelagic marine microbial communities from North Sea - COGITO_mtgs_120412 | ecosystem: Environmental > Aquatic > Marine > Epipelagic | place: Germany:Helgoland, sampling site Kabeltonne...
CCGGGCAGGTTGATGATAAGTTGATCTTGGGGCGTCATTAAGTTGTCTCCTTTTAAGAATGAAATGTTTCGCAACACTTATTCTATCTGAAGACGACTTGCCCCACTACTTGATGTAGACCCACTTTTTTGCGTATTTTGTTTTCGTAGGGCTATCAATTAACGACATCCACCTTAATAAATTATGCGCAACCATCGCAATTAAACCAAACACGTGGTTTGCGTCCATTTTTTGACACGGGAAATGCTTTAAATCATAACCGTACTTTTCTTCTCTAATAAAGTTCTCAGCATTTCCTCGCTTAGCGTGGTGCTCCATTAATTCCTGCTTACTCTTTTTAAAAAGACTCATGTTTGTGACAACGCCATAATACTTATACACATCATCAAACAAATCTCTTTGCTCATCCTCTACAACCTCTCTTTTAACCACCACATTAATTCTCAAAGAATCACTCCAAGATGGCCTCCATAAAAAACTCCCATACTCGGTGCCTTCACTCACTGTAGACTTCTCCCAATTCGTGATACTAGGTATGTGGTCTCTCCAACCTGTGGTCGCTTGGTTTGCCGTGATCGTAAACTCAGCTCTTAAACCAATACAGGTCTTAATCACGTCCTGATTACAGTAAGCTGAATCTGCTCTTACTTGCTTCTCATCTCTAAATTTAAAACCCCTAAGAGCGGTTTTAATCATCTCACTCGCACCAACACCGCTCTTCGTGTTTCCACTCCTTAGATCAAAACCCCAACACATCCCGAACTGATCAAAAATAACTTGAGAGTCTAAACACCACATATCTTTATAGTTCCAAGCTAAGCCCTCCATCTTCTTTCCACGCTGCTCGTGCGGAGTAGAATCGATGTCTAAACACAAAACCTCTTTAAAAAGAGAACTTTCAGGATAAAGCTTTTTTTAAGAAGACAAATAAGATTTTGCTTGAAGAGGTAAAAACTTATTTAAATCAGAAATGTTTTCTTCTGAAAAATCACGAAGGAAGTTTCCCATGGTGCGGGGAAGAACAGTTTCACCCTGCATTACAGCCTCGAGTAATGGGTCCTGCTTAAATTCAATCAAATCATCAATGCAGTCATGTCCATATAAAAAAGAAGACAGCTGTATCAACCCAAGCCTGTAAGAACCTTTTGACCTGTTGCTGAGTCTTTCAGGTAAGCAGTCTGCAAACTTCAATGCTAGAGGGGATTCATCAAAAGCCTCAACCATAGTGCCAAGACCTGCAGCATTTGTGAGCTTTTCTTTTGAGGCCACAAGTTTAATTTTTCTAGGTCTAAACTGTGGTTTGTTATTTTTTGTCTTTAAATCTGTTTTTAAAATAGCCATAGAAAAAGTGTAGAATAAAATAAATCGGAATTTAAGTATTTATTTTGAGTTTCACCCAGTGGGTGAGTTTGGGGCTTTCATGGCCGCGTCACATGACAAGGAGTTCAGACGTTTTTAGAGATTCTAAATTCTGACCTAGGATTGAACCTTCTGAACAAAAAAAACCTCAGCCAAATAAATGGACCGAGGTTTACTAACATTTAAATATTAATATTTAAATTATCTATTTGGACCAAAGTCTTTTGGGTTGTTACCATTAGATACAACAACTTTTCTAGTTTGCATGTAGCAATTTGCACGGTTATCTCCGCCTTCGCCAAGTATACGACAAATTTCAACAGTTTCAATTCTGTATGTTTTTTCAGTTACATAACAGTTAGTACGACTGTCTCCGCCTTTATCAGCTACACGACAAACTTCAACAGTCTCAGTAACTAGGTTGCTGTTATTAGCAAAAGCCGAAAGACCAAATAGTAGTATTGATGAAATCACTATTTTTTTCATTATATATCCCCTTTTTCTACCATAATTAAATTACTATGGATTGTTTAGAGCTAACTTATGAATCGTTAAATAGTGTTTGTCAAATTTCCAAGTATAGTCTGACGCGGGATTTTTTTTGTATTCAAACTGAAGACTGTTTTAACCTTAAAAAACCTTAAAAACCCTTATTTTAAAGGGTTTGATGTTGTTAATTGCTTATGAGCAAAACTTTTAAAATTCATATGATTGCTGTCTAGGCAATCGGAATTTTTAGTAAATATAAAAGATGTGAGGCGAAGCGAGTAGATTGTTAAGGTGAGGTTTCTGAACTATTTTTTTAATATATAAGATGTTGGTGAATTTTTGTATCCAGCTCTGAACTTGAGCTGGATATTTTTTTATTAAAAAGATTTATTTAACTTCAACTTCAGAACAGTCAGCATCACTCACATTTATATCAGCGTTGCCAATGATCAAGCTAAGTCTCGCCTTCATGTCATATGTTCCGGATTTAACAGTTTTAACATCCTCCATATAGAAAGACACAAAACCACTGTTGTAATTTGAACTTGCATCATAGTACCAAACATATGCCTTTAAAAGATCAGCTTCATATCCTGTCATACCAGATAAATATTTTAGCGGGCTATTGGGTCTGCCCTCAATAGTGTTTGTAGAGGTGTCTAGCACCGTGTAGGTCATCGCCGTTGAATCTTCACCCTGACCACGGTTGCCGTAATTCACTTCTGAAAAGAAAATTTTATAAGCTCCAGTTGTACAAACTGCTGAGCTTACTGACGGAGATTTTACGAGGCCGGGGGCCGTCACATTGCCGCCATGGTCTCCTGTAACAATAGCGGACGCTGAGCTTGCTAGGATCAAGTTAAGAGCAATTAGAGATAGCATTTTTATTTTATTCATTTTCTATTTCCTTTGTTTCGTTAGTTGGTTGTTTAATATCAGTTCTTCTAATCATTTTATATTTATATTGTCTATTTTTTTATTCTAACTCTAGAATATTTGTAAAAAGATCATTTAACTCGAGTATCTCTTTCATATAGACAATATAGCTTCTTGATTCTCTTTTTGCCAGTTCACCAACAAACGTATTAAAGGCTCTTAATACAGCGCTGTATATTTCTTCAGTGCTGTGGCCCTTCTGGGAGCTCTTTAGAATAAACCTACCAACAGCTAACCGTGCATTGTTAGTGTATTTGTGTTCATCGATTTGACCGTACCGCAAACGGGTGTTGAGGAGCCTAGCCCCCTCAGATTTCATAGGAGAAGTCGCCGCCGGTGTAAAAGTTCTTCCCTTATAATTGTCGAGCCCTAAAGTTTTGTCTCTAAGAATGCCAGTTTTCTCAAATGAAATAAGCTCCTCCATAAAGTCGCTAAACATCTCTTCTATGTGGGCTCTAAAGTGATGATTTCCATTAATCTTTAAGTGGTGAAGTGTTTCAGTCGCTAGGACATGTCCAATTTCATGCGCAACTTCTTCAAGTAACCTTGAGCTGTCACCAGCCTCGGTTTCATTAAGTGCATCATGAGAAAACCAAACTACGGTTGAAACATGAGAGTTAGCAAAATGTGATACTGATGGCTTATTGCCTGGCCACATTTTAATTTTTTTTGGGAGGGGAACTTGTGAAAAATCACTGTTGTTGTGGATATCGTATAATCTTACAAGTATAGACTTGATTGCTCTTTCTGACTTTTTTGCATTTCCTGTAAATTCCTTTAGGAAGTCAGGTGACAGACTTTTGGTTTCTAAAAAATTCGTGCAGGCAAGAGACGCTGCTGCGGGACGAGCAAACAAAGACAGCATAAGGAACAGTGATCCACATATTATAGAGCTTTTTATTGATAACGTTATATTATGTTTGCAGTTGTTCAATTTCACCCGGCCTTTGAAAAGATGTCCTGCTGTGTATAAGCAAAAAGCTTGCCAGTGGAATGGTAGACTGAGCACCTAATAAATAGGCTCTGAGGGGCTATAGAGCCGTCCTTGGATCTGCTGATCTCAATTGGTTCTTATCAATAGATCAGGGCTAAATCGCACCTTTAAAAATGTACGGTATCAATATTGGTGATCAAAAGTTCAACAGTGCTTTTAACTGTTAAAGATTTGTTTAAAAAACTCAGTCATGGATTTTTTTAGAGGCGTATAAGAAACGCCAAGTTCGCTGACAGATTTTCAATTGTCAGCCCTAAAAGCGTAACCCACATTTCTGCTGATGGCTTTTCTAGTCATGTTTTTATTGGCTAATGGTCCCACAAGCCAAACAAGTAGTTTAGGAAGAACACGAGTAGGGATAGGGTAATCGTCACCGAATTCTTCATGTAAGACTTTTGCCATCTCTGGGAATGAAGTGTCGTGTCCACACACAATGTGTCTACCCTTAGCTTTAGGCGTAAACGCTGCATTAAAGTGAGCCTCAGCAACATCTTTAATGTCTACGACTCCTAGTTCCCAATCGGGAGTTCCAGCTTTGAAGGTTCCATTGCCCATTTGTTTTATAAGGCTAAAGCTTTCAGAACTGGCGTTAGGGTTGAGCCCAGGACCCACAACAAGGCCTGGATTGATCACAACTAAGCTCCACTGGTTTTGAGCTTCATTGATTTTCCAAGCCTCTTTTTCTGCAAGCGTTTTAGAGTAGTAGTAAGGGTTGTGGTCGAGAGAAGACTTTGTATTCCAGTCATCCTCTGTGAATTTTTGTTTCGACTTTTCTTATAGATCTGCGTTGTCGCTGTAGATTGCGGCGATACTGCTTGTGAGAACAACACGTTTTACGAACGGTGTTTTGTTAACTGATTCAAGTACATTTCTAGTCCCTTTGAAAGCTGGATCCACTAATTCTTTTTGAGGGTCTTCAAAGTCGCTGGTAAACGGTGAGGCTGTATGAAAAACAATTTGGCAGCCTTGCATTGATTCAAGGTAGGAGCCCTCTTCAAGTAAATCTGCTTTAAAATATCTTACACTGCCAGACTTGTTCTTAGCTATTTGATTTAAGTATTTTAATTTTTCAGAATCATTAGGGCTTCTAACAGGAGCATGAACAGTGAGCCCTGCAGTTAAAAGTTTTCTTACAAGTTCACCGGCAACATAACCCGTTGCGTCGGTGACCATAACGGGCTTTAAAGTGTCAATTTTATTCATGAGAAATTCCTTTTTGCGGTTTTTTAAGAGTTTTAAGCGCTTCAGTTCACTCAAACATCTTAGAGGGGTAGATGATAGCAAGGATAACTTAATTCGAGGCTTGAGTTAAGCAATTTGACTATTCGAACTTTACTGTTAAAATTTATATGAGGCATCAAATTCTTAGTCTTTTATTAAGGGGAAATAAATGGAGTTTGTACAAAAAGACTTTGAGCATCGTGATCTGTATTCGGAAAACACTTTTTTAAAAGACTTGGTCGATTTTTATGTATCCTCTGCACAAAATGAAAAAATTAAAAACTCATTAATTAGCTTTTCAAAAGTTGCCAACAGTGAAATTCGTTTAGACTCAGTGTTGGCTGAAGAGCATCCTCCTGTTTTGAAAAAGTATGATCATTGGGGGGGCGAGGTTAATGAAATTAAAACTCACGAAGCATGGTCAAGGCTTCACAAAGCAGCAGCAACTCATGAGCTTGTGGCACTGGGCTACAATAAAGAAAATAAAGAGTTTTCAAGATTCCATCAGTTTTTAAAAATACTGATATTTCACCCTTCAAGTGCTTTTTACTCATGCCCACTAGCAATGACAGATGGAGCAGCAAAAGTTTTAAAGAAATACTTAAAAAACTCTTTCGTTAAAGATGTTTTCGACCACCTTACTAGTTCGGACCCTGAAAATTTTTGGACAGCTGGTCAGTGGATGACAGAAAAACCTGGCGGATCAGATGTTTCAAATTCTGAAACCATAGCAAAGCATGAGAATGGCGTATATTTATTGAATGGAATCAAGTGGTTCACTTCGGCGATCACCTCAGAGGTTGCTATGGCTTTGGCAAAAATTGAGGGCAGTGAGTCTTTAAGTTTGTTTTTAATAAAAATTAGAGACGAGAAAGGCAATCTTAATAAAATTGAACTTTTGAGGTTGAAAGATAAACTGGGAACCAGAGCCATGCCTACAGCCGAACTCAGATTGAATGGTTGCGAAGGTTTTCTTATTGGTGGTGAAGGTCGTGGTGTTAAAGAAATTACTGAAATATTAAACATTTCAAGACTCTACAACTCTGTTTGTGCTTCGGGTTCTATTTTCAAACTTTTGTCTCTGGCAGTTGACTACAGTAACAAGAGGTTTGCTTTTGGTAAAAGAATTGCTGAACATCCATTACACAGAAAAACTCTTTTAGAACAGAGAGCTAAAGTCAGAGCTTGCATACATTTGGTGTCGTATTTGTCTGTTTTACTCGGCAGACAGGAGCACGATACTTCAGTGAGCGAAACTGATTTGATGTTGAGGTTTCTAACCCCTATTGCTAAACTTTGGACTGCAAAAAAATCAATTGAAGTTACGAGTGAACTTTTAGAGTGTTTTGGAGGCGCTGGCTATATTGAAGATACGGGGCTTCCGAAGTTTCTAAGAGATGCTCAGGTGTTTTCTATATGGGAGGGGACCACTAATATTTTAAGTCTTGATGTATTAAGAGCACTTACAAAAGATGAGGGCCGAGATGTTCTTATTAAAGCTTTTGATAAAATGTTTAAGACTGCTGTTAAGGGGTTTGAAAATGAAAAAGAAAAGCTTGCAGCTGTTTTTGAAGTTCTTAAAACTTGGCTCACCACTCACATTAATAATAGAGAGCAGCTTGAATTAGGGTGTAGAGAGTTTTCAATGAAGACAGCAGAGGTTTTATGTGGTTTTAAAATGATTGAGTTTGCAGAACAGACTAAAAACGTTGATGACGAACTAGATGCAAGAACTTTTATTAAAACGATACAAAATCCTAATTTTTAAACCTTTAATAAACTCGGCCTGGATTTGTTGAGCACAGCACTTAAATTAAAAAAAACCTTAATTTGTCTACAGCGCTATTAAAGATTTGAGTTCGTAACCATCGAAAACAATAATTAAAACAGGTTTGCGTAGCCTCATCTTCATTTTACTTACGGACGTTGGCAATTCATAATCCCAATTCAGTTCAAGCACCTCTTTTTTGGGTGAGTGTAAGACATAATTATAAAGGCCTTCCATAAGGTAGGGATGTAGCCTGGCAAGATACAAACAAGGCATTTTAAAACGTCCAACTTACTCTTCCTTATTGAGGAGTCGCAAAACGCACCCTAATTGAAAAAGACCACATGGGCTGCCAACAGGTGAAGGCATGATATCAGCTGGTTGAAGAGTGAGTGCTTGTTGACTCGGATGCAGCGGCATAAGTGACGTTAATGGAGGAAAATAACTTTTTAGATTTGATGAGTTGTTTCTTGTGTAAACGCTCTGGCCGGGATTTTTTGATTGAAGAGGGGCCCAATTGGGTCTACGCTTTCATTTGACTTGGACTCATGACTCTCATTCTTATAACTTACGAGTAGACCATGCTCTTTAACAGTCACTGTGTGTTCAATAGTGTATTCATCGCCAGTTTCCAGATAAACCACATCCTCGATATTTTCTGCAGGAAGTTTAGGGCATTCTTGACCAGGCTTACTGCACTTTAAACTTAAACTTTCCAGTTTTATTTGATCGGCAGGATTTAATTTAACTGTTGCAGCGTGAACTGTGTCTAAAGTTAAAATCAACAGAAAGCTGTGCAGCGCTAAATTTTTTATAAAATTTTTTCTCATATTCATCAAGTTTCTTTATAATAGTAATCGCAAGTGTTTAGCACATCGAGCTTAAGAACAACCACAAATCGATTGGACATGAAAAGTCTTCATTAGTAATGCTGGAGTAGGTAACGAGAGATTACATGCATAAAGCTTGCCAAGTATTTTAGTCCGCTGGCAAAGCAGCCCCATTTTAATCAGAGAGGCCTGTTGATCAAAAAATTCAAGACCAACTAGAACTTTGACAAGATGCTGCTGAGTCTTTTCACTGCTGAGTCTTTGGTGCTTGAAAACGAATATCTATTTGATAGATGTATGCTCTCTAACAAGACCACCAGCAAGAAGAGCGGCTGAATCATCAGTGCCGGAGTTTGCCAGGATAGCTAAGGCGTACTGAACGCCATCCACTGCAAAAACCATAAGGTGGTTTTTAACTCTCACATTGTAAGTTTCGCCTGTTTGAGGGTTTTCAGTTGGGCCACTGTAGGATCCCGTCTTGCCTCCTACATAAAGACTTTTTGGAAGGTATTTGCGTCCTCGACTGCTGCCAGTTCTGCAAGTGTGCATGATCTTCCAGAGAGTTTCAGCTCCAGAAAAATTGTTTTGATAAGTGTCATAAAGTGTTTGAGCGGATTCGTCAGGAGTAAGCTCATTGCCGTGAATTTTCCCAAGGTAGCCTTGAAACCCCCTTGTTTTTTCATAACCCATTCTTTGTGTGAATCTATGAATGCGTTCGCGACCTTTGTTTGAAGAGCCGCTGCCAATTTCTTTTTGGAGAGAAGTCCAGGCAGTGTTAGAAGACACAACAAGCATATCTGACATTTTTTGGAGCTGCGAGCTAGAGATCGCTCCATCTTTTAGATCAAGAAGTGCTGCTGCAACATATATTTTCGAGCTGGATGCGCCAAAGATTTTACGGTCGGCTTCCAGACTGCGCTCAATGACTTCCCCGCTGTCTAAATTCATAAAAGTCCACTGAACTTTATGATTAGGTTTGCTCTGAGTTTCTCTTTTTAGCTTTTTGTAGGCCGAGACCTTTGAGTTTGAAAAAGATCTTCCACTTCCAGTGGCCAATCTAAGAGAAGAGCCTTTTACTTTAATGCTTGAAAGCTTTTTACCACTAGCTAAAGTTAAAAATTTACTTGTATTTGAAGGTTGTGAGTTTTTATAAGGGTTGGGCACAGGCAAAGAGTCTTTAGGATGGCCGGTTTCAGGCACTAGGTTTTTTGAAGGCTCATCTACGACAGCGTCCTGTTTTTGTTGATCTGCATTTATAATTTGAGTTTTTAGTTCGTTTAAGTCTCCGTCACTTAAATCTCCACATGCTGTCAGAAACATGGGAAAAGTTAAAATGATAAGACTTTGTTTGGCTAGAGTAGAGTTGAACATTTTGAAGCTCCTTAGAGTTTGAGCCTTTAGGCTGCTGCATGTATTAAGGAGATCGGACTAGACTGGCTTGGCCTCAAGAAGAGGTCGATACAAAGAGCTAGGCTTGCTGACTTTAGAAGGCCCTTTGTCGAGCATTAAGAATGAAGATTTAATTTTTTAAAGTTTTCGAACAGGTTATGTACAAAGGTTTTGTGAATTAAGACCCTTCAAGACCTTAGTTTAGAAGGGGTTTGAACCTTTAGTCTCAAAGCTGAGCGCATATTATGGGGCTTATTAAGAGGGCTCCAAAAACTACTTGTTTAAACTTTAGTGGGCCAATTGTAATAAAAACAGGGCTACAATTCTGAACTGCACCTTTTTTAAGCTTATGTTAGATCTAAAAAAAACTAATGGAGGTTTTAGAATGAAATTTTTTGGTCTTTCTGTTTTGGCAGTATTAATAAGCACTACAAGCTATGCACAGGATGCATCTGAAGTCGTAGATATCGAGTCTTACAACGCTAAGTTGCCTGTATGGGGCACAAGTTGGAATGCGGGCTCAGATTCAGTAGGTGGTTACTACCCAAGTTTTTACACTGGCTTTGCTCCACGCCAGCAAACACCTAATAGATTACATATCAGGTTGTCACGAGGCAACCAAACAAGAGTAAGCGTTATCTTAGATGACAAAACAGTCATGGATTATGCTTATGATTTACAAGCTAGAAGTGATTTTTACAAAGACATGTTGGATCAAGAATACATCAACATTTCTCCTAGAAAATCTGATCTCACTCCACATGTAACCTACTTCAACTCAGTTGTTGCCAACAGTGACGTTTCATCAACTATTAATGCGTTCAACAGTGGACAAGATTCAAAAGTGGTTTTGTATAAGAAGAGCTTAGATTTACTTAAAAAGTTCAACGCACTAAGAACTTATGATATTTCGTTAAATCTTTCTAAAGAGCTTTTAGCTTGGAGAGATGAAGCATTGGCTTTGGCAGGCGAAGAAATTGGTGAGCAAGATTCAATGGCTATAGTTAACCAAATGTTATGGGCCCGAGTGAATTCTATTAGAAATCTTACTGAATCAGAGAGTGCAAGCCTGCAAAACTTAAAAAACAAAGCGTCTATTTTAAGTGAAGAAGGTTTTGTACTAGCAGCTGTTGAACTTTTAAAGTCAGTAACTGACGGGAAATATGATTTTAAAGTTTTAGACGAAGCTTCAATGAAATTTGTTGCGGCATTAAATTGTACTTCATTAGAAAACTGTACTTTAAATTATACAGAGCTAAGTTCTATATACCCTACGGGCTCTTGGGAAAATAAAACTAAAGATGACCTTGGAAACCGTATTAACATTTACGCTACTGTTGGAGTAAATGCTTTTTTAGACACAGGTTCAAGAGGTGATGTAGATCACATTAGAACAGAGCAGTACTATGGTTTCGCACCTAAAATGGACTTCGAAGATCTAGGAAACGGTTATCACAATCCAGCTGTACGACTTTGGCCAAGTAGTTCAAAGAAAGAATCTTTGAACATCAGCAGCCGTCAGGATGCGTTCTGGGCTGTTAAAAGAGGTGGGGTTTCTAGTGGTTGTGCACGACTTGCTACTGGCCATGTTTGGGAACTTAGAAACACAATGCCTGTTCAAAACTCTTTAGTTAAAAATGTTTACTGGTTCGGTAACGATTCGAGAGATTTTGATCTATATGACATTAATGCTGATGGAACGAAAGAAATCATGGGCGTGAAGTACTACATCAAGTATGATCTTACAGGAAGTTCTGGACTTGCTAAGCGTGAAGGTGAAGGCCTTGACCTAAATGACAACGTTTTAGATTACTATGAGGATTTATATGGAAGTCGTGGTGTTTACACGCTTTCAGATTCTGGTTTAGTGTTTCACAACCCTTCAGTTTCAATTCAAACAGCTTCTGATGTCTGGGGGACTGGTAGGTCTCATAGAAAAGTAGTTTCAAGAAAAACTGTTGAAGGAGACTTTAAACTTTTTGAGCAAGCTTATGAACAAGATAAAGTTCAGCTCTACACCTCTGATAAAATCAGAAGCTTCAATAGCGGACTCAGCGGTGGTGGAAAAGAGAGTCTTTCTAAAAGGTTTGTAAGACTTATGGGCCGTGTTAAAGGCTGTGCTCCATTTGCTGACAAAGAAGCTTGTGGAATGAATGCTTTTGAAAATGAGAAGAATGAGATTTTAAGGGAGATCAGGTAATGACTTCTTTTAAATTAATACTAAGTGCTGCATTGGTTTTAGTATGTGGCACAGCTTCAGCTCTTGAGATCGAAAAACACTTCGATCGCATGAGTGGTGATTACAAACAGCCATTTGGACCGAATATGAAACAGGGAGACACAAGACGTTTTTCTCATAACTATTGGGCTAAACATGGTGGGAGCTTCAACTTTCAAATTGCTTTTAGATCTGATGAAGCTGTTGAGCTTTTAGAAGAGCACGGCATGTACACGGCAAATTTATTTTCTTCTAACTACTATGAACTAAGGGCTGAGTTTTTAAAAGGTGATAGAAATGCAACTGATGTGAACCCAAAGACAGAAGGGCTTGAGGCTCTAGTTGTTGCATCACAAGTCACTCCCGAGGTGTTTAAACGAGCACAACAGATGGTTCAAAACTGGAACCTTGAAAAACTCTACATTCTAAAAAATCCCTCAAGTAGATTTGGAAGAAGTTTTCAGGCGCGCGGGATAGCAGATGCAGAGCATGAGCAAAGATTTGGTAGAGATTTTTCTAATTTTTATATCAACGCTTCAAAGACAAATATTGAATTGATGCCTATCATCCGCTTAGTTGATTCAAGCGCTTTGGTTGACTCTAGTAGCTTTTCTAGAATTAGAAATCAAGCCACATCACTTTATGAAACCTACAGGCCTGGTGGAGCAAAAGGTCATCTTGTGTCAGAAAAAAACTTAAGAAGACTTAAAGGTATTAGAGACAGCATACACAATCAACTTACCCCAGGTGTAATTGAACTTATTAATGATTATATGAACGATACGAACTCCAGTGCCGGTCATTCAGAGCTTGAGTCTATTAAGAATTCTATTGAATCTTACTTTGCCAAAGGGGCTTCAGACATCAAACATATTGCCAAAAAGGGTGGCCTCCAGGTTTTAGGTTTAGATGCAATTGACACAAGAAACCCTGAATTAAGTGACCTCATGATTTACGGAGCTGAACTTGTTGCAAACAGACAAGCAATGCTTACTGATCAAGTTGCACTAGAAAATAAATATTTAGTGATTTCTTACACGTCAGCTGCAGCAAGTTTTTTAGGTTCAAAGCTTTCTAGGTACATTCGTAAAAATGATATTAATGCGTCAAATATTGGTGATGTGACTCTAGTTGCTACTCAGATTCTGTACATTCAAGGTCTTATTGAAAGCCCAATCACATCAAGTGC
>Ga0115567_10005398_pt1 | contig 12388 bp, 11 predicted proteins | sample COGITO_mtgs_1204_2_FD_88679 | JGI IMG/M metagenome (GOLD analysis project Ga0115567, IMG submission 88679) | Pelagic marine microbial communities from North Sea - COGITO_mtgs_120412 | ecosystem: Environmental > Aquatic > Marine > Epipelagic | place: Germany:Helgoland, sampling site Kabeltonne...
AGAGATTACGCGCGAGCGAGTCAGAGCTAGAGGACTTGAAAAATGAGGTTCGTGCAATACGCACGACCGCCAAAGAAAAACTAGAGAAGATCGCAAAGCTTACTAAAGAAGAGGCGAGTGATAAGTTGTTACAAATGACTGAACGCGACATGAAACATGATATCGAAGGTCTGATCGTTAAGCTACAGAATGAGGCAGTTGAGACAGCCGAAGAAAAAGCGCAGATTATTCTTACGCAAGCAATGGAGCGAATGTCGAGCGAGGTAACAGCAGAAAAGACCGTGACAGCGGTACGACTTGAGGACGAGGAGATGAAGGGACGCATCATCGGTAAAGAGGGCCGTAACATCCAGGCGCTTCAACGCGCAACGGGTGTTGATATCCTGGTTGATGATACACCAGGCATGATTATATTGTCATGCTTTGATCCAATTCGTAGACAGGTTGCGCGTGTCGCCATGGAGACATTACTCAAAGATGGACGTGTCCACCCAGGTAGAATTGAAGAGGTAGTAGAAAAAGCCAAAAAGCAGATTGATAAAGATGTGGATAGGGCAGGTGAAGACGCTGTGCGTGAGATCGGTGTTGTTGGACTTGTACCCAAAGAGATGATGCGCTTACTGGGAGAGTTAAAATTTCGCACAAGCTACGGTCAGAACGTACTAAAACACAGTACTGAGATGGCTCAGATCGGCGCAATAATTGCCCAGGAGATCGGCGCTAACGTTAAGACGGTAAAAGTTGCCGCACTGTTGCACGATGTCGGTAAAGCAATGACTCATAAAGTCGAGGGTAAACATCATCATATTAGCGCAGAGATGGCTCGTAAGTACGGTATGAACGAAGAAGTATCGCACGCAATTGAGGCTCACCATGATGATATTGAGGCAACTACTCCTGAAGCTCTTGTTGTTCGGGTCGTAGATGCCCTGTCTGCTGCTCGTCCAGGTGCTCGAAACATCAGTGCAGAAAACTTTGCTGAGCGCATGCGGGAGCTAGAGAATGTGGCAACAGGATTCCCTGGTATTCAAAAAGCCTATGCAATATCTGCTGGGCGCGAAGTGCGTGTCATGGTTATACCAGAACAAATTGATGATTTAAGTGCGATTAAGCTTGCACGCGACATAGCCAATAAGATCGAGAGCACTATGCAGTACCCTGGAACTATTAAAGTAAATGTAATCCGAGAGACACGTGCCACAGAGTACGCAAAGTAAATCTGTTAGACCGCTTTGATAAGCATAAGCAGTTTGCTATACTGGACACATTATAAGTAAAGGAATCAAATACACATGGATAACTTTGGTGGAGTAAATCCAAACCCAGGTCAGACACCACAGTTTGACCCAAACCAGTCTCCAACGCAACCGCAACAACCATCGTTCGTTGACCCGAACGCTACTCCTGCACAGTCAGGATTTGCCTCGGTCCCTATGACTGATCCAAATGCTATGGGTCCAATGCCCCCTCAGACACCAACTCCTCTACAACAGCCACAGATTAATCAGATTGATACGATGCTAGACCCTCAGCCAGCACCGCTTTCTCCACCGCCAACTGGTTCTAGTAAAGCTAAAGTGATTATTTTTGCTATCATTGCCGTCGTCGTTTTAATTGGGGCTTCTGTCGGAGCGTACTTTGTTGGCTATAGCGCCGGGAAAAGTGCTGGCAAAACTTTGTCAGATGCGCAGTATCAAGCCGAACAAGAGCGTCTCCAGGCCGAGAAGCCTTCTAAGGATGATACACCAGATGAGCTTGATCTTTCAGATGCACGCGATCCTGATTACACAGCAGATGAGCTGCTTGAAGGCAAAGTAGGCGAAACACTTGTATCGGCTGATGGATTTGTCATGAGAGTCAACAATATTGAGCGAAAGTATACGCCTGATGATCCAGACTACCTCCCTGATGAGACAAAAGAGCTCGTCAAGGTTAACTTTCAGATGGGCAACATAACAAAATCCAAGACTATGGATGTCAACAACACGCCGTTTAGGTTAGTTGATTCAACTGGTGCTGAAATCTTGCCTGAGAATAACATAGCTAGCTACGAAGGAAAGTTTGATACCACTAAGCTTGATCCCGGCACACAATCAAATGCATCACTCGTGTTTGCAGTGACTATTGACGACAAGCCGTTAACGTTCTCACGCAAGCAGCCGTATCGAATCAGCAATCAAAACAAAGAGGTCACATTCAAGACACTAGTTGTTGTCTCGGAGTAAGACACGTATGTTTTAGTAAAATACCAGTGTGAGGTAATAATCACGCTGGTATTTATATATCTTGACCGCCGCGAAATCCGAGTACTGCGATAATGCTACTGGCAATAAGATTAATAACCATAACATTGATTACATCTAGATCAGAGCTGATCCCTAGTATGATCGCGGTACCAAGCCACATAGTAGCAATCACACCTGCGGTGTAAGGGTATTTTACAAATAGAATTACATCTTTAAACATACTATTATTATATCACAATTATTTAACTATCGCTACTCACATCTTGTTTTTTTGTGATTTCATCTATCTTTGGGAGTGGTGTTTTAGGAACAACCTTTGTCGTCTCCTGTACGGCGTTTATCTTAGTAATGAAGGTCTTAAATAATGCTGGATCTCTGTCAGCGACGCGCTCGAGCCACTTGCTGATAGTCTCCATGGATCGATTAATATTTGGAAGTCGGGAGGTGTCTTGTGTTAGCTCAGGAAAGTCGTTTTCAACACGCGCAAGGGCTGTTTCTAAAATCGTTGGTAGAACGGTCGTTTTGCCACCCATACTATCGACGAGCGTCATGTAGCTTTGTGCGGCTCGGAGCATTTCACTGTCGTCAATCTTCATGACAAGCCCAAAGCGATTACCGTTGTTAACTACTTGATTCATCATTGTTATGATGTTGCCTTTTTCAATCACCGCAGCTACATCACTTGTTCCCATCTCTTTTTTCAAGTTTCGCTCGGCTACAGCACCCATCTGACGTGTTAAGTCGTTTGTTTTGTCGTCACCAGGGAGCAAGGTAGTGATTTTTTTTAGTGCTCGGTATAGATCACTCACAAAGAATCGTAAAAACTGCCCAAATAGCTCTGGAACATCCATGTTGCCACGTAATACTTTGGCGTACTCTTTGAGTAGTGCATAAAATGCCGCTTTTTCAGTAGGACTACGAGCAGAGATTCCAAAGTCAATCATACCAATCTTGTTGTCGGGTAGAAGTTTAACGTTGCCTGGGTGCGGATCACCTTGGACACGGGGAAGCGCAAATATGCCATAAATGAGTTCAACACCGCCTACTGTTAGTTGTTCATCAACATCAGATCCAAGCTGAGTTTGAACATATTCTTTTATATCGATGCCTTGCTCGCGAAACTTAATTAACTGCGCCACTGAGATTCCGGGTAGGTACTCCTGTACGATTATATCTGGCGTACATAGATCCATGTAGGTTCTTGGAATAATAAACTGAGGGTGATCTTTGTAGGCCTCGAATAGTTCATTGGCAAATCGTGCTTCTTCAACATAATCTGTTTCTCGCAGTGTTGCGCGTTTAAAATCGGCTACTGCCTGTTTGATATCAAGTTGCATGTTGCGAACTTTACCGAGTGAAGTCTTCATGAATACCCCAAGAAGTTTGAGATCAAAAACAAGTGTCTCACGGATCAAAGGTCGAAGCACCTTGATAATAATTTGGGTACCATCAACGTGTTGACCGTAATAAACTTGCCCAAAACTACCGGCTGCGAACGGTTCTGGCCCAATTGCAGATATTTGTGATAATTTTGGTTGGCCGAGTTCTTTTTGGAGTACTGCGTGAATGTCCAGTGGCTCAGATTCAAGATTCTCAAATATATTAAGACGATTAGGACTCTGCCAATTCTTCATCATTTTGCTTTTGAGTAATACGCCTTGTAAAAACTTAATATAGACGCCACCAAGAGCGGTGAATTCATCACATATAAGATTATCCATCTCTACGTCTTTATGCTTTTTATGTAGCGCATACGCTTTGGCGCCAACTCCAAGAACCTTTTTGGTGCGATATCGCTTGATCTGTTTAATCTGCTTTGATTGTGCGCTTGTAGCCAAGAGCTACCTCTATTTTCCCCGACCAAAGCCGATGATAAACAACGTTAGTGTAAATACAATGAGTGCAACATAGAGCTTAAACATATCGCCAGAATCTTGAACAAATAGAGCCATAAGGATAACGGCTATCCAGACAAATAATATGGTTATAAAAACTGATGCATACTTCATGATTTACCTTTGTACAAACTCATTTTACAATATTATATCAAAAAACACTGCATTTGTCTACACTGTACTAGATTTTTGTCAACAGATGTACTACAATAGCCCTTGTTCTAAAGTGCTCATTTGAGCTTTTGTTTCGGTTCTTCAAACCAAGTCAACGACTTGTTTGCGGAACTGATAAGGAAGAAACGATCTTAATTTGAAAGTTAGCAAACTTGTTTGTCTAACGAAGAATGAACGTCGATTCTGACGTCGGGGTGTGGCGCAGTTGGCTAGCGCGCGCGGTTTGGGACCGTGAGGTCGGAGGTTCAAGTCCTCTCACCCCGACCATATAAAGAATCCACCCACCGGGTGGGTTTTTTATATGGGCAAACAACAATATGCTGAAATCTTATTTAAATAAGATTTGCAAACTAGTATTTAACGCGGTATCAGATACGTAAAAATATGTGAAATAACAGGGGGAATCTGCTACAATATGCTTATGTTGTTATTCTCAATGCTTGGTTGGTGGTATTCGCGTGGCTGGGCTTGGATCACCAGACATCTATTGATTACCAGAAACAAGCGTATTATACAGTTTTTTTCCGTGAGCGATTTGCTCAAAACGCTTTTTGCACCCTTTCGCCAAGATGCAGTTGATACAAAGCGTGCACCACTTGGAGTTAAGTTGCAGTCGCTCGGGGGTAATATTATTTCAAGATTTCTGGGCTTCTTAATACGACTAGTACTCATAATCTGCGGATTATTATTAGTAGCGCTTAATACTGCACTCGGTATTTGTTTGATAGTGATCTGGCCACTACTACCATTCGCCCCGTTAGTGGCGGGCTTGGTTGCACTATTTTGGGTTGGATTTGTAAATGTTTAATTATGATAGTGCACGATCACAATTAGCGAGAGCTGCCCGCCACCTAGAGAGTAAATGGCTACAGATCTTTTTAACAGTTGTTATCGTGGCATCAACTGTTGCCTGGTTGTATCTTGGCGTCTATCTTGGGTTGGCAGTTGCTCAGTTCCTGCTCATACCAATTATGTGGGGAAGCCTTACGCTGCTTTGGTATAAAGGTCAGCTGTCAGAGTTACCCTCAAATATTGCTTCTAGCTCACAACAGTCTGTTGATCTAGTTATGGAGCGATCAGTTTTGGGGAGACTCCCTAAAAATCCAAGTCCTCAAGATATCGCACAAATTGTGTCAAAAGATACAGGCGGGCGCTTTTTCGGTGCGCGTTTTGGTATATCCCCCGATTTTGTTACTAAGCTCGCCAGTGGTGATCCAAAAGATACTGAGCGTGTGTGGCAATATGCATTGCAACTTCAGAAGAAGACCGGTGAAGCAACATTACACAGTGCCCATATATTTGTAGCGTTGATTTATACACTTGAGAACTACACTTTTTATTTATCACAGCTTCACCTAGATAGCGACGACATAGAGGCCGGTTTACTGTGGCACGCACACATACGAGCAGTTATAAAACGATACCATGAGAGAAAGTACCATGGCGGTATTGGTCGTGACTTCAGTTTTGGGTGGGCACCTTTATTGAATCGTTTAGGCCAAAATCTGACAGAACTCATTGAATCTGGAGGATTGCTCCATCGTGAGATTGAGGGTCACGAGCAGGTTATTGCACAAATGACTCATTTGCTGTCTCAAAGAGGTAGACGGAACGTTACTTTAGTCGGAGAAGTCGGAGTCGGAAAAACAACACTTGTTGATGCGTTAGCTCAGCGTCTGATTGAGAACAAATCAGGTGCTGGTGAACTTGGCTATAATCAAGTGATAGCTCTCGATAGTGCCACCTTGATAGCGCAAGCAAATGGCAGAGGTGAGCTCGAAGGTTTAATGATACGAATGTTTAATGAGGCAGCGCACGCTAAAAATATCATTTTATTTTTAGATGACGCGCAGTTATTTTTGAATCAAGGGACGGGTTCAGTTGATCTCAGTAGTATACTTCTGCCCGTGCTTGAAGGGGGCGGCATTAAGCTAATCCTGGCCTTAGACGAGCAGGAGTGGCTTAAAATATCACAAACAAAACCAGGTCTCGCACAACTTATGAATCGTGTGGTCGTCAGTTCACTCGGACAAGAGGAGACGCAAAGAGTCATAGAGGATCAAATACTATTGCTCGAGTCTAGACAAGACGTCACTTATATGTACCAGAGTGTGTCTCAGGCATACAGTCTGGCAGAACGCTTTGTAAGGGACCAGGCGTTTCCTGGCAAGGCTATTCGTTTACTTGAGGCTGCTGCCGGTTTTCCGGAGGAGACTCACTTTATAACTGAAAAATCAGTGCAACAAGCTGTTGAGAAGAATTTTGATGTTAAAGTCCAGACTGCATCAACGGAAGAAGAGCGGGACACTTTACTTAATCTTGAGGGCAAAATTCACGAACGGATGATTAATCAGACGCACGCCGTACAAGTGGTGAGTGATGCTCTGCGGCGAGCTCGTGCTGGCGTTCGCAACCAAACAAGACCAATCGGTACCTTTTTGTTTTTAGGACCGACTGGCGTTGGTAAAACCGAGCTATCAAAGGCGCTCGCTGCAACCTACTTTAACGGTGAGCAAAATATCGTTCGGGTAGATCTGAATGAATACTCCCAGGCTAATGATGTATCAAGACTTTTGGCGGCACCTGCTGAGAATCCACAAAGTCTTAGTGCGCAAATTTCTAAGCAGCCATTCTCTGTAGTTTTGCTTGATGAGATAGAAAAGGCACACCCAAATGTACTGAATGTTCTGCTGCAAATGTTGGACGAGGGCATGCTCAGGGATACCGATAATAAACAAGTAAGTTTTCGCGATGCGATCATAATTGCCACCAGCAATGCGGGAGCTGAGAAGATTCGTGCGCATATTGATAACGGTGAACAGCTCGAGGACTTTGAGGAGGAATTTATCAACGATCTTATCAGCGCAAATGTGTTTCGCCCAGAATTTATCAACCGTTTTGATGAGATTGTTTTGTTTAGGCCACTGACTGTAGTCGAACTTACGAAAGTAGTCGATCTTATTATTGCCAGCATCAATAAAACACTTGCTCAGCAAAAAGTTTCTGTCTCCCTCACGCAAGCAGCTAAGGAGTATCTTGCACAAAAGGGTTATGATCCTCGACTTGGTGCCCGTCCGCTTCGCCGTATAACGCAGCGTTCTGTAGAGAATATTGTTGCTAAACAAGTCTTGTCGGGTGATGCAGGTCCAGGTACGGTTATACAGCTTGACGTGCCTGATCTTGAAGCGTCACTAGAGACGGCTTCAAGATCGGGGGTTGCCGAACAATAAAAAATCACTAGCAGAAGTGATGGCTGGATACTAAATATTCATTGGTACCTCGGGCAGGAATACTACGTGCGTCTTCCTCACATGCTCGAAGCGAGCTTCTGCGCGTGTTCGTTGTCTTCGAACCTTACGGTTCTCACTCGCTAACGCGAGCAACCATGTTCTAAAAACTATCTACGATAACTTACAGAACATGGTACCTCGGGCAGGAATCGAACCTGCGACACGCGGGATAGAAGCCCGCTGCTCTAATCCCCTGAGCTACCGAGGCCTATGAGTCTTGTGGTGCGGGTGGAGAGAATCGAACTCTCCTCCTAAGTTTGGAAAACTTATATACTAACCACTGTACGACACCCGCATGAAGGTAACTACCGAGGTAGTATACCTTATTTTACAGATTAGCGACAGAATTTGCTAGGCTGCGAGGCCAATCTCTTCGAGAACATCTTTGTTGGCAGCATAGTTCTCTTGAATCCACGCCTTAGGGTCGTTATTCTCCCAGTGAGCGTCACCCTCATCCTCGAGCTGCTCAAGACGAGTGTAATAATCTGTCACCTCGTATAGATGGGCCAGTGCTATTTTGGCTGTAGACTCTAGATCATCGCTCGTTACGTTAGTTTGATTAGCATCAGGTGCAATAGCAAACTCGCAGCCATGCTCGAGCTCCTCTTTTACTCCCTGCATAAACTCGCCGAAATCTACGACAGTCCAGTCGACACCGATCTTGTCACCGAGTTCTTTAACTTGTTTTGCAGTAAGGTGGTATTTGTCGTATTTTCCGTCACGAATTTTTTGGTAGAAATCAATTGCTTTTGTCATGTATTCTCCTGTAATTAGTCAATGATTGTATCTATATTCTAACACGATCTGCTATAGTAAAATAATGCGTTTTAAACATAAAAAGCATGGTGGCAGACTAACCCAAAACAAGTGGATCAGCCGCTCGATTACACTTGTCGCAGTTATATTATTTGCTTCTGGATTATATTTACTCGTGCTCGTACTTACGCCTAATGTACCAGTGTTGTATCCAATAGAGAAGATTGACATTGCCGCACTACCGGGACCAAAAGAGGATCGCATATATATACCCAAAATTGGCGTTAACGTCGAGCTGCTTACTGGTGGAGCTGAAGTACTAGATCAAGGCGCGTGGCATCGTTACCCCGAGCGAGGAGATCCGGTAGAGGGAGGTAACTTCATTGTCAGTGCTCATCGTTTTAGTCTTGGTGTCACTCCCGGTAAAACACGTCAGAAGTCTCCCTTTTATCATATCAACAAGTTGGAGGTGGGCGATCAGATTATTGTAGATAGTGCTGGTAAGCGATACGGATATGAGATTACCAAGCACACGGAGGTAAAACCAGATCAGGTTGAAATCGAAGCTCCGCTTGCCGATAACGAAGATCCACACATGACATTGTATACCTGTACGTTTAAGGGGGAATCAGACGGGCGAGAGGTCTATTTTGCCAAACCACTTGGTGAGGTGATAGACGGAAACGTACAGGTTCCAAAGCCTAGTCTCAAGTAATACGCTTGTGCTACCATTAATACGGTAAAATAGATCATTAGCTATGAAGAATATTCAAAAAATCTTTGTTCCAAAACTATGGGTTGCTGTACTGCTTCTGTTTATCCCTATCGCCCTGACAATATATTTTTTTGTTTCGCAGTACTCAAATCAGTTTCTTGTTGAGCAGCAGGTAGGTTATTTTGATATACAAAATCAGTTTGTTGCTCGGCTGCTGTTTGATAATAGTGTTTCAGATTTGTTCAACCGCGTGTCAGATTTTCTCTTCTGGGGTGTATTAGCGGCTATCATACTTGTTATTTCATGGTTTGTGAGTGTGTCTAAAACTACTGTACATAATCACACTGCAGCTGAGAATTTTGTAAACTTTCAACAAAGCAAACAGGGTTGGCACGGTAGTTTTGCTGCAAAATTAATTATCAAAGGGATCCTCGCTTTGTTGGTAGTTTATTTGTTAGCAGTCATCTTTGCAAAGTTAACGCCAAATCTTGTTACCGCTACCGGTAATGTGATAACAGACGCTTCAGTTGGATCTATGGCAAAAGTAGTGGCTAGTAACGCGTATATATACGGAGCATTATTGGCAATCGTGGTTATGATAAAAGGATTCCGTCACATCGAGTTGTAGAAGATTAGCACAAGGGTACGCATAGTTTACATACAAGTACTTGACAAGCTTAAAACATAAGTACTATAGTCAAGGTATATATAAACTAAAATAAAACTCGGTTAAAAAGATAAAAACAAAATGAAAATCAACAAAAAAATAAGTCTACGTAAGTTGAAGTTAAATCTACTCCGTAAAAATAAAGATAGCGATCAAAAAAGAGATCAAAAGGGTAAGTTCACTGCTGGATCGGGTGGACTTAGTAAGCTGCAAAAATTTAATTGGAAGCGCAGCGCACCTATTGTAGTAGTCGTTGCGCTAGTCGGAGGGTTTTTAGTTTATCGATCGTTCGCAGGTGTAAGCCCTCCAGATTACCAATATAGCGTGTCCAATTGTGGCGGCGTTACAATCAAACAGTTGCCTGGTGGTGGAACTGAGCCAACCCCTTGCCAAGATAAGAGTGCCGAAGCTTTAGTGTATAGAATGCAAGCTGGAGCGTTTGGTCGACAGCCTAGGACAATGTTTGAAACCGGAACACAAAAACTGGCTGGCGACAGGTCAACATCAACTTCAGTCGCTCAGTTGATGATCGGCTCTCCAGAACATAAATGGGCAGGACAGAGCAATAAAGCGTTTGTCGAGAAGGCCTACACAAGTATCTTGGGTAAATCTATGGACGGTGGCGATAATAATGTCTGGCTAAAAAATCTCAATACCGCTAAAAATGTTGGCGAGAGAGTCAGCAAACAAAATACCATCATCAAGTTTTTCGCTGGATTAGCAAAAATATCTGAGAAAGATGCACAAACTAAGATGTATAGTCTTGATAACCGAGAGTTTGTTCAGCAAATTTTCAGACAGACCTTAAAAAGAGGTGATTCTTTCGTGCTACCAGCGGATAACAATTTTGTAAAAGCGCTCGACACCAACAGGGTAACCCGTGCTAGCGCGCTGGCACAACTAGCTAAAGCCCCAGAGGCGATCAATAAAAACAGGGCAGAATTCATAGCTTACGTCAGGGCAAACCTAGGCGTCAAAATAAAACCGGTCGCTGAGTTTTATCAAAAAATTCGCGAGAATGAGACAAAAAAGCTCGCGGACAGCATCGGCAAGATTTACAAAGATTCCGAGAGAAAAGGCGCTGAAGCTAAGAGCTACTCCGCGGCAGCTCGTCGCGAGGCCAGCATTTCTAGGCCGGGCCGATCTAGTTTAAACACCATATCTAATCAGAGAAAAGCCGTCGAGAGCCGCTACAATGCAGTGGCCTTTGGTTCTGGCGCTGCCAGAAAAGCTTACGAAAAAGCTAATAAATACTACGAAGATGCTAAAAAAGTCTCGAAACATTCTCCGGACTTGGCGAGCGATAATGTTAGAAAGAATCGTGATGTTTCTGCCTGGCTTGCAGCACTAACCAAAAACAAGGCAACTGAAATTAAGAGGGAGATCAGTAGTATAGACAATAGCTACAAAGTAGCAGAGCGTAAGTACGAGGCCGAGCAACGACGTATCGCGGCCCAGAGAGCTGCTGATGCAAAAAGAGCTGCCGAGGCTAAGCGTAGACGCGATGCTCAACGACCCAGTAGCGGTGGTGGTTCCGGAGCTCAGCCCTCCCCAGCACCGAGCCCTAACCCTGGACCTACGCCCGCAAGACCAGTGGTTTGTGTTGATGGGTATAGCGTTAGGGGTAATGGATGTAAGTCTAACTACAAAAGTCCCTCGGGGACACCAAGGTGTGCGTCTGGTTACCCAAACCTTACAGCAACAACGTCTGCCAGACTTGGCAGAGGGGCAACTTCATACACAGTTAGACAATACTTCTGCAAAAACAGACGTGGAGATGGATCAAGAAAATTTAGAAGTTTCCCATGTCCTTCTGGTTACAAACAAGCAAGGATTAACTCGGCTCTATATTCGACGACTTGCAAGCTGAGATAGAGCCTTAATCAAAGTAGCTAGTACTAAACATCTTGTTTCAGTCGAGACTTGTACTGCTGTGATGCTTTTAGCTTCAAGTTTTAACAACGTTTTGTCGCACTTGTTAGTGTCCAGTAGATTCGATATTGGCGCCAAGAGAGTTGAGGCGGTTTGCGAAATCTTTATACCCACGTGAGCGCGTGTATTCTGGTGTCGGGTACAGTGGCACGGTGCTAAGTATGATAACCTTCTTCATCTCGTCGAGATTGACATGGTCAAACATTAGCGTTATAGTCTTCACTATCTACATAAAATAAACAAAAAAGCTGAGAAAAACATGAAAATTGACATACAAAAAATCAACCCGTTCAGTAAGTACAAGCTGGGTAAAGATCAAAAACGCGATAATAACGGTAAGTTCACTGCAGGATCCGGTGGCTTAAGCACCCTTGAGAAGTTTAATTGGAAGCGTAGTTTACCGATTGTTGTCACCGTCGCTTTAGTCGGCGGTTTTTTGGTATACCGATCATTTGCTACTGTTGCATTGCTTGGCAACGACGGTGAGTTAGTCACAATCTCCTCAACCAGGGCTTATGACAGCAGAAGTTCTGGTGGTGCGCTGCGGGGTGGACAACAGCGCTCTGTTCCAGTCCAATCGGTAGCCAAGCTGCCATCCGACGCCAAGGCGGTTGTCGTTAACGTAACAGCAGTCTCACCGAGTGCTACAGGTTTTGCTAGAATCTGGCCTAATGGTGAACCAATGCCAAAAACTTCACAACTTAACTTCTACA
>Ga0115567_10005402_pt1 | contig 12386 bp, 17 predicted proteins | sample COGITO_mtgs_1204_2_FD_88679 | JGI IMG/M metagenome (GOLD analysis project Ga0115567, IMG submission 88679) | Pelagic marine microbial communities from North Sea - COGITO_mtgs_120412 | ecosystem: Environmental > Aquatic > Marine > Epipelagic | place: Germany:Helgoland, sampling site Kabeltonne...
CTCCTACCGTTCCCCCTACAGATCACCCTACGGTATACCGTGTGCCCTTCCCTAACAGGCCGCCACGCACAAGACCGGGCACGTGCGGCAGCTCGCTAACCCCCCCCCTCCCCTCCCTCCTGTACAAAGTGGACACGTCTCGTCCATCCCTCCGTACTAATTGGACAACCCCTTCCCCACCTAGGATCAAGCAGATGGCCAAGGAGGAGCTGGGGTTTGTCCCGGAGGTGCGTGACCTCCCTCGCCCGTCTCTCGCTGCTCTTCACCCCGCCATGCGAACAAAAACCGTGCGGTCCTCCGCACCCGGGGACGCCGCGTCCACCGGTGCGAGGAGTCTGCGCTCAAAGCCCGCGGCGCGCAGGCGCCCTGGGCGACCCCCGAGCTGCTCGGCATGGCAGATGAGTACCCCGTGCGGCGCAACGCCAGCGCCTTTGCGCTCCGGCGCGTGGGAGAGGACCCCGGCAGGCGGGCGTACGACGAGTTCGCCGAGCGGCGCGCGGAGGCTAGTCCCGAGGCGGGCCCGACTAATCGCGGCTCCGGTCCGCGCTGGCGCCGTTTCGAGGAGCCGGAGTGCCGCGTGTCCACAGCCGTCCGACTCATCGCGAGGGCCCCGGACAGGCGGCTGGGGACGAGTGGCAGCTCCCAGTCTCCTTGGAGGAGGCCGACGAAGTCGCCTTCCCGTGGCGGGGGCTCATTGGGGCGTCCGACGTCGACCGGAATCGCTTCCGGTCGTTCACTTATGCCGACCCCGCGGAGCTCCGCGGGCCGCCGCGGGTCGAGGCGTCTGCGGAGCCAGTGTCCGACAACCTCGCCAAGTATTGGGCCGCCGCCCCGCACCACCGCTTGCTGCTCCCCCTGCCCGTCTCTCTGCTGCACTGCACTGCGCGCGCGCCGTGCGGGAAGAGTGAAAGAGAAAGAGCGTTTGATGACCATGGTCGCCAAACTGAACGGCTCTAATTCCACTCGCATTACCCTCCGCGCGCAGATACTCGGACAGCGACGAGGAGGAGTATGCGCGCGCCGGGGTCACAGATCTGAACCGCGAGCCTCGGCGCCCAAGAACGCACCTGCGGAATGCGCTGTTCGGCGACGATCTCGTGGACCAGACCGACTTCCAGGACGAGTTGTACATCCCAAAGCACCTCCGCAACCCCTCTCCGCCGCCGACGCCATCCCTATCAGGAACCTCGTCATTCGACCGGTACGACAGCGAGTCCTGGTAGCGGACGTCGCGGCGTGGCGTGTAAGATGTGTAAATACATACGCATTAGATGCATGTATCCGATGTGCAGCAGCGGTCCAGAGGACCAGTTGCATTCATTCATCGCAGAAGACCTGATTCGCCCTACCAGCTGCAAGACCGGCACAACAACAACAGAGCCAGGCACATCCATCGCACTCGTCCTCAGCGGAGCCGCGCCGCACGACAGCGCGAGCTCCATTTTGTGCATGCGCCTCACTGGCCCTGCTCGCCACGCACCTCCTCCCAGACCTTCTCCTCCATTTTCTGGAAGCGCCCGACAGCGTCGAGCAAGTCCTTGGAGGCCTCCACCGAGAGCGGCTCGGGGAGCTCCAGCACAGTGCGCCCGCTGCGGAAACGGCGCCCAGCGCGTCACCTCGGAGCACGTCGCCCTGGACGGAAGCGCGTCGCCAGAGCTTCCTGGGCTCGGAGGGTCCCCCCCCCTCCCTCCCGTACTAACTGGACACGTCTCGTCCCTTCCTCCCGTACTAACTGGACGCGTCCCCCATCGCCCCCCTCGGTGGGTCTGCACTGGCAGCGGGGCGCGGTCGGACCTGCTACTGGCGCCGGCGCTTTTCGCCATCGTCTGGTTGATCCCGAGGAGCGTGATCGTGAAAGTCAGGCACGAGCGCGGCGGGATGATGCTCCCAAAGCCCTTGTCGCCGTATGCCTTGTTCGCGCCGATCTTGACGACCGCCGTCTCCCCCAGCGACATGCCTACGAGAGCCTCCTCCCACCCCGCGATGACCTGTCCGCGCCCGATCGGGAACTTGAAGGGCGTTCCGGCGGCCTGCGCGCGCGAGGACGCCGCCTTCAGCATGCAAGTTTGCGGACGGGGAGAAGCGTGCAGCACAAGCGTGTATTCATCACGGAGAGAGAAATGGATGCTGCAGAAGGCTCTCACCTTGGATGAATCAAACAAGGGTTAGTAAGAGGGGACGGACGAGGCTTGTCCAGTTAGTACGAGGGGAGGAACGAGGCTTGTCCAGTTAGTACGGGAGGGAAGGGGGGGGGTCACCTTGGATGAATCAAACACGGTCCCGTCCACCAGACGACCCTCGTACCTGCCAACACGACAGAGCAGTCACGTCACAATCGACCATAGAATGGCCCCTCAACTACTACCGCAAGCTTCGTACACCATAGAACAAGATCACCCGCGCTGCTGCGTACCACACGGCAGTGCAAAATCGTTGCCTACTGCAGATCTGCGGGGCCGAGGAAGCTCACTCGACTGTCAGGATGTCTCCCTTCTGGGGAAACGTCTTGCCGTCACCCGCGGTGTCAACAGTAACCTCAACGCCCTGATGAATGAGAGGATCCGTCACCGTCAGAGATGCCTTTGCTAGAGAGCCCGGCCGAGTATGAAGCCATCAAAACAACGCGACAAGACCCCCGGGTGTTGGGGCGCGCCTCAAAGTTTTCCGCCTCCTTCATCTTCAGGGCTTCCACCGGTGCATCGCCCTGTTGAACAAACATGGCGAGCAGCGCCTGCACAAGCGCAATGTCAAACGAGAGTTCATGGACCAGGGATGGTCGCGAGCAAGGCGACAAATGCCAGTCGACGAGCCAGTGCTAGATCAAGGATCGCGACTCGCCTTCTCAAGCTCATCATCCTCATCCTCCTCGTCGTAATCCATCGACATGGAAAATCCCTGGCGCAAAAGGCAGTGTTGTCAGGTCATGAGCAAGGTGCAGGATGATTTCTGTGACACGAGTTGTCACACAAGGGGGGGGGGGTCGTCACCTGGCTACCCGAGACGCGCAGCTTGTAGGCGTCGCGATCGCTGAACTGGCGCTCGCCATCGAACATCTCCCCCTCATCCTCATACACGAGCTTAAAGGCGTCGCTAGTCGGAGACACTTTGCTCTCCCCGTTGACCCACGCCTTCTTGCGAGCAGCCACGTTCTTGAGATACTCGGCCTCGTCGGGTTCCTCGCTGCTTTCAAGCCCCTTCAGCCCCTTGCCCCCAGTCTGCGGGTGAGGGACAGCATTAGTGTGACCGAGAACCCATAGAATGTGTCCAGCATCACTTGCACTGGTGCAAATCCGGTCTTGCGCGCTTCTCTCGCAGCACGCGTGGGCCCATGAGGGGGCTGCCAGGTTCGGGTAGAATCGCTGTGCCGAACCAGTCTCATGGGGCTGCTGAATAGGAAGCGACAGGAAATTCGGGGCTTGCCTGCATACGAAGTGCAAGAACGGGCTTCGTCGCAATGGCGGATCCAGTGAACGTGCGCCGCATGACTGACGGCACCCCGGGCACAAACCCTTCGGCGAGCGCCGCGAGAGAAAGAAGCCCGCAAGTTCGTGCGAGCCCGTGCATTTTTGAATCTGCAGTACTGGGACTTGCTGTTGCGGCGCAATAGCGATACCGGCAGCAGCAGAAGCCGTCCGATCCGTGTCCCGGCACTGATTCGCACGGAGCTGTTAGCAGGTGACTCAAGCAATGTGAAGCCCAATTCCTTTACGTGGTCGCGTGACCTCCATTCTGTACCTGCTGGCGTGACTCGATTATCGTATGGCCATAGGGTATCCTCTTAGAGATGGGTGGGAATTGGGCAGGATGAGACGGGATTTGTACGCACCCATCATGTCACTAGGGCCGTCTCGCTGCGTCTCACTACGATGAGCACCTCAGCAGGCAAACGAAAAGTGAACGCCAAGATTACAACCGACGCCGGGGTGGAGAACGAAAGGTCCTCTCGGAAGATGAAGTTTCCAGCGCGCATCGAGGGAATCCTTGGAAAGCTACCCGTGGCCGAGCGCTTAGAGCTCTCTAGCTTCCTCGGAGGTGGAGGGCGGCTTGGCGCGGGACGTCGCGAAAAAGTCTGCATCATCGGCTCCGGAAATTGGGGGTCCGTCATTGCAAAGATCGTGGCGGAAAATGTTGTGAATGGGGAACGCTCGAGCCTTTTCGAGCGGGATGTCCCAATGTGGGTCTTCGAGGAGTACGTGAACGGCGAGAAGCTGAGCGAAATCGTTAACGCCAAGCACGAGAATATCAAGTACCTTCCAGGCATAAAACTTCCTGACAATGTCTTCGCCGTGTCCGATGTAGGCGAGGCTGCGCGTGATGCAACAATCCTCGTGTTTGTCCTTCCGCACCAGGTGCTCCCTACGTGCACGCTACTGCACGCCAGAAGTTCTTGGGGACCGAGCAGGTTGGTTTGAATGCCTTATTGTACGCTTCGTATTCCAGTTTCTCCCTTCCGTCCTCCCTCGTATCAGAGAAAACATGTGCAAGGTGCCGATGCCCTTGCCAAGCCCGGCAGCATCAGAAAACTTGCTTCGCAAAATGATGCTTGATTTCAGCACAATCCTTGCAGGATGCAATTGCTGTCTCCCTCATCAAGGGCGTTGAGGAAACTGATGCGGGCATTGCGCTGCTTTCCACCAAAATATCCGAGCAGCTCGGCGGTGCAGCACCTTGCACCCTTCACCTTCACTTCTCCTTGCTTAGTTGTTTGTGCTCAGGGGTCGACGTGAGCGTGCTGATGGGCGCCAATGTCGCAAATGAAGTTGCGCGTGGAGACTTTTGCGAAACGACGATCGGGTCGCATCCAGTCTTCCTGCTCTGAGAACGTTTGTGGCACAGAGTCACACATATCCTACGACAGGTTCAACGTGCAAGCGCACGCAGACGTGCTGAGCGCTCTTTTCGACCAGCCAACCTTTCGGGTTGCTCTTGTCGCAGACGTGCCAGGAGTGGAACTGTGCGGCGCGTTGAAGAATGTACGAGCTGCCTAACTTCACAGCACCTGCATGAATAGCATGGCACTGGTCAGTCATCACTCGCAAGGTGACTTTTTGTGGTCCGGGTGCGAGCAGGTGGTTGCTCTAGCGGCAGGATTTGCGGATGGCCTTGGCCTTGGCGCCAACACCAAGGTGATATCATGAGCGATGGGAGTTCCCAAAATGCCTGTTTTGCTTGAGACTTCAAATGTTCGTCCTGTCCTACGCTAAGTGCTTCCGGCGTGGCTCAGGCAGCGCTGATCAGGATTGGACTCCTTGAGATTCGACGCCTCGGTACTTTAAATCTACTGACATATCAACTCTGATACTCGTTCTCATCAACCAACTCGTCTGGACGTAGGTGTTGCGATCTTTGGGGAGGCATGCATGCTCGAGAGCACCATGATGCAGTGCGCCCTCCCCCGGGCACTTTTCTGCCAGTAGAGGCATGCTTTTGGATGAGGGCGGGTCATCCTACTGGTAAGTATCAATCGTGGGTCGTGATAGGTCGTGCGGGGTGGCGGACGTGATCGCGACATGCTACGGCGGACGCAATCGCCGTTGCGCCGAAGCGTTTGCAAAGGCACTCTCGGCACGACCCAATTTTCACCATCTTGACAAGCCATCTGGGTCACTCGTCACGTGCATCGCGTCCAGCAGGGTGGCAAGTCGTGGGAGCAGCTCGAAACAGAGGTGCTCGGTGGCCAGAAGCTGCAAGGTCCAAGCACGTGCATTGCGCTGAATGCCGCGATGAAGGCGAGTCGCAGGCCTACGCGGCGGAACTTGCTCAGCTTTGGCGTCTTGAGCACATAGATCATAAACCCTGTTCCGATGCAGGCTCGAGGGATACAAGACTCCTTCCCACTTTTCCAGACGGTATTCGAAATCGTCACAGGCACTTGTCCGGCCTCAGACATGATCGCATGTGTCGCGATGTATCGCTAGAGCAGCATGCAGCTGCCGTATCGGCCCGCGATTGGGCCATGCTGCATGTAAAGAGAGCGGAACGGCGGGGACAAGACACCCTTTTACGTTTGCAGAGCAGACGGGGAAGCAATGCGTCTAGGCCAAAGGCAGCGCAGTAGCATACAACTCAGTGGCAGCAGAGCGAGCCAGAACGGTACAAAAGATCCATACAGCGTGTATTACACACGACAGATACTGGTTATCTGTCAAAAGTGCACAACTGGCCTTGGGTTGCTGCGCAAGCTGTTTGTCTGCGCGGCACAGCGCGCCGACCAGCATTGTCTCCCGGCTCATCAACAAAGTTCTCAGGAGAAGAGTGAAAGAGGAGCGTCGTAAAGCTTTGTGTCCCTGTAAGTTCAGTCTGCCTCCAGTACAATGTGGTGGGTGCTCCGGCCTTCGACTTGCCTCCTACGAACCGCGCGCGGCCTGCCGCTGCAGGAAGAGTTTTGCGTTCACAGCGGCAGGATGCCCCCCCGGCTGATTGCGCGGATGATTGGCAACTGAGACGACACGCAGGGACTTGGAGCCTGCGGTGAGGAGGGACAGAGCGTGCGCCGTCAGAATCGCAGGGGGGGGTATCGCATACTTGTTTCGGGTTCGTGGCCGCTGACTCGCAGAGGATCGTTTCGACTCGCTCAAGAGCGCTCATGTGTGACAAATGGATGAGTATGCTGCTGGGAAAAGGTGGTTGCGAACCGGTCGTGGGGCGGAAGACAAGACCCATGTTCTTCTCACGCATGGCCTGCGGGGCAGGGATCACGTGCAGTTTCAGTGCACTGGCGCAGCACGCACTTTGTTGATCGCTGTCGTGCCCAGCAGAAAGCGTCATTGGAGTTCGAGTGGCTGGCTCGCCTTTCTCTCTGCCATCATTTTGTCCCACTTGATCTTTTCCGGGTCCTCCACATATTCCTGTCCGGACCAGCGGAACGTGCCTGCACTCGCCACATGCATCAGAGAACGAGAGCCAGGCTAACCCCTGCGGAAATGTTGGTGATGGTCCTAAACCTACAACAACACAGTAGTGCATTCTGTGGCAAGCATTCACGGTTTTCAGAGCGCGGCGGATACCGAAGTAGCCCTTGCCACTCTTGGGCGGGTTCGACGGCACAAAGGGCTTCAGAACCTCCTGCGCAACGCGACCGCGGGCAGTCAGCTTGGCAGCGTCGTCACGCTGGATTGGACGAGGGGCGCTGCGACACGCTGGCGATGTTCAACAACGCACGTTGTGGCACCCACTTCCGCAAACATCCCGCCCGGTGCAACGCGTGGGGTAGTTGCCTTTTCGCCTGCCTCGAGGCGCTTGGAAGGCTTCGGCCCTTCCGGCAGGTAGGTGAACTCGCCACAGAAGCCGTGGGGAACAAGCGCGCCGCACACGTGCGTCTGTGCGGATCGTACCAAGTGATTTAGGGGGTGCACCGCACGCACCCAACGACCCGCTGCAGTCTCCTTCGCCTGGCTGCTTAGAGCGTCCGATTTGGATCGGGAGGGCAAGCAAGGAGCACCTGCGTGCACCCGTAGGTGCCCTTCTTCGGCGGCGAGGCCGGGATGAACGGTTTGAACTGGTTGGGGGCCGTACGAGGCCGGTCCTTCGCCGGCTCTGCGAGGTACTCGTACTCGCCCATCACGCCTTTGGCTGCGCACAAAGAGGGTGCTCCGGAGTCACAGCTGGCCGGAGCCTCGCTGGGCGAAGGGCGTGTATGCGTCTGGCAGTGACTCCACATCTCAATCCTCAACCGTCCCCCAACCCGCAACAGCCGTTGGAGACCGCAGGCAATCTTTTTCGTAAGGGATGGAGGAGCAGAGTGGGGTTGGTTGCGTCACCATTGCTGCCGATGTTGGTCCCGATCATGCCGTACGTGCCCTTCTTGGCGGGCGACGTGACGATTTGCTTCTGCTGCAGGGACAACTCACCTGCAGAAAGAGAGGCGGGGGAGGGTATCACGATGCGCACATTCACAGGACCTCAGCAGACAGGGATGAAAAACGAATTCCAGCGGACGTCTGCGGGCTATTTCTAGAGGGTTAGAGCTCCGCACCCTTCTTTTTTGGGCGCTTGTCGTAGTCGTCACTCGTCTTCATGTTCGGCCACACGCCAAAAGTGCCGAAGTAGCTCCCGTGCCCCGTCGAGCGTGCGGAAGGATTCGACGGCCGGAAGGGCACAGGCACGATCTGGCCCAGCTTCCTGTGTGGTGCGAAAAGAGCAGCGGCCTGAGCTTCCGCGGCCGAGCGGGGCGCCGGCCCGGGTTACACGCTGGGGTGGTTGCAACGACATGGCGGGCGTCGGGAGCAACGGGGGCAACGGGGACGGAAACGGACTTCTTGTTGCGGTCGCGCTGCTCGGCGACGGCCATCTCGACAAAGGGGTCGCCGACCGCGTTGGAGATGAATTTCTGGAACGTCACGTCAGGCGTCTTGCCTGCAGCGCGCACGTGCCAAGACAGTCAGGCGTGGAAAATTGGGCGCCAAACTGTGTGTGCGTGCGGTTTTGGCATGCATTTGAAAGAGCCAGCATACGGCCAGATGAGCAGTGGGCAGAACGCAGCGGCAAGACAACCAAACATATCAGCGTGCAGAAATTGGGGTCCGCGGAGCGGAACCCAGTCGGGGATCAGCCGGCTGTAAAGGCTCGGACCTTTTTTCGCGGGCTGTGTGACGAATTGCCGGCCCTTGAGGCGATCCGACGAGCCAGCGTTCTCCGTCTTGTACGGGCTCCTGATCGGGCAAAAAATGACGATGACGGACTAGGCTCAGAGGGCTATGTGAGACGCCTGTCCACCAGAGAATGCAGCAAATTCTGGAGAAAATTCACGTACACACAGTGGATGGGCTTTGAAATCTGCTCGTCTCACTGGGTCGCAAGCAGCGCGGGCGCAACAAGCCTTGTCAGCGCCTCATGGCCCCTACAGACTTCGCGCAGAGCGAGGGGTGGGCCAGCACCCGACATTGATGCTAGGAGGGGCGGAAAACAGCCCCAGCGTCGCCTGAGCCTCACCCATCGCGCAATCTGGTGTTTTTCTTCACTACGATTCTATGCGCGGATGGCGCCGCAGCAGGCCTCAGTCCTTGCCTCCCTAAGAGGAACTGATGGATCCCAAATAACTGCTCCATACTCTTTAGAAACCACTCGAGTACGGCTTACAATAGGATCAAAAGTTGACAGAGTTGTTTGACTCTCTAAGCGAGTTTGACTGCGGTGGGTTTTCGCACTGAGGTGGGCGGCCAGCCAGCATGGGGCGACAATGGCACTACTTCGAGGTGCTGGCATGCTTCTGACTACCCGAATATTGTGTATTAATCGCATACAGATCGATACATCCACGTGCCACACACGTCTCCCGACTCAAAATTGGCTAGCGTGGGCGGAGGTTGAGCTGCGCGAGGACCTGCGTTGGCTGGTAGTCGTCAGGATTAGGTCGGTACTGCTTGTCGACAAAGTACGATGAGTACTCAGCTGACACCCCACACTCCTCCAGGTACGCCGTCAGAGCCGCGGCGACGTAGTCCGGCTTCACCCGCGTGCCCTCGCCACCCATCTGCATAATACCACCGAGCTCAATGATGACATCAAGACGACATGCGTCTGACAGGGGTATCGCGGCTACCTTTGGTTTCCTACTATCTTGAATGCAAGGTGTGGGAGAAGTAGGACCTGAAGACAGGCCTGCAGTGTGGCTGGCGAGTCGAACGTTAGCTGCAGCGAAGTCGGCGGCGAATCAGGCGCCCAAAACTTGGGGTCATAATCGGAGGCATCGATCTGCGACGCATTTTCTGGAGTCAGCACCTGATGCAAGCAGGAAATCGCTGGTCGGGATGAGAGCGCGAACCGTGAACTCTGCGATAAATTTGGTGTCCTGTAGTGTCTGTCGGTTGGTGCCCCGCCGCTGCTCAGCGCCACGCAAGTACAACCACACTGCTTTTTCTGCAGAGAAAAGTCTGTGTAACAAGTGCGGTAATGGGTGACGGGCTGGCACGGTCTGCCTGCAGGAGCGCGCGGCAGCCAGCAAGCGGCAGGTCCAGTCCATCCTTTGTCCCGTCCACACGCGGCGCGTTCGCCCCCGCGGCGCGCACTGCGTGCAAGACAGCACTTCCTACCGCGCGTGAATACCGGTCTAGGTCGCCAGGAGGAATCAGCTGCGAAAGCGTAGGATGGTGAGCGGTCAGGGCTCTGCGGCACACGCGCCTCACAGACTAGGATGCGTGCTGCGGACAGCGGCGCACGCAGAGCAGGAACACATTATGCTCGGATGACAAGGCTGCAAGGGTTCCATACAGTGTACCTGTGCAATTGTACTCCAGACGAGAAGGGCGTCAAAGTCGAATGCGAACCTGAACACACCGCCGCAAGATTCGGCGCGCTGGGCTCTTCCGGGCGAGCCGCACAAAGGCCGCTCAGCAGACCGCTTTCTGAAGGGCAGTGTGAGAAAACGTGGTGTGGAAATAAAAACTACCTGTAAACGGGCACTAGTGTGCAAGGCAAGCTGGACTATCCGGAGGCCCAGAGGCGACACTCGCTGGGTGCGTGCTCACTGGTTTGTGATGTCCGACGCGTCGAACTTTGCGCGACGCTGATAGAGCGCTTCGAGTTTGCTTCGAAGAGCATCAACCGTCTGAGTTAGGCGTGTTTCATCGAGGCCGAAGTCTGCACGAGCGACATCTCGCGGAATGGCTGCGAGCGCGGCCGCAAGGCGTGGTTCGATACTCCGCGCTGGAGCAATGACAACCTTGGTCTTCTCTGGGCAACCCTTTCCCGTCGCGCCGCAAACATACATGAGCAAATCAAGCTCTGCGGCACCCCATACTTTCTCCTTGCCAACGGGTGCTGCTGCCCACGCAGGATCCCGCGCCCCGATCATACCAAGAAGGGAGCCAAGCAGCACTGAGGCCACTGCGCGCCGTTCATAACGGAAAGTTGACCTACGCTCCACGCTTTCTTCTTTCGTCTTGTACCTGTTTGTATCTTGGAGTCACTTGGCTGCAGTTTGTTTCGTTTTTCATGTGGCTACCCGTGGAAGGAAGCAGCCGATGTCGTCGTCGATCTGGGGATCCACGAGTTTGGGGGGGAAATACTGTTGGGAGCACTTCAATGATTGCAGCGCGAGACCTCCGTTTCTGAAGTCTTCCACCTTATTGAGCCCTGGTCTTCGCGCCACTAGACAAGAAACCCCAGCCAGTGCGCTTGCAGGCGGTACGAATGCAGTGGGTAGCATGATTCCGCCTTGAGAGTCGCACACAGATTTCCAATTTTGAATACATTTTTATCATATTTTCCAGGCGCTGTCACGTGGAGTTCCAGTCAAAGGGAACCTGAGCGTGGCGCACAGGTTGGAAGTGCGGCCGGCTGGCATAGCTGCAATGAAGTTCAAAAAGTCCGGAACACCACGGCGTGAGCCTCATCTGCAGCCTGCACACCGCTCCGCCGCAGCTGGAAAACCGAGGAAGGACAACAAGTCCAAGCCCTGGCAGGAGATGGCTGGGTCCGGCCCAATGTCCCCCTGGGACATCGTGGCGACGAAAAAGCCTAAGAGAGAATCATTCGCTCAGGAAGCTGGCCCAATGTCACCATGGGACATCGTGCCCGGTGCCGGAAAGAAGCGCAAGGATCGCGATTCTGCTGTGGAGCGCCCCGCATCAAACGGTGCTGCCTCCGCAGGTGATGCCGTGCGGTTGAGCTCCACAGGCAAAGTGAAAGAAAAAGACGATGCCTCGGCGATCAAAAAGGCAAAGAAGCTCGCTAAGAAGCTGTCGAAAGATGGGAACGAGAAGACCGCTGCTGGTGAAAACGAGAGGGACGGAGCAGGCAGCGAGAGTGCTTCCTCACGCACAGCGGCCCTAGCAAAGCTAGCCGCAGCACCACGGCCACGTTCAAACGCAGATGGTGGACTCGGTGCAATCGGGGCTGCAACTGGTTGTGCATTTGCGGATCTTGATCTTGCTCAGCCGCTCTGCGCAGCGGTGCTATCTGGTCTGGACGCGCTCGGCTTCCGTGCGACGACGCCGGTGCAGCAGGCGACCATTCCACTGTTACTCAGCAACAAGGACGTTGCAGTGCAGGCGTGCACTGGTTCTGGCAAAACCGCTGCATTTCTTATTCCTGCATTTGAACTTCTGCTGCGGGCGGAGGATCCATGGCGCCCTCGCGACGTGGGGGCAATAGTCATTGCCCCCACGCGCGAGCTGTGTATGCAAATCCTGTCTGTCGCTGCTGTTCTGGCGCAAGAGGTTTCGAGCCTGGCTCTGCTTGCGCTCACCGGCGGCTCGGACAACAATGAAGCAGACCAGCAGTTCCTCCGCGACGGCGGCAACGTTGTCGTCGCGACGCCCGGGCGGCTGGAGCACGCGCTGCGGTCCCTTCCGGACTTCAATGTAAAGCGGCTCGAGCTGCTGGTCCTAGACGAGGCTGACCGTCTCCTGGACATGGGCTTCCAGGTTTCTCATCCTAACCCCCCC
>Ga0115567_10005403_pt1 | contig 12384 bp, 11 predicted proteins | sample COGITO_mtgs_1204_2_FD_88679 | JGI IMG/M metagenome (GOLD analysis project Ga0115567, IMG submission 88679) | Pelagic marine microbial communities from North Sea - COGITO_mtgs_120412 | ecosystem: Environmental > Aquatic > Marine > Epipelagic | place: Germany:Helgoland, sampling site Kabeltonne...
CGAAAAAAGCTGACGAGTTTTTGAAGCTCGATAAGGTGTACGAAGCAACAATACGTTTGGGCCAAACCAGCACCACTGGCGACCCAGAGGGCGAGATCAATGATGTCAGTGACATGCAGCCATCCAAAGATGTAGTCGAAGCTGCGCTGATGAAATTTGTTGGCACGATCAAGCAAACACCACCAGCGTACAGCGCAATTAAGATAAATGGTCAACGTGCGTATAAGCTGGCTCGGGCAGGTAAAGAAGTCGTAGTTCCGGAGCGAGAAGTGACGATTTATTCGCTTAAACTCCTTGATTACGCCTATCCGGACATAACAATCCGCACTAATGTCTCGAGCGGCACGTACATTCGGACGTTGGCTGAAGATATAGGCCAGTTACTACAAGTAGGCGCATTCTGCAATCAGCTACGAAGAATATCTATTAGCAGTATACAACTAGATAATAATTGATTATAATATAGTTATATGTTATAATAAAAAAATGACTAAAGAAATTCACTATAATGACAATGATTTACTAGCTGATGCGTATCAGACGTTACAACGGTACTCACTTGATGCTGAGTTCCAATCTATTTTAATTGAGCGCGGTCCACTCACAATAGGGGAAGTCGATCCATCGTTACGTCACACAGAGGCATTTACGTCTTTTGTCGGGGAATATGGATGGCCGAGCAACAAGGAGGACGGTGAGATTATACCTGTACCGATATTTGAGAGTGATGAGCATTTTCTCGAGGCGCTCACGACCGGGACTGAAGTAGATGACGAACGGTATTTTTTAAATAATTTTAAAATGTGGATTGCTGCTACGCCAAATACTGATAGATTTATAGGAATACCTGAAATGTACGGCACAAATCCTGCGCTGTTACGGGCGAATGTCTTAGTACCGGATTTCATGTTCGCACTACGCAATGCGTATATGGCACTTCCTAAAGTTACGTATTACCCGAGCGATGAAACGTTACAACTTCCCGAAGCCGAGCTAGTGGTTGGAGCAAGCCACGACGCATACAGGTTGCTTAGTAGATTACTTAAGGCTTCGGACACTCACTTACAAGCGGATATTCTACTCGGGAAAAGAGCCGGCTCAAACGAAAGAGAGCCAATAGTTGACGCTGCTACAACACTGTCTGCATAGTTGCAAAATAGATAAAAACCAAGTACAATCACTAGTTATGATAACAAAAGATAACAAATCCAAGGCAATTGCTTTGACTCAGGTCGCTAAAGACGATGTTGGGAGCCCACAGGCTCAGGCATCGATTCTTACGGCTCGTATCAAAGAGGTGACTGAACATCTAAAGGCTAACAAGCACGACCACATGGCGCGCCGTGGCCTGATTCAGATGGTAGGAAAGCGCAAGAGGCTGCTGAAATACCTCGAACGAAAAAGTTTCGAACAGTACAAAGATACTGTCGCAAAACTAGGCCTCCGCAAATAGCGGAGGTTTTCTTTTTAGCTTGTGCTATGATTTGGATATGAAGCCAACTCTATTTGTCGAGCAAAAAATCACCGCATTTGTGAATAAGTACAAAGTCCTCGGAGCCAACGGTGACGAGAAAGGGCAGGTCGTTGCATTTGCACAACAAAAGCGATTGGCGTTCAAAGAAAAAGTCACCTTCTATAGCGACGAATCTAAAACTGAGGCAATTTTTACGCTTCGCGCTGAGAAGGTATTCGATGTACACGGGATGTATTTTATCGAGGATATGCAGGGCAAACTGATTGGGGCGCTGCAAAAAGAATTTAAGAAATCACTCGTAAATAGTACCTGGAACATTCTAGACACAAATAAAAATGTCGTGTTTACGGTCAATGAAAGCAACAAGACGCTCGCTATCTTGCGTCGCTATTTAGGGTTTTTGAGCGATATCGCAGAACTTGTCTTGCTGTTCTTCAAGTACCATTTCACGTTCAAAGATCCTTCTGGTGCCGAACACGGTCGCTACACAAAGATAAAACTGATTCGTGATCATTATCGATTTGATGCCGACGAAACGCTCACAAGCACTGTCGATTGGCGCGTTCTCGCAGCTATGGCTATAGCCCTCGACGCCCTACAAAGCCGTTAGGATTTTGGTGTAACGTCCCAGATTTCTTCGAGCCATCGGTAGGCTTCTTTCGCTTCACCAGCGTTATCCATACCCATACCAGTTAACCAGCTATCTTGTGCGGTAAATCCTATATAGTCTGCTTCAATGTCTTTGATACGACGTGTCTTTTTATCGCAGAGCACGGCAAGCTTCAGTTCGTTTGCGCCTTTATCTCGGAGGTGTGAAAATACAAAATCCGCCGTCACTCCTTTGTCGAGCACATCATCGAGGACAATCACAACGCGGTCTTGTATATCGGTCGTCGGTGAGATGTCGGTTACAATAAATGGTTCACCGGCTGTGCGCCCGGCTCCGTAGGTACTGACGGTCATATAGTCGAGTTCCGGGTGGTACTCTCTCGATAGTTCAACGATGTGGTGCATGAGCTGACTCGAAAAAGGAGCTGCTCCTCGTAATAGACTAACAAACAGGGGTGACGTCGAGTGGTCATTCATGATTTGTTTAGCGATTTGCTTGATTGCTGCACGGACCTCATCTTTTGAAGCAATTTGCGTATAGGTAGGATTCATAGTCTCACTTTACAGCATTGAAATGATACTCGTAAAGTACCTGTCTGATATTGAATATATCGAGAATATCTGCCAGGGCAGGCCGCTACAATGTGAGCATACTGCCGCACAGTGCTATCTTTTGGCAAACCGCCAATACGTACGCACCTACTCTGGTATACTAGTAAAAGTAAACCCGCGGAAGGTGATAGATACAAAAGTTTGAACACTCGAGCTTTTCTGCCTGTTACTCTCCGCATCAAATAAAGAGGAGGCTCATATATGAGTACTATCAACCCAAGCGGAAAAGAGATTATTTCGCTGTCCACCGAATTTTGTGGACAAACATTATCAGTCGAAGTAAACCGCGTCGGGTTTCGCACCACTGCCAGCGTTATGGTTCGCTACGGTGACACCGTCGTACTGGGCACCACCCAAATCGGTACACGACCCATCAAACTCGATTATTTCCCATTGTCTGTCGATTATGAAGAAAAAATGTATGCAGCTGGGAAAATATCAGGCTCGAGGTTTATTAAACGTGAAGGCCGTCCAAGCGACGAAGCGATCCTTATCGGCCGCATCATTGACCGCCCAATCCGGCCACTGTTTCCAAAAGGTTTCCGAGCTGAAGTGCAAGTGGTTGCCAGCGTCCTTTCAATGGACCCACGCTTCCGCCCAGATATGATTGCCATGACTGCCGCATCGGCAGCGCTCAGCATCTCTGGTGCACCATTCGACGGCCCAATTGCTGGTATCCGTGTCGGTCGCGTTGACGGCAAATTTAAAGCATTCTTGAGCCCTGAAGAGCGCGAAAAGAGTGACCTCGACCTTGTGGTAGCTGCAAAAGAATCTGGCATCACCATGGTAGAAGCTGGTGCAAACGAAGTTTCCGAAGAAGTCGTCGCTGACGCACTCGCGTGGGCATTTGACGCAGTACAGCCTGCCATCACACTTCAAAAAGAGCTTGCTGAAAAACTCGCCACACCTGCAATGGAGTACACGCTCGTACTCCCTAACGAAGAAGTACAGTCTGCAGTCGACGAATGGATGCATGGCAAAATGGGTGACGCCCTGCGCCGCGAATATCCTGAACGAAACGAAATGGTAAACAGCCTTCGTTGGGATTTCCACGAGACAATGGGTGAGAAGCTAGGCGAAGACTACAGCTCACTACGCGATGAATACGACGAAGCCTTTACGATGGCACTCCACAAAGACGTCCGAAACGGTATCGTCGAAGACAATCTTCGACCAGACGGTCGTAAACTCGACGAAATTCGACAACTTTCGAGTGAAGTCGGTATCCTGCCACGAACACACGGCTCAAGCTTATTTACTCGTGGTGTAACCCAAGGTATGAATATTGTGACACTCGCACCACTGAGCTTCGCACAAATTGTCGATACGATGGAAGTCACCGACGGCGAACGACGCTACATGCATCACTACAACGCACCAGGCTACACAGTAGGTGAAGTCAAGCGTTTGATGGGGCCAGGCCGACGTGAAATCGGTCACGGTTACCTCGCCGAACGCGCCGTACTCCCAGTTATGCCAACCGAAGAAGAATTCCCGTATGCTATCCGTAGCGTCACCGAAATCATGTCTCAAAACGGCTCGACCTCTATGGCGGCAACGTGTAGTTCAGTGCTCGCGCTGATGGATGCTGGTGTGCCTCTTAAGCGACCGGTATCTGGTATCGCCATGGGTCTGATGATGGACGGCGATACACCGTACGTACTGTCAGACATCGCCGATGCTGAAGACTTTGCGGGTGACATGGACTTCAAGATTACTGGTACTGAAAATGGTATTACCGCAATTCAAATGGACATGAAAGTTCATGGTCTTCCTATGGAAATATTACAGCTTGCTATTAACCAAGCAAAACCAGGGCGACTACACATTTTGAAGCACATGATTGAAACGATTGCTGCTCCACGTGAATCACTCAGTGAATTTGCTCCGCGGATTGAAAAGATCAAAATCAACCCAGAAAAAATTGGTGCAGTCATCGGTAAAGGCGGAGAAGTAATCAACAAGATTACGTCTGAAACCGGGGCATCTATCGACATTAAAGAAGACGGACTGATTACCGTTGCCTGTAACGATGTAGCTGGAATAGAGAAAGCTCTCGAATGGATCCGCGGCCTCACTGAAGAAGCCGAAGTCGGTAAGATTTATACCGGGATTGTCGTGTCTATTAAAGATTTTGGCGCATTTGTGAACATCATGCCTGGTCAAGATGGCATGGTACATATCTCGCAGCTATCTGACGAACGAGTTGAAAAAGTGACTGACGTATTGCACGAAGGTCAAGAAGTGCAAGTCAAACTCATCGGCATCGACGAACGTGGTCGTTTGAGCTTGAGTCTTAAAGACATTCAATAAGAATCTCAACATGAAAACGATATACCGTTACGCTCACGAGGTGAGTGTAACGGTATTAAACCGTACATTGGCCTACTAAGGGTGATTTTTTCGATTTCTGCCGCAATTCCTCTAGCCGCAGTGAAGGCAGCATTACGTTTCTGCTGTACTCGTGATAGTTCGATGGAAAGCTTTACAGATGATCCGATGTCTCCGTCAGCGTCGGCTGCCACAATCCTTTCGTCGATCTCTTCCATGACGTGATGTAACTCAAATATAGTTTCAACTTTATCGCCGAAAGGCGTTGTCTCGCCGTCAGTCAGCTGTTCAGTTGATGGGCCAGTTAGTTCATGTTGTTCTTCGGACATTGTAATCCTATTTTTATGTTTATGGCTGTTGTGTTATATATTATCATATAATCAATTTTATGTCAACAGTCATGGAGCTGACCGTATTATCCAGGGTGAAGAACTTTATGCTGCGGGGTATACTAAAGGAATGGATGCATTTAATAAATTGGCATATATTAAATTAGATATTTTAGAAACGAATGTTTGTGCGGAATTGACAGCGCAAGCGACGCAACTCGTGATGGGCGATGGTAATCCAGATGCTGACATTGTATTTATTGGTGAAGCACCAGGTAAAAAAGAAGACGAAACCGGTAAGCCATTTGTTGGCGCCAGCGGCAAGTTTCTTGATCAGATGCTTGAGGCTGCTGGACTGAACAGGGAAGATGTCTACATCACCAATATCGTGAAGTATCGGCCCCCGAACAATCGTGACCCGACCAAAGCCGAGAAGGCTGAATTTTGGCCGTATTTGCTGAGGCAACTCGAAATTATCCAACCTAACATTATCGTCACGCTCGGTCGCCATAGTGGTATGAATTTTATCCCCGATCTTGTAATCTCTCGAGATCATGGGCAGGGCAGACAAGTTGTACTCGAGAAGAAAACCTATTTCGTCGTTCCGTTGTATCATCCGGCTGCTGCGCTCTATAACGGTAGTATGCGCCAAACACTCATTGATGATTTTGTATTAGTCCAAACGTACCTAAATTCTCGTAAGCACCTATAGATTATGGGTAGATAACTAGCTTACAGGTGCCATAACCGCTTCCACTGCCGGGCCAAGCTACAACAAGTCCAAAATTGGCGCATATCTGCGCCATCTCAGATGTAGACCCATAAAATGGTGCGGTTATTTCAGCTCTCAGAATGTTTGGTGTCGGGGTTGTCCCGTTTGCAAATACCACTAAATACGGCCCGACGGTCCCACTGATTGCATCCGTACGTCCATCTGGTGTATCAATATTTTTAGATTCGAATGCTTGTTTCAAGTTTGCGCTGTCGGTTCCCCCGGCAAACCCTGCTTCACCATACGATTGCGGGTCGCTCGTTGGTTGCTTCCATAGACGGCATCGATTGTTTGGAAAGCCAGTACCGAGGCAATATCCGACACCGTTGAAGTTATCATTTTTACCCATCAATGGGGGAAGTTTGCTGAAATTACTCCCGCGGTATAGTTCGAACGCATCGGCCCATTTTTGGATAGCTAACGAGGATTTCGTGTTGTAGCCTCGTTGCTGTACGCCATTGTAGGACGCTACAGTTATCGCCGCTAAGATGCCAACCACGGCAATTACAACCGTTAATTCAACAATTGTAAAGCCGCGTAGCTCTTTTCGAATCGATATAAACATAAGCATAGTGTACTGCAAGGCACGGTGTATGCGCAAACTGTTCAGGTAGGTGCAATTTGCGTATCACGCGTATTTTTGCTACGATAGAGGCACTACAGACAGGAATGTTAAACGGACAATACGCTTTAACATTGCCTACATCTTGTAATTATATATTCGTAACAAGTAAACAGTATGTATACATAAAAAGGAGAAATAACAATTTATGGGACAACGAAGAGCCCCAAGCCCACAAGCTGACGACATGTCAAAACGACCTCAAGGTCAGCAAAAACGAAAATCAGACAACGCCGTACTTAACAGTACAAATACTCGCCGTGGCGAAGTATTTCGTGCGTCACGTCGTACTAGTGACGATGTAAACAAGCAAGCTTCTCAGCACCTTATCAATGTACCGGTCAACAAGAGCGTGTACAACGGCATGGGTGGGCAGCAATTTAGTGCAGCCGAACAGCGACGACAGCCACGGAACAATGCTCCAAAGCTCAAGATTATCCCAATTGGTGGTCTTGGCGAAATGGGTATTGGCAAAAACATGATGGCCATCGAATACGAGGATGAAATTGTCGTTATCGACTGTGGATTCTTATTCCCCGGAGCCGACTATCCAGGCATCAACTACATCATCCCTGATGTCAGTTACCTAGAGGCGAACAAGCACAAGATCCGTGCGCATGTCTTTACGCACGGCCACCTCGATCACATCGGAGCATTTCGTCATATCGCGCACAAAATCCCTGCACCAGTGTATGGAGGTAAATTTACACTCGGTATGGTGCAACGAACCATGGAAGAAGCGACTAGCGGCTACGAGCCTGAATACCACGTCATGGACCCAGAAGCGCACGATCAAGTGCAAGTTGGTGACCACTTTAGCATCGAGCTCGTTCGGGTGAACCACTCGATTCCCGATGCGACAGCAGTGGTTGTTCGTACGCCGTTTGGCGTCATTGTAAACACTGGTGACTGGCGATTCGATGAAAACCCAATCGACGGACACAAGTTCGACATGAACCGACTGACAGAAATTTCGACCAAAGAAGGCATTATGATGTTGATGAACGACTCGACGAGTTGTGAAGTCGATGGTACTAACACGCACGGTGAGCACGATGTTCAGATTAGTCTCGGTGAACTTATGGATAAAAATCCAAACAACCGACTGATTATTAGCTCGTTTAGTAGCCAATTGCACCGTATGCAGGTCATTCTCGAAGAAGCACACAAGCACGGTCGTAAAGTTGCCGTAGCTGGATATAGTATGATCCAAAACCTCGAAGTTGCACTCCGAACCAGCACGATAAAAGTACCGAAAGATACGATCGTCAAAATGGAAGAAGCAGTAAAACTTCCAGATAGCAAAGTCGTTGTTGTCTGTACCGGTTCTCAAGGTGAGTTCAACGCCGTACTAAACCGCATGGCGAGCGGCGCGCATAAATACATGAAAGTGAAGCAAAGCGATATCGTCGTGTTTAGCTCGAGTGTTGTGCCAGGAAACATCAAGTATGTAGTACGAACTATCGACGGCCTCATGCGAGAAGGCAGTGAAGTCATGCAAGACAAGCGCTCACACCTGACAGGTATCAATGGTCCACTCCACTCAGGTGGTCATGGTCACTATCTCGATCAAATTACGCTTATTAACGCGGTTAATCCTAAATATTACCTGCCTATTCACGGAGAGTTTCACATGCTTGTGCACAACGCGAGAATTGCCGAAAAAGAATGTGGTATGAGCAAAGACAACATCTTTGTGTGTGACAGCGGCGACGTGATCGAAGTGACGCAAGACGGCGCTAAACGCGGCGGACGCGTACCAGTTGGCGGCGTGATGTACGACGACAGCGGTGCAGTTGTTTCCGAAGTAGTGCTAAAAGATCGTATTCACATGTCAAACGAAGGTATGTTTGTCGTTGTATTAACGATGCAGCGTGGATCTGGTCGACTATTGACCAGCCCAGACATCATATCTCGTGGCTTTATTTACTTACGTGATTCTGAAGAGCTGATGGGACTGATTCGTCAGTACTTGAAGCAAAAGATGTCTCGAAGCGCTGGCGGCAAAAAAATAGACGTTGATGTGCTGAAGAAAGAGCTCAAAGATGAGATTACTCATATTCTATACGACCAAACACGGCGTACTCCTATTGTGATTCCGGTTATCAATGAAATTGGCGGCGGCGGCGGACAACGACCACAAAACGACCGGGGCTCTAACAGTCGACAGCCACAAGCTGATGGCTCAAAGCAGCCACACTTTACGCGACCACCTGCACAGAAATTGCCTCCGAAGCAGGAGCCTGACACTGAGGCGAACGCACCAAAAATCTCGACTGATAATCAGCGCGCTTACTAAGCGTTAGTTGACAAAAATCAGTATACGTGTTGCTATCGTATAGAAATGATGTTCACTAAAATAAAAAGAATTAACTCATGACGCAACAGATTATAGAAATTGTATATACGCTTACCGCATTGTTATCAATAGCGGTATGCGTTCCTCAACTCCGTTCGTTGATACGCGCAAAAGCTTCTGACGAGCTCAACCTCAGTACGTGGTTCGTATGGACAATGGCACAAGTAATGACAATGGTATATGTCATAAGTATCGGCAGTTATCTGATGGCAGTAGTGTGCCTTATGTGGGTCAGCTTTTATAGCGCAATGGTATTCTTAATTGTTCGGTATCGTTACAAATCAGTGCCAGCTGTGGCTATCAACGAAGTCAAAGCGTAAGCGGCTTGCATTTCGTAGTAAATTGTGCTACAATAACGAAGTTAGACCCGCTCGACACCTATCTGTTGTCGGCGTATAATTGAAAACAGTTATGGCAAAAAGAAAAAAACGCACTACACGAAAAAGATCCTCCGCAAAACAGCAGCAGCCACAACATACGTTGCCCGAAGGCTTCTGGGCGCAAGTTGGCGCTGTAGCGTTATTGGCGCTTTCTCTGTTACTCGTTATTTCATGGTTCGGCGTCGGCGGCCCAATCCTCGACTGGATGCAGGGCGCATTTAAAAATGTATTTGGCTATGGTGGCTACGTCATTCCATTCCTGGCAGCATATGTTGCTATCGAAATATTTCGTGCCGACGAAAATCGATTACCGTCTGTCATGAAGTTTGCCAGTATATTGGTTGTGCTGTGGTTTACCGGTCTATTTGGCCTGTCAAAAAATGCCAATGGCAGTAGCAACGGCGGTTACATCGGTGACACCCTCAACGGGGCAATGCTAGCATTGGTTGATTCGGGCGTAGCGGTATTTGTGTATGTATTATTGATCGTCATGACGACATTATTTGTGCTGCGACTTTCGCCGATGGCAATTGTTAACAAACTTCGCGAGATGATGCCAGAGATGGACCCTGAGCAAGCAAAAAATGTCGAGATTATGCGTAAAGCTCAGGCAACGAAGATCCCGAAGTCATCAAGCATCGGGGAAATCAAGCTCAATGCCGGGGTGCCAACGCTTGACTCGACCGAGAGCAGGAAGGCATCGAAACTCTCAAGCCTGAAGGGTAGTGTGCCGCAAGATAAAGCCGCCGAAGAGCAAGTTGCGCTGGTCGCTGTATCAGACCCAAACTGGAAATCTCCAAGCGTGAATCTCTTAGAGAAAAAGCAAAGTCCAGCCGATGCTGGTGACGTGCAGCACAATGCGCAGACCATCAAGGACACGCTTTCAGAATTTAATATAGACGTCGAAATGGAGGGCGCAAACATTGGTCCGAAAGTGACGCAGTATACGCTCAAACCACCAGCCGGTGTGAAGCTTACTCGCATTTCACAACTTGAAACTAATATCGCATTGAACCTTGCGGCTCAGAGTTTGCGTATTGAGGCGCCGATTCCAGGCATGCGCGCTGTTGGTATAGAAGTACCGAATCGAAAAGCAGCCGATGTCCGCCTGCGTGGTATTTTAGAATCGAAACAGTGGACGGGTGCGGGGGAGCCACTCGGTTTTGCCATTGGCCGTGACATATCGGGTGACCCAGTAGTCGGAAAGCTCAACAAGATGCCGCACCTTCTAGTAGCCGGGCAAACTGGATCTGGTAAATCGGTGATGATTAATACACTACTAACAAGCTTGTTGTACCGCAATAGTCCGAGCGAGATGAAGCTGATATTGGTCGACCCAAAGCAAGTCGAAATGGCGCCATACGAAGATATCCCACACCTGCTGACCCCCGTTATAACCGAACCTGAAAAGACAATTAGTGCCCTGAAATGGGCGGTTAACGAGATGGAGCGACGCTATAAGCTACTTGCCGGTGAAAAGTTACGCGACATTGCGAGCTATAACAAAAAAGTACAGAGTGCTACAAAAATATCTGTTCAGGATGATGATGGAAACACCCAAGAAATTGGAGAAGGTGCCATGCCGTACATCGTGATTGTGATCGATGAGCTAGCTGATTTGATGATGGTAGCTGCTCGAGACGTAGAGGCACTGATTGTTCGGTTGGCTCAAAAAGCTCGAGCTGTTGGTATCCACCTGGTGCTTGCGACGCAACGACCAAGTGTCGATGTAATAACCGGCTTGATTAAGGCAAACGTGCCAGCGCGTATTGCGTTTACCGTGGCCAGCCAGATAGACAGCCGTACAATCCTCGATCAAATGGGTGCCGAAAAGCTGCTTGGACAGGGAGACATGCTGATGAAAACTGCCGATATGAGTAAGCCAAAACGTATTCAGGGCGCCTGGGTGATGGACGAAGAGGTGATTAAGATAACCGATCATTTGCGCATGCAATCAGCACCACAGTACAACGACGAAATTGTCTCACAGCCAGTGCAGATTAATGGCAAAGGTGGCGTAGTGATGGATATGGACAATGCCGGTGGCGATGATATGTACAAAGACGCCATACGCGTGGTTGTAGAGAGCAAAAAAGCCTCTACATCGTTACTGCAGCGTCGACTCCGCGTCGGGTATGCCCGCGCAGCGCGCATTATTGAAGAGATGGAAGACAATGGCGTGATTGGTCCAGCAGACGGCGCCCGTCCACGTGAAGTACTGATTTCGAGCCTTGATGACATAGGAAGTTCTACAGAGTAGTCAGAGTCTGTGGTCAGCAAAAAGGTAAAAGAGTTCTAAAGGGTAGCATCAGCGCGACTATGCAATTGACATGTTTGAAAATGATGAACGTACGCGAGTGGAAGTACACAATGGCGAAACGAGTATCTCTCGGGGTATGGGCAACTCAGAGCAAGCGGTTATAGACGAGTCTGAATGAGAGCATATTATCTTTGATACATTTTGTCATATAATGATTGCTTATGAGCATACTCGTGAACGCCACGGAGTAAGTGAAGTGCCCACCTCGACAGAAAACGGACCATCGAAAGCAACAGGGCAAGCCGCACGCCATACGATTGTTCCGATAGACGTAGCGATGCACAATCTGCACATACGTCATACAACTTTGAATTACTAGCTTTAAGTAGGGTTTTATGGTACTATTACTACTGTCAACAACCTAAGTTTACGTGAAATAGCGTAAGCATCCCGGCAAGGGATTCCAAAGGAGGAAACTATGCAACAGTATGAACTAACCGTTTTGGTTCATCCAGATCTTGAAACTGAGATCGAAAAAACAACCACGACCTTGAAGTCACTCGTGACTGACAACGGTGGTAAAATCTTGAAAGAAGACAGCTGGGGCAAGAAAAAGCTTGCGTACGCTATCAAAAA
>Ga0115567_10005404_pt1 | contig 12383 bp, 20 predicted proteins | sample COGITO_mtgs_1204_2_FD_88679 | JGI IMG/M metagenome (GOLD analysis project Ga0115567, IMG submission 88679) | Pelagic marine microbial communities from North Sea - COGITO_mtgs_120412 | ecosystem: Environmental > Aquatic > Marine > Epipelagic | place: Germany:Helgoland, sampling site Kabeltonne...
CAAGGTGGTGGTGCCGTTGCACGTGGGGACGCTGCCAAAAGTCGGGACGATCGGGCCCGGCACGAAGCCTGCTCTCGCAAACACTAGTGGCCCCCGGCTGGCCAGCTCCTGCTGTTCTGTGTGCTCTGCATTGCATTACGCGTATGTGCTCCAAACATGAAGCTCTGGCCGGAAAAACTCACTGTGCAGGCCTCTCCGTCCTATACCAGGGTCCTTCATGGTGGTGCCATTTCTGCCACTTGAACCATTCGGCTCGATGAAAAGCACTTCCCAGGTAGAACTCTCTTAGGCCATCAGCACTGCGCGAGGGTGTCTTCCCATCTTGGATATCCTTGAAACCTGGCGAAATGGCACGTACAGATCGAACTTGCACAGCAACTTGCAGCGCTGCACTCGGCGGACATGTCGCATGAGCACAAGGGCCGTTTTGGCTTCGGGACGAATAACTTCCTCTCACTCACGCCGCTCGACAACACCTGGTGTGATACGTGGCAGGCACGCCCATCCACTCGACGCGTGCGCGCAACGTGTCGCTCCGCTCGGGTGTGAAGGGTGCGGACGTACCGGGCACAGGACTTTTTCGCACGTCGTCTTGAGGCGCAATTGATCCAGGTGCGCGCGCGTTCATGCGCCAGCAGGGTCACCGCGGCGGAGCTCCGTTTTGCCGCCACAACTTTTCTGGTGGCGCTCGCCGCCTCTGCTCACGCCGCGTCTCGCACGCTGCTCGCAGGTGTACAAGGCCAAGACGTGGGGCCCTGCGGCGCTGGACGTGCCAGACGCTGAGTTCGCAGCGGTTCGTGGCGTTTCCTCCAAGCCCTCCTCACAGTTCGCCCTATCCCTTCCGCACCTTAGACCCTCACGAGGGGCGCCGGTTCCCTGCCCCCGCGCGGCTCCTGGACTGGCGAGCTCCGCAGCACGCGACATGCTGAGGGCAAAGCGCTGCGCCTGTGCCGCAGCTTGGGCGCGCGGTGCTGAAACGGCTGCCGGCGCTGCTCGGAGACTCGTCTGCCGAGGGCAAGATCGCGCCGTCGCTGGTGCACGGGGACTTCTGGATCGGCAACACAGGCGCGTCCGCCGACCGAAAGTGTGCCCCAGCGGTGCAGCACAAACGCAGAAAGCGCGCTTGCAAAGCCCGCCAGCGTGAGCGTGGGGTGCGCGCAGGGGCGACCCCCGACGGGGTCGTCGTCTTCGACCCCGCGGCCTTCTACGGTCATGCGGAGTTCGACTTGGCGCTTGCGCGCATCTTCAGCGGATTTACAGACGACTTCTACGACACGTACTTTGCGCTGCGCCCAAAGGCGGAGGGCTTTGAGGCGCGCGAGCAGCTGTACTCGCTCTACCACTTCCTGCACCAGCTGAACCTCTTCAGAGACCCGCAGGTCCGGAACAAGTGCGTGGGCCTGATGCAGGGCATCGCGGGGCCTGCGGTGTAGCAGCACGTGGCCAAGACTCGTGTGCTCGCGAGCGCTTCATTTGTGTTCAATCAATCTGAGCGGGCCCGAGGCGGATTCCGTTGCGCCAAAAACTTGCTTGCCTGTGCAGCGGCCAGATTGCAGCAACAAACCGCGCCGAGCCCGGCTAGCAATCGTGCTCTGGGGCCTCCGAGGTATGCGCCCGGCGCCAGTCCATGCCACAGTGTGCCCCTCCTAGCTGCTGCGCTGGCTGGTTGCGACGGGAGAATGCACCCAGACGCGTGTCTCCCGAGGCAGTGTCACTCGAACGTCAAGACTCTGCCGCTCCCGCAGCGTCCTGCGGCGCCGTCTCGCCCTGGCCCGGCGGCGGCGGCGGCGCATGCGCTGGAGGCAAAGGTGGCGGCGGCAGGTTCGGCGGCTGCGGCGCCCCCCACCCTCCTCCGAAACCTCCATACCCACCGCCGCCGTAGCCGCCGTAGCCGCCGCCGCCGCCGCCGCCGCCGCCCCAGCCGGGCTGCGGCGGTGCTCCCCACTGGGCCCCGGCACCAGGAGGCTGGCCTGCGCCCATCGGCGGCGGGGCCTGGACTTGGCCACCAGCGCCACCAGCGCCACCAGCGCCCTGTTGGGCAGCGCCCCCGGCTTGGTTTGGTCCGTCCGCCCCGCCCGACGCAGGGAGGGCGTGCCCCTCTCCTTCCTTGCCGTCGCACGCGGGCGCATCCGAGCCTGCTCCGGGCGGCGCCTGCCCTCCCGGCAGAGCAGGAGGCGCCGCTGCGGGCGGCGCGACGGGCGGCGATGGGAACGCGGGAGGCCCTGGTGGTTTGGGCATCTCGGGCTTCTTCCACGACGTCGTCTTGTCGTTGTGGTTGATGTAGAACACGCGGCCTGCAACGCAGGTGGCCGAAGGACGTGTCAAGCCCCTGCGAGTGCTGGCGTGTGCGCCCGCTGACGCGCATGAAATGCCTTGCTGCGTTTGAAGCAGGGAGGGCGCGGCGCTACCTTCTTTGGTCTTCTTCTCCTCCCAGCCGGGCGGCAGCCCCGAGGGGTTCGGCGGAGGCGGCATGCCTGCTCCGCCCATCGGAGGCGGGATCGGATTCATGGCGACCGGTGGCCTGTAGGGCTGCGGAGGAGAGGCAGCTGCGTCAGACCGGCTGCGCCTATTGAGAAACAAAGCGCAGGCACTAATACCAGGGCCCCGGTGACGTGCACACGAGACAACGGCACCCTGCCTGGGAATGCCGGTGGTTCTGAGACGTGTCGGTCTGCGGGCGCACCTCGCGGCCCTGGTTCCACTTCTTATACATCTGCTGCACCGCTGCGATGAGGTCGGTGCAGAGCTTCTCGGCATCGGTCACGTGCTTCTCGACACGCGACGAAATCTCGAGATGCATCCCCTCGTCGGAGCCGTCCCACGCGCGCGAGCCGCGCCCCTTGAGGTCCACCCGCGCCATCGACTTGTCAGTGATGTGCCTGAGGTACTGGCCGTTCGGACCCAGCACCTTGCCGATCACGGAGAAGCCCGGGTTGGCGTCGTCGAGCCCGATGAAGAGCTTCTTGCGGTGGAAGTTCTGCATGTCGAGCTTCTGCTCCGAGAGCGAGCGAGGGTCCGGAAGCGGCGTGTCCGAGAGGATCTCCCCAATCATCGCGACGGCGCGGTCGACTTGGCTCTGGTCGTTGGCGCCCACCTCGAGGTAGACGGGCGGGGGGTCTGTCTTCTTCACGGCCGGGAGCTCCGCTTTCTCATAGGGGACGCCAACCATTGTGATCGTAGCGCCGCTCTTCGACGCGATGTCCTGCTGCATCTTGGGCCGCATCAGGATTGCGCGCTGGCTCGGTAGCGCGTCGTTGATGTGAAGTTTCACCGTGATGCTCGCCTGTGCGCGAGCCGCTGCGGCTGCTATTGCCGCTGCTTGCGCCGCACTCGCCTGTTTCCATGTGTAATGCAAGTTAGAGAGCGTAAACCCGTTTCACACAAGAGGGGAAATGAGAATCGCCCAAGCCCGCGTGCGAATGGGGTGTCACCGCATCCGGCAGGAGCGCTAGCTGCATTCCAGCAGCTCCCGCCAAAGTGAGCGCCAGAGGGTCCGAGATAGGTGCTGCAGCAGGAACCGCAGCGGCATCTCCTCCACCAGTGCCGTCTCCATCGCTATCCCAGCGACGCTTCCTTCTGCGGGTGCATCAGCCGAAGAAAATCATTCTCAGGCCTGCCGTGGCATACGCCAAAACTGGCACGCGCGGACAGCACCCTGGGCCCTTTGGGCGCGTGCACGAGGACCACAGCCGGGCCTCATTGTGACCTGTGCGTCACGGGCGCACAGCTACAAGAGGAGCAAAGAAATCGCGAATCACATGGCTGGACTGTACCTCCGTTCGGTCGCCTCGCTGCTGCCCTCTGCCGCAGGATCCGCCATTATTGCCGCAGGATCCGCCATTAATACCTTCCAAGAGGAGCGCACCGCGCTACCCCAAGTTTACCCACTCAAAAAATTGTTTGTGGGTTTTTTTTCGCCACAGGCTCGTTTTCGGACGCGAAGCACCGAAAGCAAAAACTTGGGTGCGCCCTAAACCACAGTGAGTTCTCGACAAGCTCGTTGCAGGGAATCTGGGAGGAACGCAAGGGCGCAGAGCGTGTGAACGAAGCTGAACCACACTATCCGAATCCGAAAAAGCAGCAAGCGCAACTCCGTCGATCAGCTCAAAGCTCGCAGATGGTATGTCGCCCCGCACTCACAACCGAGTGCCGAATGTAGGGTATGGAACTATCGCGTGCGACGTGCCCCCCCCACTTCGAAGCCCGCCCTAGCACGAGAAAGTCTCGTTGGTGGGACCGGACTGCCCAGAAATAGCTGTGAGTGGTGTGGGCGCGCGCGATTCGTCATGTGTCAGCGGTCTGAGCAAGCGAGTTCAAGCGAAGCACTGCCCCAGCGTCAGTGTGGAGACTGTAAGAGTTTTTCCAGCAGGAGATCCGAGTGTCCGAGTGGTATGAGTGTGTGAAACCACTGACACGCCCTCCCGGTGCACTGGACAGGATCCATTCATGGAACCCCCGTGCCTTTGCGAGGACGGGGGCTACTTTCCCGGCTCTGTTGGACCTGGCTCAGATTCAAACAGAAACCGCAGCCCCACCGGGCCTCTTGTATCCCAAAGTGAGGAGGACAGCCAAGAAGGTTGCACGCACACCCTAGGTCCGCGCTAGCCGGCAGGTGCCATCTGTGCGTGTCCTTCCCCACACACCTCCGCGCACGCAGGCTCGGGGCAGCCAGACGGAATGTTTGCCTACTTCGACCTTGGGCAGGCTAGTTCGCCCCACAGTGTGCACAGGCATGATCCATTGAGCAAGCTGATAGGACTGGTGCGCCAACAGGGAGACTCGGATGATCCGGTATTTCCGCAACATGGAACAGACAGCCCTGGAGAGCTTACCCCGCCGGGGATCCTCGACGTCCTTGAGAGAGCCCAACCGATCCTGGACGTCGAGATTGCCCCGCAGGCGGAAGAGTTGCGGCGCCCTGCGGCGAGGAAGCGCGAGATGGGCCGCACGACGGACGTCATGGGTGCCATGGCTGGCACAGAATTGTGGCAGACGGCCTTCGCTGTCACGGGAAACGAGGTCGTGCTGCTGGGACGCGTTTTCGACTCTCGCGCTCGCGCTCCTTATCTCTGATATTGAAACCGTGCTGTGGCCGCAGGGCGCTCGTGTCCGCCACTTGCAGCTGCTTTCTCCCATGGTGACTCCATACCTCTGATGGGCGTTGATCTAGAGCCACTGACGCGTCCACCGCCCAAATTAGGATCACGAGAGCAGCGACCAAAGCTCAGTAGCCTGGGAGCCGTGTGGAGGAAGCCTTTGGTCGAAGCCTGCGGAGGTGTCTGCCTGAGGAATCCCGCACTGAACAAGTAATCGATGTGCATTATGCGCAAAGCTGAAGCTGCGATGTCAACAGCATGGGCAGCACCGCGCGCGAAAGGAGGTGCGCCGTCAGAGCGACAGCCGACCGCCCGCAACAGCAAAGGTGCGTGTGCCGCCAAGACTCGTATCGTCGGCTGGTTATCACACCTCGTCGAGGACGCAGAAGATCGACGGCGCCGGCACACAACTGCGCGCGCAGCCGTCAAACCGTGGCAAGGCTACAGGGTCTGGAAGCAATCTCACTAAGCAGGTCGTGGGCTCTCTCATCCGCGCGGCGCAGGACGCCTCGCCAGCGCTTGGGGGGATGCTCCTCCGCTGCGAAGCGTGCGACTTGTCCTTTTCCTCGACGCAGGCGCTTGGCGGGCACCGCAAGAATAGCACGGTCCCGTGCCCGCTGCAGCTGTACTGCCGGGTTTGAGGAGCATCTGGCCAGCTCATGCAAAGGGAAATCTTCATCGCATGGCAGGATTTTGAGATGTTGATCCTCTCAGTGTGGGTGGCAGGAGCACAAGCAGCGGATGATCATGAAGGTCGCGTCCACTCCATCAGCAGGACTCAGGTGCGTATGGAGGACAGCGGTGGGGTATCGCTGTTTGCGAGACAGTCACCATCTCCTTTGTGTTAGCAGTGGAAAACGCAAAGCGTTGGAATCGCCCAACGTTTCGTCGCAGGCACGGCCACAACTTGCTTGCTAGAAAACGTTTGCAACATTTTTGCCACAGTGGGTTTGCGACCAAGATTGTAAATTAGCCCCAGGGTCTACCGCGACGCATAAATCGTGAGCAAAACATTTCGTGAATAAGAGGTGGACAACAATACGGCCTCAAGTTAAAGACACTTGCGGCCTTTGGAGCTCGGATCTGCTTAGGGCCCAAGAGGCCCTCGGGGTCTTGGCTGGCGCTGAGCACACTTTGCAAGTTTTCAAGCTTGCAAAGCATGATGTCGTGATGGCTTTGATTTACCAGAGATTTGACGGTGGTCAAGTCACTCTACTAATTTCACCTCCACTTCTTGACGACGTTCGTCAACAACTCCAAGCTTTTTTTGCCTGCCTCTCGTCTGAGAAATTTTGCAGCTTCCAATGCTATTTTTCCCACGCTGGTTGAATTTTTGAATCTGTTTGCAGTAACAAAACTTTGTACGCACGTGCCACAGAGCTTGCGGAGAACGCGTCAGCCCCCTATTGCTCACATGGAGGCAAGCACCCAACCCATCAACCGCAAAACGAGAACAACCGGGTGTCAGAGTGAAGTGACCAGCCGTCTCGCGCAGGGTTATACCGAAGTGCTGCATGGTTTTCCTGGTTGGTGCCTATCCCCGTTGGACACGCTTTTCTGCCCAATCAATCTTACCCTAAACGCATTGTAGACGAGGTCCAGCATGCACTCGCACGCAATCAGTCTCCGGCGGCGTACTTCTCCTGCTGTCGCCTAAATCTGCTCCGCGAGCACATCAAGTGCACTAGCCCATCCGGCGCGAAGGAATTTCTGTATTGGGCATGTCTCAGGGTCGCTTTGCATTTCTAGTCCGGTCCTGTGCAGATCTGAAAACGACCTCACTCGTTGTGCGCAGGTTCGGCAATTTCTGCACCCTGATCATCAATCGCTACTTTGGACTTCCACAGGCACGCTTTCTCGGAGGCTTAGCCTCTCTTTCCCTCGTGTGAGAGGCGTGCTGTCTTCGAGCGGGAATCCCGACTTGGGGTCTTGGCAAGCATGAGCTCCCAGGTAAGCGAGGAGCCCGCCTGAGGACTGACCAGCCTCACTTCCGCGCGCAGGAAGAGTACGAGAACACGCTCCGCTCGCCAAGCAAGCTCTCAGAGGTCTCACCTTGAAAGCCTGCCGGCGGAGGAGCGTGCCGGGGCGCTGAGCGTTCTGATTCCCCTGACGCAAAACGGCATGGCCGCGTCACACGTCTTGCTGTCCTTTGCCCCAGGTGGCTGAGGCAAACGTGCCCGTCCGTACTTTCACCGACGAGCAGGCCGGAGCTCCCTCCGCAGCCCAAAACCTTTCCCCGCAATCTCTTCCTGCTCCGCTCTTTCCGTGGCTGCTGGCCTCACCCCCCAGAACACCGCACCCCGCCATTGCGCCGCAGGAGCTGCACGTCATCGCGCGCATACTTCTCACAAAGAAGAAGTTCCTCGACATCAACCGCCGCGCGGTCTCGAAGCGCATAAAGGTGCCACCCTACTCCATACGATGAGTGGGTGTCGTCCCACTCATCCTAGCTAGCAGTCGTCCCGGCACACAAACTCGTCCATAATCCTTGGCACATGCCTGTCTCTAGGCCGTCTGGCGTGTTGCATCCGGTCGTCCACTTAATGGCCTAAACCCCCCATCTCAAGGGGATTCGTGCTGCGGGAGGACAGCGGCTCAGGGAATATAACAACAAGAAACGCGAGTGGGGGTTCGGAGGCGGGCGCTCCCGTTGCACTTCGAGCAGTCTCACCTGCAATAATAATGGCTCCAACGAATCATCCACCAACGGTACCAATGGTTCCAGTTCCTCGCAGGTGCTCGAATCGACCCTCGGCCCAGCACCGTGCTCTTGCACGCTTGGCCTGTATGACGCAATGCGGTTGTGCCCACGCACGGCGGAATCTATGGACACTAGACCCTTCATGATCTGACGCATGACACCTTGCGCTGACACGATATGCCGCCACATCGCGCTAAAAAAAATAACACTCCCCCTGGCACAGGCCGGATCACTCTCCCGCTCGCTCATCACCAAACGCGCCTGCCCAGTGGCCTCTTGCCTAGCCTGCCGGCCGCTCCGCCACTAGGCAGAGCCGTCAGAGGATGTGACCGCCTAGCACACATAAGTCGTGGCTAGCACACATAAGTCACCATCCATAAGTACTCGTCCTCTGAAGCCGTACCCCGTGGGACGTGGTCCGTGCGGCCGGCATTGGCGCACGTAGGCACAGGGCGGGACTTGATCGGTACACGCACGTCGCACGGTGCAGTGGGGCTCCGCCGCGTCCCATCCCAGCCATTACAGCGCGTAGCGCCCCGTGCGAACAGTCTCCAGCGTCGCGCTCGCCATTTCTTGCGCCTCGGACCCCCATGCAAGGTGCGTTGCTTCAATCACCGAACGGATCTCTGCCTCTGTCGCACCGACCTTCGCCACCACCCGTCGCACCGCGGCATTAGACCCACTTGAGCCTGAGGGAGGGGGCAGGCATGCGCGAGGGCACGGCGGGTGCTGGCGGCCACCAGCAGAGCGCCCCGCAGGTGCGAGTTGAGCTGCGGCGCAACGTCCATGCCGGCAAGCACCGCCACGACCGCTAGCTCCCGCATGCGCAGCGTGAGCCCGGCGCGCGAAATGATCCGCCCGTAGCCGTGCTGCACCATGGCCCTGCGCGAGCACGCGCATGCTCTCATTCGTGGGCTCTCATTCGTGGCACAGGCAGCCGCCGCGCCCGGGCAGGCGCCCTCCCACCTGTCGACTATGGGGTGCAGCTTGCCCATGCGCTTGCGCAACTTCTCGTACACGTTGCCGTAGATCTTCGCGCACGACTCCTCGCCCTGCAAGCGCCACCTGCAGCGCCGCGCCTCAGCCAGCCGCCGCAGGCGCGCGCGCGCGCGCGCTGCAGCTTGCGGGCAGCGGGGGGGGGGCAGTACTGCTCGGGATCCCCTGGCTCCTCAGCCCACGCTGTGGTCTCACACTGGACGCCGACCCGCTCGATCGTGGCGAGTCCTGCGCCCCCCTCTGTCTGTGAGATGCCCCACACGCGGTCGCGGCGCGCGGCGGCTGGCAGTGACGCGAGTACTGCTGCTACTTGCCGACCGCTGCCGATGCACGATGAACAGGATGGGCACCGACCATTGATCGTGCGCGGGAAACCGGCGAAGAGGTGGGTCTGCAGCACCACCTCCATCCCGCGTTCGTGCGCGCTCGGCGGGAGGTGCCGCCAATCCCGTGCCACGTCAGCGAGCCGCCCGGCGCCAACGTTGGCCGAAAGAAAGACGAGCACCTACGATCGAGGGTGCCGCAGGACAGTTCATGGGGCTGGCTGGCTCTGGGCGCATCAGCAAACGGGCGCAGCGCGGGAAGCGGCGAGGGGGCGAACCCGCTCCTCTGCGGTGAAGCTGCTCGGTGCGCTGCAGAGTTTCAGCCAAGGGTGATCCTCCGGCATTTTACCCCAATCTTCGCCGGAGCTGCACATTCTCCTCGTGCGAAATGCGCGCGAAGTAGGCGCTAGCGAGTCCGCATTGGGTCTGCCGAAGCCAGAAGCAGCACCGCAGCGGATCGTATGCATTGAGACGCCCGCGCAACGCGAGACTAATTTTGGAAAAGAGGAGATGGGCGCTCGCGTTGCAGAACGCGAGACAATCATCCTGTCTCCTGACGAGGGTGGTTCCGGAACTTCCCACAGATAGGACGATCCTGCTCGGACGATGCGTCCCAACAGCTAGCTCTAAATTGCTTTGCTCAGCGGGCCCGCCTGGGGGTATTGCTTGAACCTCTCGCGTCATTCAGGCGCAAAACATGTTTCCTCCGCAAGTCGCCGGTTCCGTCGGCGGTCGGATGGACACCGGGCGCGAAGTGCCAGGATTCCCGTCGCTGCGGAAGGCATGTGGCGTGGTCGTGCGAGACGCTCTCTTTCTTTCGCTGCTCAACGACCCCTACAATCGTAGGATGGCCGAGGAGCGAATGTGCGAGGTGCCAATCCAGATCCTCCGTGATGGGTGTAGCTTCGTCGCGTGCTGGTGCTGAATTGATTAGAACACATTGGTCTTGTGTTGAGGCTATTTGTCATGGTAGCGCGGGCTGGTCCTGCCTCGGCCGTCCCTTTCATGACAAGCGAGATGCATTCGGGAGAATGGCATCCTCCTCGGGGGGTCACGGTGGTGGGTGCTCGGCTGCCTGGCTAAGTATCTGCTTGGAATTTTTGCAGGTGATGGCAAGCATCTTGCCCCCACACTCAAGTGCGGCTGCGTCGTCCCCTGTGCTGACCGAGTTTGTCAACGAGCACCTGCGAACGGAGAACCGCGACCTCAAGGAGAAAATGGAGGTCGCGGAGGAGAAGATCGCTTTCCTCGGGCGCCAGCTCCAGCAGCTACTCGTCGAAACTGAGCAGTCCCAGGTGTGTACCCAGCATCGCTCTTGTCCCTGGCAATTATGCGGTTGCTCCATGTCCCCGAACGGCCGCGGCGCTGAGCCGTGTACGGTGGGTGCGGCAGTTCGATCAGATTGTCGTTCGCGAGAGCCGAGAAGAGGTCTGCCCATCCCCCTTGCCTGGGCCCTTCCCACCGGCATGTCCCGCGCATGGAGCCTCTCTCTGACGCATCGTGTCCTTACTCGCGGCGGCGGCGATGCGCCCACAGCTCGCGCGGGCGGAGAAAGACCTGCAATCGCTGCGAGCGCGGTCAGTTTTCACCCGACCCGCAGACTCTAAAAGGTCATGCGCGCCGGCGCTGTCACGCCCGGCGCTCAGCTTCACGCGCACTACCCGCAGGCTCGAGCGCGCGGAGAGGGACAAGTTCACGGCGGAGGAGCGCCTGCGGCTCGAGCAGTCGAAGGTAACGCTCTGCAGACGGGGACTGCTGTCTGTCTGCGTCCGCGTCGTCTTCCTTGCGCGAGGCGTTCCTGCACACGACGGCTCTTGCGTGCTCATCTGCATCTGCCTCGCTCTGAACGGGGCCCGGGGGGCAGGTGACGGACACGCGCCTGCTCGAGAGCATGGCCGGGCTCAAGGATGCGCTGGCCCTCGAGGTCGAGCGCTTCGACCGCGAGGTGCGCTGGAACGCCGCCCAGGGCTCATCTGAACAGGCAGCGCGCTTCATTCCGTCCGCAGAAACGGGCTGCGGTCACACGTGGCGTCCGACCAGGTTGACCGCAAGGACGAGGAGCTGCGGTACCTCCAGAAAACGCTGCACGAGAAGGAGGAGCAGCTCAGCAGGCAAGCTGCAGCGGGGGCCTGGCGCTTCTGCCAACCGCGCGCCCGTCCGCAGCACACTTCTGAGTGCTGCCCCGAGCGCGTGCAAGCGAGGCCGCTCATCGCTGCCGCGGGGTCCATGCGTGCAGGCTGCAAGTCGAAGTGACAGGCACCATGAGCGAGAGCATCGCCCTGCAGGCAGGCCCCGCGAGTCGCGAGTCGCCTGCCTCACCACCGCTTTCCCTACTCTGGCGTGTGTCCTCACGGCATAGCTGACCTGCGTCCACAAAAGCGACACAGCTGGCCAGCACCCGCGAGCGTGACGCGCGCCGGTGCTTGCAGGCGGCAAACGCGGCGCTGCAGACAGAGGTGGAGGGGCTGCGCGTGCGGATGGCGCAGGCGGGGGAGCTGCAGGCGGTGGCGGACGGCATCGAGGGCAGCCTGCAGGAGGCGTTGCTGCAGGCGAGTGCCAGATCGAACCACCACGCTCGATCATGATCGGGATGGGTTCCTTGCGCGCTGCCGCTGCACCTCTGTGCAGTTTCTCGCACACCACGACCTCGAAGAGCCGTTTGGATAACGGGTCTGCTGTCGCAGGCAAAGGCCAAGACTGAAGAGCTCATTGCGGAGCGCGCGCGCTCACGGGAGCTGGAGCTGGAGGTGGGACCGCTGCCCACGCTGACGGCACCCCGCCGCGCGCTGTCGGCACGCTCGCGCTGCCGCAGCCGCCGCGCGGGCAATGCGTTGATGTCTGGAGCGTGCGCGACAGGTGCGAAGCCTGCAGCACAAGATCGAGGTGGTGCAAGCGACGTCGCAGCACGCGTCCGACCTACAGGGCCTCCAGCGCGAGATCCAGGCCCGCCGCCCGCCCGCCTGCTGCTCGCCTGGCGAGCTGCGCGTTCGCCTGGCGAGGCGACGCCAGGCGAACGTGTAACAGATGCATCAACACCGACGTTTGGCGTCTCCCCGACCGACATGCTCTTCCTCTCTCCCCCGCTGCGGGCCGCGGGCGCCTGACGCGGTGGCGCGATCAGGGCATGCTCGGCGGCGCGCAGCAGGCGACAGTTCTCATCCACGCAGGCCCCCTCCCCCCTCCCCCTCGTACTAAGTGGACACGCCGCGTCCCTCACCCCGTACTAATCGGACACGCCGCGTCCTTCATCCACGCAGGCGTCGAGGA
>Ga0115567_10005406_pt1 | contig 12380 bp, 11 predicted proteins | sample COGITO_mtgs_1204_2_FD_88679 | JGI IMG/M metagenome (GOLD analysis project Ga0115567, IMG submission 88679) | Pelagic marine microbial communities from North Sea - COGITO_mtgs_120412 | ecosystem: Environmental > Aquatic > Marine > Epipelagic | place: Germany:Helgoland, sampling site Kabeltonne...
ACCGCCATCCCCGAGAGTATCGGGGCAGAGGTCGTGCGCGTGGAGTTGCGGGCCGGGGACGGCTACCTGCCCGACATTGAGGCGCTGCGCGACGCGGCACCGGGCGCGCGGCTGATCGCGATGACCAACCCCAACAACCCGACCGGCGCGCTGATTGAGCGGCCGATGCTGGAGGAGATCGTGGGCATCGCGCGCGAGGCGGGGGCGTGGCTGCTGATCGACGAGGTGTATCGCGGGACCGATCAGGCGGGCGACGGGATCACGGCGTCGGTCGCGGACCTGTACGAGCGGGGGATTTCGACGGCCGGCATGTCGAAGGCGTTCGCGCTGGCGGGGCTGCGCCTGGGATGGGTGGCGGGGCCGCGAGAGGTGATCGAGGCGGTGATGATCCACCGCGACTACGACACGATCAGCGTCGGCGTGGTCGACGACGCGCTGGCGGCGATGGCGCTCGAGGCGAAGGACCGCGTGCTGGCGCGCAGCCGCGAGATCACGCGCGGCAACCTCGCGCTGCTGGCCGAATGGGTGGACGCCGAACCGGGGGTGACATGGGTGCGGCCCGCGTCGGGGACGGTCTGCCTGCTCGATTACGGGCTGGACATGGGATCGGAGCGGTTCTGCCTCGACCTGCTGGCCGAGACGGGGGTGCTGCTGACGCCGGGATCGGCGTTCGGGATGGAGGGGCAGGTGCGGATCGGCTTTGGCAATGCGCGGTCGGCGATGACCGAGGGGCTGTCGCGGCTGAGCGGGTTCCTGGCGGCGCGGCGCTAGGCGCAGTCGACGCGGATCGTCAGCAGAGCCGTGTCCCCGGCCAGCGTTTGCGGTATCGGATCGCAACCCGTGGCCTGTTTTACCGCGCGGCCGAAGCGGACGGCGATATCGCCGCGATCGGGAAACGCCTCTGGGCTGGTGCGGATGCCCTGGACGGTGTCCCCCCGGCGGCGGATGTCGAAGGTCGAGCCGTCGACGGTAACGGTCACGGGGGCGATGCCGAAGTAGCTGAGCGTCGGCGTGTTGCAGGCCGCGAGGGCCGCGAGCAGGGTCAGGGGGCGTAGTGGCACGGCGCGGCTCCCGGGACGATCGCGACAGCCTCGACCACGAAGGTTAACATCGGATTAAGATCGGGATCCGCAACGAGGGCAAGTCGCATGGCGCCAGACGTCAAGGGAATCGGCCATTGCCTGTGTGGCGATGTAAGGTTTTCGTTTACTGGACGACCAAAATGGGTCCTGCATTGCCATTGCGAGAGTTGCCGCCGCGCGACAGCCTCGCCGATGACCACCTTCGTGTCGGTGCCGGATGCGGCGCTGGCATGGCTGGGCGAACCGGTGTGCTACGCGTCATCTCCCGGTGTGGAACGGGGGTTCTGCGGGCGGTGTGGCAGCCCGGTCTTTTATCGCCACGACGCAAAGCCGGACGAGACCCATCTCTACGCCGCGCTGCTCGACGATCCGGGCGCGGTGACGCCCGAGGGGCATGATTTCGTGGACGAGCGGGTGGCATGGATGCATCCTCTGCCAGATCCGCAACCGAAGGACGCGACATGACAGACGATGCCACGCCGACCCCGGACGATGCCGCCCGGCACAACACCAAGATGGCCAAGAAGAAGGCCGCTCGCGACAAGATCATGGCGACCAAGACCGACGAAAAGGGGCTGGTGATCGTCCATACCGGCAAGGGCAAGGGCAAGTCGTCGGCCGCATTCGGGATGATCTTCCGCTGCATCGCGCACGGGATGCCCTGTGCCGTCGTGCAGTTCATCAAGGGCGGGATGAGCACCGGCGAGCGCGACCTGATCCTGTCGCGGTTCGCCGACGAGTGCCAGTTCCACACGATGGGCGAGGGGTTCACCTGGGAGACGCAGGACAAGACCCGCGACACCGAGATGGCGCAGGCGGCCTGGGCCAAGGCGCGCGAGCTGATCGCGGCGCCGGGGATGCGGATGGTCCTGCTCGACGAGATCAACATCGCGATCCGCTATGGCTATGTCGACATCGCCGAGGTCGTGACGTTCCTGCGCGAGGAAAAGCCCGAGGACGTGCATGTCGTCCTGACCGGGCGCAACGCGCACGATGACCTGATCGAGGCCGCGGACCTGGTGACCGAGATGGAGCTGGTCAAGCATCCGTTTCGGTCGGGGATCAAGGCGCAGATCGGGGTGGAGTTCTGAGGCACCGATGCCGGGGATGACACTGGACGAGGCGCTGCGATGGCGGCGCGATGTGCGCCATTTCAGGACCGACCCGGTCCCCGACGAGACGATGGCACGTCTGCGCGCGGCGATGGACCTCGCGCCGTCGGTGGGCAATGCGCGGCCGTGGCGGGTACTGCGGGTCGTGTCGCCTGATGTCCGGGCCGCGGTGAGGCGCGTTTTCGAGCGATGCAACGCCGAGGCGGCACGCGATTACGACGCCGCTGGACAGCAGGAATACGCGGCGCTGAAGCTGTCCGGTTTGTGCGAGGCGCCGGAGCATCTGGCGGTGTTCACCGAGACGGAGCCCAAGGAAGGCCGCGGTCTGGGACGGGCCACGATGGACGGCATGCTGACTTGCTCGACCGCCATGGCGATACACACGCTGTGGTTGGCCGCGCGGGCAGAAGCGGTGGGCCTGGGCTGGGTCTCGATCCTCGATCCCGCTGCGGTCGAGGCACTGCTGCGCGTGCCCGAAAGCTGGCGTCTGACCGGCTACCTGTGCCTTGGTTACCCCGTGACGTCGGACGACACGCCGCTGCTGCATCGGGTGGGCTGGCAGGAGACGGTCGTGACGGACTGGAAAGAGGTCTGATCGTTCAGCCGAGATCCGCACCCGGCGACAGGGCGCGTGGATCGAGTTTCAGGTTGATCACGGCAAGCGTGCCGGAGGCGCGCGCTTTGGCGAGGGCGTGGGGAAAATCGGCGGTTCGCGTGACCGTCGCACCAAAGCCGCCATAGGCGCGGGCAAGGGCGGCGAAATCGGGATTGGCGAGGTCGGTGCCCGACACGCGGCCGGGATACTGGCGTTCCTGGTGCATGCGGATCGTGCCGTAGCGGCCGTTGTCGGCGACGATCACGATGGGCGTGGCACCGTGCTGCATCGCGGTCGACATCTCGTTGCAGGTCATCTGGAAGCAACCGTCCCCCGCGAGGCAGACGACAGTGCGGTTCGGATGCGCCAGCGACGCGGCGATGGCGGCAGGCAGCCCGTAACCCATGGAGCCCGACGTGGGCGCGAGTTGCGTGCCGTGGTCCTTGTAGGTGAAATACCGGTGCAGCCACGCGGCGTAGTTGCCGGCACCGTTGGTGACGATGGCGTCGTCGGGCAGGGTATCCGAGAGGTGCGCGACGATGCGTTCAAGCTTCACGTCGCCGGGGGTTTCGCGCGGCGCGGTCCAGGCGTCGTAGTCGGCACGGGCGGCGGCCTGATGGTCCGGCCAGCCGGGGCCGGCGGCGGGAAGTTTGGCGAGCGCCGCGATCATGTCGGTGGCCCGTGCCGTGGCGGCGAAGGCGGTGGGGTGGACGGTCCCGGGCTCCTCGGCGCCCGCGTGGACATGCATGATTTCGGGGCCGGCGAGGGTATAGCCCTGCGTCTCGATATCGCCCAGCCGCGAGCCGAGGACGAGCAGGCGGTCGGCGGCGCGCAGGCGCGCGACGAGGGCCGGATTGGGTCCGACGTTGAGGTCGCCCGCATAGGCCGGGTGACGGTTGTCGAGATAGTCCTGCCGGCGAAACCCGAGCGCCACGGGCAGGGTCTGGGTGTCCGCGAAGGCGGCGAGGTCGGTCGCGGCCTGCGATGACCAATGAGGGCCGCCGATGATCAGCATGGGGCGCTCTGCGGAGGAGAGCCATTTCAGCGCGTCTCTGGCGAGCGCGTCCACGGGGGCCGTCAGGCGGCGGGGCGGCATCGCGTCGGGCGTATCGGCCATCGCGGACAGGACGTTTTCGGGCAGCGACAGGACGACCGGGCCGGGGCGGCCGGAGGTGGCCACGGCGAAGGCGCGCGCGACATATTCGGGGATGCGGGCGGTATCGTCGATCTCGGCCACCCATTTCGCGAGGGGCGCGAACATGCCACGGAAATCGACCTCCTGGAACGCCTCGCGGTCGCGGTGGCCCGTGTCGATCTGGCCGACGAACAGGATCATCGGCGTGCTGTCCTGCCGCGCGACGTGGATGCCCGCGCTGGCGTTGGTCGCACCGGGGCCGCGGGTCACGAAGGCGATACCCGGTCTGCCGGTCAGCTTTCCGCTCGCCTCGGCCATCATCGCGGCGCCGCCTTCGTGGCGGCAGACGATGTTGGGGATGTCGGCGTCGTGCAGCGCGTCGAGGGCGGCGAGGAAACTCTCGCCCGGGACCGAGAACACGCGGTCGACGCCGTTGAGAACGAGTTGGTCGATCAGGATCTTGCCGCCGTGGCGCTGCATGGTCTGGCCTTTCGGTGTTTGCGGCAGGGTGGCCCCGGCCCGCGCGAAGGGCAAGCGCCGCGACCCCGTCCGGTCGGCGCCCGCTGTCTCATCTTGCCCGAAATACCTCCGGGGGTGGCCCGCAGGGCCGGGGGCAGAGCCCCCCTTCGAACCCCCTATGCGCGGAAACCATCGGGGATCGCGTCGATATCGTCGAGGATCAGGTCGGCCATGACCTCGGCCACGCGGGGGGCCATGCCGAAACCGATCTTGAACCCGCCATTGGCGATCCAGGCCCCGTCGCGCGACGGGTGCGGCCCCAGGACGGGTGCGCGGGACCGGGTGCGGGGGCGGTAGCCGGCCCAGCGTTCGACGACCTGCGCCTGCGCCAGCGCGGGGACACATGCGCGGGCGCGGTCGACGAGGGCGTCGATCTGCGCGTCGGTCACGAGGTCGGTCGCGTCGCGTTCGGTGGTCGATCCGATGGCGGTGGTGCCGTCCGCGTGGGGCACGATGTGGATGCCGTCGGCGAAGATCTGCGGCAGGGCGAGGGCGTCGTGGGCGAGCAGCGCCGCCTGCCCCTTGATCCCCTTGCCCGGCGGATCGAGCGTGGACAGATCGTGCGGTCCGGTGGCCCACAGGATCGGGCCGGTGTCGGGGCCATCGCGCAGGATCTCTCCGCCCGCCTCGCCGATCGCGGCGGCGAGGGCGGCAAGGGCCATGCGCGGATGGATGCGGGCCGACAGCGTGTCGCGGATCACCATGTCGGTGGGCGTAACCGGGCCCCAGTCGGCGGGGGCGGGCACGACCTGCCAGTCGGCGTGATCGCCCCAATGGTCGCGCGCGCCGATGCGGCGTTCCTCTGCGCGGTCAATGGCGGCCTCGTCCGAGAGCGGTTGCAGGCGACCCGAGCGGGCGTAGCCCGAGGACAGGCCAGAGGCCGTTTCGACGCCGTGCCACCAACCCTCGGCCGCGAGCAGGCTCTCGAGCTGGAACTGCTTCTTTTCGTTCCAGTTTTCGGGAACGTGGGGGGACAGGGCGCCGACGATGCCGCCCGACGCGCCGGCGCCGATGCCGTGCGGGTCGATCACGGTCACGCGCGCGCCGCGCCGCGCCATCGCCCAGGCACACGAGAGGCCGAATATGCCGGCCCCCCGGATCGTCACGTCGGTCGTTGTCATCGCGCCGCACCTCGGTCAGGGTCCGCCCGGTTGTAGGGGAGGGGCGGGCGTTGGACCAGCGGGCCGATCTGGAATGGCGCGACGGCGACGTGCCGGTATCGCGTCGGTTCGGCGACCCTTACTTTGCCGCCGTGGACGGGCTGGCGGAGACGCGGCATGTATTCCTGGCCGGCAACGGTCTGCCCGCGCGGTTCGGCAGGGATTTTCATATCGCGGAACTGGGGTTCGGGACGGGGCTGAACTTCCTTGCGGCATGGCAGGCGTGGGAGGAGGCGGGCGCGCGCGGCCGCCTGCGGTTCACCAGCTTCGAGGGCTATCGGATGGAGACGGCCGAGATGGCGCGCGCGATGGCGGCGTTTCCGGCGCTGGGCGACCGGGTGACGCGGTTCCTGGCGGCGTTCGACGGGGACGGGGCGGTGTTCGGCGACGTCACGCTGAAGGTGGTCGCGGGGGATGTGCGCGCGACGCTGCCTGGCTGGGACGGCGCGGCGGACGCGTGGTTCCTCGACGGGTTCGCGCCTGCGCGGAACCCCGAGATGTGGGGTGACGACACGATGCGGGCGGTGGCCGCGCATACGGTGCCGGGTGGCACGTTCGCGACCTACACCGCCGCCGGCCATGTGCGCCGCGCGCTGGCCGGGGCGGGGTTCACGGTAGAGCGGGTGCCGGGCTACGCGACCAAGCGGCACATGAGCCGGGGCACAATGGCGTGACGGCAGGCAACGACACGCGGACGGGCATCTGGCTGATGATCGCCACGACGTTCGTGTTTGCCATGCAGGACGGGCTGTCGCGGCATCTTGCGGCCGAATACAACACGCTGATGATCGTGATGGTCCGCTACTGGTTCTTCGCGGCGTTCGTGATCGCAATCGCGCGGCGGCAGGCGGGGTCGGTGCGCGCGGCCGCGGCGACGCGCCAGCCGGTGTTGCAGGCGTTCCGGGGCGTGCTTCTGGCGGCCGAGATCTGCGTCACGGTGGTGGCGTTCGTGGCGCTGGGCCTGGTCGAGACGCATGCCGTCTTCGCGTCGTATCCGCTGATCGTGTCGGCGCTCGCGGGGCCGGTCCTGGGCGAGCGGATGGGGTGGCGGCGCTGGGTCGCCGTGGGCGTCGGTTTCGTCGGCGTGCTGGTGATCCTGCAGCCGGGGCGGGCGGTGTTCTCGCCCGCCGCCGCGATTCCGCTGCTCGCGGCGTTCATGTTCGCGCTCTATGCGCTGCTGACCCGCCACGTCGCGCGCCAGGACCGGGCGGCGACCAGCTTCTTCTGGACCGGAACGTCGGGGGCGGTGGCGATGACCCTTGTCGGTGTCTGGTTCTGGGAACCGATGACGGGGCCGGACTGGGCGATCATGGGGGTGCTGTGCCTGACCGGGGCCGGCGGTCATTTCCTGCTCATCAAGGTGTACGAGGTGGCCGAAGCGGGGGCGGTGCAGCCATTTGCCTATCTGCAACTGGTCTTTGCCAGCATCCTCGGTATCGCGGTCTTCGACGAGACGCTGGAGCCGCATGTCGCCCTGGGTGTCGGGATCGTCGTGGCGGCGGGGTTGTTCACGCTCTGGCGCGCGCGGGCCGCGGACTGAGCTATGGCCGCGCCACGGGCCGGACGAGCGGCGGCCGTCCGTTCAGCAGCGACAGGAAATCCACCTCTCCGGTCTGTCCGGTCAGGCGGGCACGGTAGATCGGAATGCTCTCGGTCACGCGCATGACGTAGTTGCGGGTCTCGGTGAAGGGGATCGCCTCGATCCAGTCGATCACGTCGGCCTCGCCCCGGCGGGGATCGCCGCGCTCGGCGACCCATTGCAGCGGACGCGAGGGGCCCGCGTTGTAGCCCGCCGCGATCATCACAGGGCTGTCGCCGAAGGTCGCGGTCAGCGCGGCGAGATAGGCCGAGCCGAGCACCGCGTTGTATTCCCATTCGGATGTCAGCCGCGCGCGGCTGAACGGCAGGCCGAGGTTGCGCGACACCTCCTGCGCGGTGGCGGGCATGAGCTGCATCAGGCCGAGCGCGCCGACGGGCGAGCCGACGGTGAAGTTGAACTCGCTCTCGCGGCGCGCGATGGCGAGGGCCAGCTCCGGCGGGACCGGCAGCTCGGTCTCGGCGAGCGGGTGGAGCGGGAAGTAGATCGAGGGCACGACAATGCCGCGTGCGGCGGCGGTCTTGCCGACCAGCACGGTCAGGAACGGCTGGTCGCGCTCGGCCAGCATCGTGCCGAGCTGCGCCACGCCAGTGGCATCGAGATCGCGCGCAAGGGCGGCGGTGAACTGCACCGCGGCCCCGAGGTCGCCCGCGTCGAGCAGCAGGTCGAGCGCCTGTCCGAGATCGCCCGTCCGCCAATCGGCGTCGCGCCAGTCGGGAAGATCGGCGACACCGGCGAGCGCGGGGTCGAGCGGCGCGTCGATGCGGTCCGCGGCGACGAGACCGTAGAACGCGGTCTGGTACTCCGCGGCGCGGGCATAGGCGGCGACGGGGTCGTCGCCGGCCGCCTCCTGCGCGCGGCCGATCCAGTAGGCGGCGCGTGAAGTGGAGATCGGGCCGGAGACCGCGGCCTCCATCGCGGTGAAATGCGCGAGCGCCGTCGCGGGATCGTCGAGGCCGCGCAGGGCCACATACCCCGCGAGCCATTCGAGATCGGCATAGAGATCGACGCCGTCGCCACCCGGCGTCATGTGGTGGGCGGTGGCGATCTCGTAGGCCTCTTGCGGGCGTCCTTCGCGCATGGTCCACCGCGCGAGAGAGGCGCGCCACGAGGCCCAGCGCCACGGCTCTCCCAGCGTGCCGGGGCCGCCCGACCGGTCCTTCAGCAGCGCGATCGCGTCGGTGTAGTCGCCCGCATTGGCCATGCGGTCGAAGCGGTCGTGCGCCAGGCCCGGATTTTCCGCCAGAGCGTCCGGAACGGCGGCGACGCGGTCGTCGGCATCGCCGTCGCGGCGCAGCAGGGCGATGCGCGCCTCGGCCAGCAGCCGGTCCGCATCCTCGAGAAAGGGCAGCAGGCGTTCTGCATCGGTGGTGCGCCACCGCCACAGCATCGCGTCGACGCGGGCGGCGTGATAGGGGGCGAGCGTGTCACCGTGATCCGCCAGCATCGCGGCGAACCCGTCATCGTCAAGGCCGAGCGTGAGCCAGGTCTCGATCAGAACGGCCTCGGCATCGGCGGCGCGGTCGAGCGCGGTCAGCGCCTCGGCCAGACGCACGGCGCCTTCGCCCGTCTGGGGCGCGTCGTCGGCGAAGAAGGCCAGCACCGACAGCGGATCATGCCCCGGCGGGATCGCGCGTTCCCCTTCGCGCCGCAGCAGATCGAGGCCGGGCCAGTCGGGATGCGCGGCAAGGAACGTCACATAGTCGGGAAACGCGCCCGCGCCGTCACGCAGCCGTTCCCACGTCACGAGCGAACGGGCCACCGGCCCCGCGGGCATGGCGAGCGCGTAGGCCATGTCCCAGTCGCGGTCCTGCATCGCCGCCACGGCCGGTGCGAAGGCGGCCTCCTGCGCGATGCCGGGCGTGGCGAGGGCGACGGTGGCGAGGATGGTTCGGATCGTTGCGCGCATGTGCCTTAGGTAACGCGCCTGTCCGCCCGCGCAACTCACGAACTTGGCAAGTGCGCCGGGGGCCGGTAGGACCGCTGGTGCGGGTCCGCGCATGGCGGGCCGAGACGGAAGAAGGACGCGCACCCATGTTCAAGGGATCCCTCCCGGCCCTCGTGACGCCGTTTGAGGACGGCAAAGTGGACATGCGGACGCTGACGGCGCTGGTCGACTGGCATGTCGATCAGGGCAGCCACGGCCTCGTCCCCGTCGGCACGACGGGTGAAAGCCCGACGCTGAGCCATGCCGAGCACGACGCGGTGGTGGCCGCCGTGGTCGAGACCGTCGCCGGCCGCGTTCCGGTCATCGCGGGGGCGGGCAGCAACAACACGATCGAGACCGTGCGCCTGGTGAAGGCGGCGAAGGCGGCGGGCGCGGATGCGGCGCTGGTCGTCACGCCCTATTACAACAAGCCGACGCAGGCGGGGCTGGTCGCGCATTTCACCGCCGCCGCCGATTGCGGCCTGCCGATCGTGATCTACAACATCCCCGGCCGGTCGGTCGTGGACATGACGCCCGAAACGATGGGCGAACTGTCCCGCCACGAGATGATCGTCGGGGTCAAGGATTCGACCGGCGACGTGGGCCGCGTCGCGCGGCAGCGGATCACCTGCGGCGCGGATTTCGTGCAGGTGTCGGGCGAGGATCCGCAGGCGGTGGGGTTCCACGCGATGGGCGGCGTCGGCTGCATCAGCGTGACGGCGAACGTGGCGCCGAGCCTCTGCGCGCAGATGCAGGACGCGATGGCGGCAGGCGATTACGCGGCCGCGCGGGGGTTTCAGGACCGGCTGATGCCGCTGCACATCGCGATATTCGCCGAGACGGGCGTGGCGGGGGCGAAATACGGGATGTCGCTGCTGAAAAAGTGCAAGGCCGATGTGCGGATGCCGCTTGTCGGGCTGACCGACGCGGCGAAGGCGCAGGTGCGCGACGCCATGGTCCATGCGGGACTGCTGGACTGACGCCGCGGTCGGGTGGTGTGAAACCCCACCCTACGGTTGCAGCCAGCCGGGCGCGTGGACGATCCGGTCGCAGGCCGCCAGACGGGCGATGCGCCCGAGGTCGGCCCCGAACCGGTCGCGGCGCCCCTCTCCCATCCGCACACCCGGTTCGGGCCAGAACGCGGTGACGCGCAGCGTCGACGACGCACGGTCGGCGCGCATGTCCACGCGGCCGATCATGCGGTCGCCTGCCAGCACCGGAAAGACGTAGTAGCCGTATTTCCGCTGCGCCTCCGGCACGAAGATCTCGATCCGGTAGTGAAAGCCGAACAACCGCTCGGCCCGCTTGCGGTCGCGCAGGGCGGGATCGAACGGCGACAGGACCCGCACGCGCGGCGCGGGCGCGGGCAGGTCGCGGGGCAGGCCGGGGCGGGCGACGTGGCGGCGGGTGGTGCCGTCGTGGTTTTCGACCGCGATCTCCTCGACCTCTCCGCGCGCCAGGGCGGCGGCGCACCAGTCGCGCGCCTCGGCCGGGGTGACGATGGCCCAGAAGGCGGCAAGCTCACCGCTCGTGGCGAAGCCGAGCCGGTCGAGCGCCGCGCCGCAGGCCCAGTGGATCGTCTCGGCATCCGTTGGGTGGGCATCGCGGTGTCGGGACGGGATCACCCGCTCGGTCAGGTCATAGACCTTGCGGAACCCGGTGCGGCGCACGACCGACACCTCGCCCGTGCGCCAGAGGTATTCCAGCGCCGTCTTCGACGGGTGCCAGTCCCACCAGCCGCCATTGCCGCGCGCCTCGCCCGGTCCGACGTCGCGGGTGGTGCACGCGCCATGGTCGGCGACGTGGGCGCGGACCTGTGTGATCTCGTCCGCGTGGTCCCGCGCGCCGCGCGTCATCCGCGCGGCGAACTGCGCGAAGCGGCGGCGCCAGTGCGGAAACGTCTCGATCGGCAGGACGGCGGCATCGTGGGTCCAGTGCTCGAACACGGCGCGGTCGCGGGCCAGAAGCCGGTCGAGCGCCGCCGGGCGGTAACGGTTCCGACGCGACCAAAGGATCATGTCGTGCGCCCGCGCCAGCGTGTTGACGCTGTCGATCTGGACGAAGCCCAACGCGCGGATCGTGGCGAGGTGGTCGGTGCCCGTCGGCGCGTCCGTCAGCATGTGGCGCGACAGAAAGAGGCGTCGCGCGGTGAGGTTGGACAGGACCGGTATCGACATGCGCCGACGATGCCCCGCCAGTGCCGCCGGAACAATCCGCCGCGATGCCCGTTCTTGCGCCATGGCCGAAACGGACGACAGCGCGAACCTCGACCGAAGCATGGGTGTCTGGGGGCTGACCTTCTATGGCGCGGGCACGATCCTGGGGGCGGGAATATTCGTCGTCATCGGCGAGGTGATCGGCGAGGCGGGCGTCCTGTCGCCCGTCGCCTACATGGTCGCCGCATTGGTCGCGGTCACGACGGCACTGTCCTATTCCGAGATCGCGGCCCGGATCCCGACGGCGGGCGGCCCCATCGACTATGTCGAGGAGGCGTTCGGCAAGCCCTGGCTCGGCACCGCGACGGGATGGGTTCTGACCATCGCCAACGTCGTGTCGGGTGCGACGATAACGACCGGGTTCGTCAGCTATGTCGGCAGTTTCGCGACCCTCCCGGACTGGGTCGGGACCGTGGGGCTGGTGGTCCTGCTGGGCGCGATCGCGGCGGCGGGGATGAAGCAGACGGCGTGGTTCATGACCACGACGACGCTGATCGGGATCGCGACGCTGCTGACCATCCTGTGGATCACGCGCGACGGGCTGATCGCGGCGCCCGGCGCGATCGTCGAACGGTTCGGGGATGTCGGCGGCGATGCGGTAACCGGGCTGTTCGCGGCGGCATTCCTGTCGATCTACGCGTTCATCGGGTTCGGCGACATGACCCAGAACGCCGAGGAGGTGACGGACGTCAAGCGCACGCTGCCGCGTGCGATGCTGACGGCGATGGGGATCGTGTTCTTCTTTTACATCGCCATCGCGGCGGCGGTGTCGGCGGCGGGCCCCGTCGACGATATCGCGAACGCGCAGGCGCCGCTGGTCGCGGCGGTTGAACGCGAGGGCTGGCCGGGACTGCCGTTCGCGATTGCGAGCCTGTTCGTCATCGTCAACGGCGGCCTGACGCAGATCGTGGCGGCGTCGCGGCTGCTGCTCGACCTCGGGCGCGACGGGCGGATGGCCCCGGCCGTCTTTGGCCGGGTGAATGCGCGAACGCGGACCCCGGTGATCGCGACGGTGGCGTCCTGCGCCGTGGTCCTCG
>Ga0115567_10005409_pt1 | contig 12377 bp, 13 predicted proteins | sample COGITO_mtgs_1204_2_FD_88679 | JGI IMG/M metagenome (GOLD analysis project Ga0115567, IMG submission 88679) | Pelagic marine microbial communities from North Sea - COGITO_mtgs_120412 | ecosystem: Environmental > Aquatic > Marine > Epipelagic | place: Germany:Helgoland, sampling site Kabeltonne...
GAAGAGCGTTGCTCAAATCAGATAAGTTTTCTGCTATACAATGGCAAGTTCATTGAGGAAGTCGGTGAACACTTCCCCTCCGTCATTGTAGATCATCGTGCCGGGTGATTGGTTGTAGCCGGATGGCAATGCGCTAAGAGGTGCTTTGGTAGGACGATTCGGTGCTGCAGGAACGGCTGAAGGAATTGGCGAGGACCAGGCGACGAAGCAGCTCAGAAAAATCCGCCTTCATGTGACGCCTGTATTCTGTGATTCCGTTTCCAATGTAGATTTGTAACGGAATCACAGATAGAGGACGATGGCTGAGTGCAGGTTATGCAATGCCGTCGATCAGGCCGATATTGCTGAACGCGCTCATCGCCCCGATGTCGACATCATCATCGCTTACCAGAACGAGCTGTTCCACAGAGCCCGTGAAATACTCACCTACGGGGATGGTATAGGATTGATATCCGGAGCCTGTCTCATACCCGTCGTTGAACGCCTGAATACCAAGCTCTTGCGATCCGTCGAGCTGGAAGAACGTTGACTCCAGATCACCATTTTCGTCGATGAAACCAATACCTTGGATTTCACCTTCGGCATCACTCTTGAAATCAAACTTCAAGACTGTCTCTTCAGTGATGAACTCAAAGAGATCTACAGCCTTCCAAGCGCTACCCTCTAGTTCGATGGCGCTTTGGTCGCTGGATACGGTCGCGGTTCCGGCATCCTGACTCTCAGAATAGCTCGAAATGGTGCTCGGGCTTCCGTTAATGATGACGCTGTCGTAATCGCCGATGTCGAACTCCAAATTCACTTGTTCGAGGACCGAGCCCGTACCGTTCTTGCCCTCATACACTGTCAGAGTCGCAGTATGGATCCCGTCCGCAAGCTGCTTTCCACCAAAGAAATTGCCATTATTGTCACCAAACAAAGCATAGGGTTCAACATTTTCCATCCTACTATACTGTCCGTCCATTTCGAGCCTAACGCTGCCGATAGTCCCGGCGCTGCCACCAATCGCTTCGGCCGATAGGGTGATTTTGCGGTCAGATAAGTCGTCACTGGACAGCTTCATACCTTGATGCAGGTCGACCAAGACCTCGTCCGTGCTGGTATCAATAAGCTTGATATCCAGAAGCTGGCTATACGCCCCTTGAGGGGCCAAGTCCGGCACCAAATCCGTTTCTGGCACAATTACTTCGGCAGGTTCCGGATCAGGCTCAACCGGGGTCTCTACAACCGGGACAGTGGGCGTCACAACCGGCGTCGACGCTGTATCATCAACGGTGAAGTCGAAGCCCACTGTTTCGAGAACATCTCCCGTGCCGTTTCTGCCGCTGAATACGATCAGTTCTGCCGTATAGGATCCTTCTGGAAGCGCTTTACCACCGAAGAAGTCGCCCTTGCCGTTGTCTCCGAAAAGAGCGTAGGGTTCTATATTTTCCATTTTGGACCCAACGCCGTCGACAATGAGCTTCACACTGCCGATATCTGCTCCATTGCCGCTTGACGTGGCATAAATGGTCAGCGAACGGCCTTCGGTGAGGCTGCTGTCAATGCTGGAATTGGAACCGATCTGGGATATCGTTTTATCGGTGTCCGTATAAGCAACGAATACGTCGAGCAGATTGCTGGCGCTTGTAGCTGGCGTGCTATCCGGCACCGCCACCTCTACGACCGGAGCAGGCTCTACGGGGGCCTCTACGACAGGGGTAGGATCGGTTGTTTGATCTGACTCATCCGGCGGCGTGTATGAGATCGGGTCAGGATCAACAGGCGTAGGAGTGCCATCCGTTGGGTATGAGATATCTGACCAATCGGGACCTGCAAGGCTTTCGTAATAGCTGTCCAGCTGCGGTGTACGAGCTTGCCCTACAACTGACCCAGTTACCGACGAGAATGATTTTGAACCGGTATCCGGAGCGTAGATATTACCCAAAAACTGATTATCTGTGGAGGTAAGTGAATGTCCGTTTTTTATCAGAAACGAACCAGAAAACCCTGCATCCGTCACGGTATTCTCAAAGATGGACCCCGAAACGTGTATATTGTTGGGCGTCAACATCTCTTCATTTTCAGATGTGAAGAGCACACCACGACCGTTTGAAGGGCCACGATCCACAACCGTAGTGACAATCATATTCCTTTGATCACCAATAAATTCGTTATTTGTAAGAGTGATATTTGTGTTTAGGATATCTGCACTAATACTGGATGGGCTGGCCAAGACTGTCTTTATATCTAATGCGCTAACAGTGTTGTTAACGAAATAGCTATCATTGACTATACTGTTCTGAAAGCCCGCTGTCGTGTCAATGCCATCACGGCCATTCATAAAAACAGAGTTTGAGATTGTAGCATTTTGCGTACCCTCTGTGCTTGAACCATCGACCAAAGTTTTTATGCCATCAAAATTTGCATTCTGGAACAGAGAGTTTTCGACCGAGAAATTCGTCGCCTTGCCCAACCATTGCATTTGATAACTGGCGCCATCAAAGGACGAATCAATAACTGAAAAACTGTCGCCTGTCGCACGAATGAATGTGTTGGGATTCCCTTCAAAAGCAGAATTGACAATTTGAATATTGTCACCTTGGGCCTTGAAAGTGATTTTTACCTGACCGGAAGGCGTAGCTACATCACCGTGCCTTACCGTCATGTCTAACATTCTACCTGAATCGGTCAGGATAATAAGATTGGTGTGAGGATTCGTTTCCACATCTTGGACATCGAGTCCAGAACCGGGAGAACCTCCAGCCAGAGTTACGTTGTTGGCCAAAACAATAGGACCGCCACTAATGTCATACATATGGTCAAACACAAACGTGTCGCCTGGCTTGAGCGTTTTCGCCAGTGCCGCAAATTCGTCGGAGATGTCCTGGCCGGCGGTCCAGCCGAGGTCGGAGGAGTGGATTATCGTCATTCTGGTTGCCTATCTATATTGGGAGGGGCAGCGATCATTTGATGCAAAAGCATTTCAAATGACCCGAATTGAGGCCCACGGATGATTATGTCTGTGACGGTGTGTGGAGAGCAGAGCTAACTGCCTTTTCCTAACGAATAGTAAAAACGCGGACGGCCCACCGCTGCCGCGTTTGAAATAAAAGATTCGTTCGGATATGGCGCACATAAATGTGCGACCCAGAAATGGGAGGTTCGACTTTGCATTCTTTGTCACGCTTGCACTCTAATCTGCCGCCCATGTTCAAAATGCCAATTGTTATTGACCCTTGATGGGCAAAACCTTGGCTTTTTAGTGTCAGGTGGCTGACTAGATATCAGCAGGGACGAGCACAACTCTCCGACAGGGTGACCCAGCGGAAACCAGAGAGTTCTCGCTTATTGATAGGGTTTGATGGGATGATTTCCGCGCATGGCGGCTCCAAAAACTAAGAAACGCATTCAAGACAAGGAATTGAACGTCCCGAATAAGCCAATCCTTTCGTCAACCCGAAGCAACCTCACAGGCGTGACGGAAGTTGACAGCTGTCAACTTCCGTCACGCCCTTTACTCCAGTTCGCATGCAGATGTGGAATATTGTCCACCAGCCACTCACCAAAGCCATCGGCCCCTAGGAGCGCCAGAGAGAGGCCCCCTGGTGTTTTGGCGTACGTGCCCTGGGTTCTCGCCCCCTGCCCCGCTGAGCGGCCCCTCAGCGGGTTTGGTCGATGCATTTATAGCCCCTGTGCGCTGCAGTGGTGCCTTGGATGATGCATTCACAACCTCGACCTCTTTCAGGACTGGTCTTGTCGCGGTTCAGTTCCGGTCTCTTTCGAGCACTGTTTGCTATGAAGGAAACAAGGGATGGCAACGAGATATACGGAAGAATTCCGGCGTGATGCAGTGCGCATCGCAACCACCAGTGGACTGACGCGGCCTCAGGTTTCATCTGATTTGGGTGTTGGGTTATCGACGCTGAACAAATGGGTCCAAAGGCATCAACACGATGACCTGATGTCGGGTCCTCACGAGGACGTCGAGAAAGAGAACGAGCGCCTGCGCAAGGAAGTCCGCCTGCTGCGCGAGGAGAGGGAAGTGTTAAAAAAGGCGGCAATCTTCTTTGCAGGCCAAAGCCCCCTCTCGTGCATGTAAACATGCACTGCCGGGCAGTGGATGAGGTTTGCTTTCATCGATGCCTGAAAAGAAGTTTGGCCAGTGGAGTTTCTCTGCCGCGTCATGCAGGTCACATCGCGGGGATTTCGTGCGTGGCGGAGCCGCCCGATGAGCCGCAGACAGCGCGACGATATGGTGATCCTGGCGCATATCCGCGAACAGCACCGCCTGAGCCTGCAGAGCTATGGTCGGCCTCGCATGACCGAAGAACTGCAAGAACTGGGGCTGCAAGTTGGACACCGGCGCGTAGGCCGCTTAATGCGGGAAAATGGCATCAAGATCATCAGGACCCAGAAATACAAGGTTACGACCGACAGCAATCATGCGTTCAACATCGCTCCGAACTTGCTGGATCAGGACTTCTTTGCAGATGGCCCAAACCAAAAATGCCCTCTCGGGATCATGCTTTGCATGACCCTGTCAGGTAATAGGCGGGCGACATATCCTATATCTGGACGAGCGAAGGCTGGCTGTATCTGGCCGTCATACTCGATTTGTATTCCCGTCGCGTCATCGGTTGGGCTATCAGCGACCGGATGAAACGCGATCTGGCCATCCGAGCACTGGATATGGCCGTCGCCCTAAGGCAACCACCGAAGGGCTGCATTCATCATACGGATCGTGGATCGCAATACTGTTCCAACGAGTATCAGAAGCGTATGTCAAAACATGGCTTTCAAGTATCCCCTCTCGCGCATGTAAACATGCGCTGCCGGGCAGCGGATGAGCGGTAAGGGCAACTGCTACGACAATTCCATGGTCGAGACCTTCTTCAAATCGCTCAAAGCAGAGCTGATCTGGCGCAACCGCTGGGAAACCAGACGCCAAGCTGAAGGGGCGATATTCCAGTATATCAATGGGTTCTATAATCCACGACGGCGGCACTCGTCGTTAGGGCGCAAAAGTCCCTTGGCCTTCGAACGAAAGGCTGCCTAAATGAGTTGAGAGACCGGAACGTAAACGCGACAAGATCACTTCAGGCGTTTGCTGGCCGTGCCGTTGCGCCGGTTGGGTTGACCAAGGGGCGCGTCCTTTCCCTCTTCATAACCGAGGTGCGCAGTCAGCTCCGCTCCCAACATGCGTTCCATCAGTTTGATCCTGAGCTCTTTCATCAGCCCGGCATTGCCCAGCAAATCTTCAGGCCGCTCGAAGCCCTTCAAAAGCTCGTCCAGTAATTCCTTGGAAATTGTCATCGTCCTTGCTCCTCTCAGGAAGCATGGACCAAAGCGCAGTTACACAGAATACCTGACACTCTCAAGGAGCGCGGTCGCAGGTCCAACAACCGGATCGATCCTGCGGTGCGTGAGTTCGCCATAACGCTGGTCCGTGAGAACTATGTCGACTTCACGATGCCCCCTTCCGAAGGGGTCGAGGGTCAAAGACAGGCCAAATCCAACTGTGTCAGTCACAGTGCGCGCATTTGCACCGAGATTTGCGCTTCCACTCAGGGTATTTCCTTCGCGACGCGCAATCGCCCGCGCCTCGATAACGCGCTCACCCGCTTCCTTTAAATCGAGGTTCTCTGTCTGAACGCGATCCACAAGATCGTTCAGCAGCGGATCTTCGAACAGACGCCACCACTGCGCTGTCTCCGGGGTACTGACAGGAACCGGAGCCAACAAAGCATACCGGTCAGGCAGATCAACCTCGGGTTCCCTGTACTCAGCCAAGTTCAGGCAGCCCGTCAGGGCCGACGCTGCCATAAAAGCACTCGCCAGCCGCGCACTACGCATGGCTTTTTGAGCCACCATTACGCTGCTCCTTGCAGAACTCGGCCTCAACTGCCGCCTTGAGGACTCCGAAAAGCCCGACGGTCTCGCAAATTTCTATATTGCAGAAACATCGAAACCCCTGCCTGTCACCAGACAAAGTGTAAAGACAACTCAATGACTGTGGCCAAAACACACCACACAAAAAGCCCCACACTCCCGGCAAATACCGTCCATACGAAGCCTTCAAAGACTCTCCCGCTGCGCGCAGTCGATCCTACCGCTCAGTTCAGCCTTGCTTGACCCCAATTTCTTCCGGGCATCCAATCTGTCGGCCCTGACGCTCTTGCACCATGCGTGCGAAAGTTCCGGCATCCGATAATGATGCATATGGCCAGCGTCGCGCCATATGTTGGGTGGTCGACATTCCTGTCGCCTGCGGTCATTTCGACACCAACGAGCCGGCTGAGACAAGGTTGCGGATTTGCATGAATACCGGCACCTATGATGTAAGCAGTCCGTCCACCGGCTGTCGGACCTAACGAGGACGAATGAGTGATCACTGCCGACCTCATGAATGCTCCATAGAATGGGCGCACGACATCTGCCTTGGTGTCTGGGCCTTCTGACAGGCTTGGCAGGGATCATGGTATGGCTCTTTCTGGCACCTCGCCCCCTGGCCTTTGGTATCTCTGTCCAGCGCGAAATGGGTTTTGTGGGGCATGCGGGCATCTTTACAGTGGTCACGCTTGCCTGTGCGGCCGCGTTTCCACGCGCGCGTTGGCGGATCGCTACGATCCTTCTGGTTGCCGCATTCTGTTTGGAGATTGCACAGCTTTTCATCCCGACACGGGGCGCAGATATTGCCGACTTTGCGATGAACTGTGTCGGCATCCTGCTGGGCCTTATGACTTTTCGTATCGGTGCTGCGCTGCTCGCAGGCCGGTACTAGAGGAGAACAAGTCAGACTAAAAATAGGCGCTTGCTCAAATCGACTTTCAAAAGAAAACCGTCTAATATCAAGCCTGTAGTCTCGTGAGGGTCATTTATGAAAATTCTTAAGACGTTTGCTTTGGCATGCGTTTTCGCTATTTCTGCGCTGTTCGTCTCAACTGCTGGGGCGGACACAGTCGGGTGCCACAAGTACAAGTGGCATGACACCTACGAATCAGGTCACTGGGAAAAAGTCGTCAAGGACCTGGAAATGTGGACGACCAAGCATCAAAAGTACCATCCATATTATTACACGATGAAGAAAAAACTGGCGGATGCAGAGTACAATCTGAAACACGCGAAGTATTCCCATCATGGCCAGAAAAAGCACCGTAAGTGCAAGGTTGACGTAAGCCCGAGTTGAAACCTTCCGTGCTTGACCGGTTATCTTGATTTCTTCGAGAACCCTGTCCTTGTAGTCGCCGCTTGATCTAACAGGTAGCCTTCTGCATTGTCGCCTTACTGCCATATCGTTCGTATACGAGGCCGCGTCGCCCGCCACAGCGGCAGATTCAGGATTTTGCAGTGTCAAAAACAGAGAAATCAAAAGCCGGTAAACTGGCCAGGATACGAGACACGGCGCTAGCACCAAGAATCTCGGTCGAGGCGCTCATCACTACCGATGATGCGCAAATATGCGGATGTCGTGGTCATTGACGTATCGGTTTATTGAAAAACAATTGCAGCTCATCGGTCTTTGGTCCGCCAGTAAAGACGAGGACTTTGCTCCTTTGCGTCCTGACGCGCCCTTTTGGGCCGTTGGCGATGTTCACGGATGTAGCGGTCTGCTGGATCAGATCCTTGGGCAGATGAATGATGATCCTGTCGTTTTTGTCGGCGATCTGATCGACAGAGGCCCCGACAGCCGCAAAGTTCTGGAAAAGGTCTTCGAGCTCTGTTCCGACGATACGCAGAAGTACCAAACGCTTATGGGCAACCATGAACAACTTTTGCTGGATTTCTTGAATGATCCAGATGGCACGGGCCGCTCTTGGATCCGCTTTGGCGGGTTGCAGACCCTGGCAAGCTTCGGGATCTCGCTGAGCAGCAGTGTACATTCCGCCTCGGCCTGCCGTGACGCGCGAGACGCGTTGATTGAGAAGATGGGGAAGCCGATGATCGACTGGCTGGTCGAGTTACCATGCATTTGGTCGAGCGGAAATGTGCACGTGGTGCATGCGGGTACTGACCCGTCTCGCCCCATGACATCCCAAGATCCATCTCACCTGATCTGGGGCCACGAAGATTTTGAACGCGTCAGACGAACCGACGGGCAATGGGTGTTGCATGGCCACGTGATCGTTCCACGGCCGATCCAGACAGATGGATGCATTGCCATAGACACCGGTGCTTTTGGCACCGGTGTCCTGACGGCCGCTCACGTTTCTGCAGGAAATGTCGACTTCGTGTCGACTACGGCGCTATGACTGCAAAGGGGCCGAGGAGCGCCGTCCAACGACAAGAGATCTACCCTATCGCGCCCCATGGAAGTTGATGATAACACGCACCGTCCGAAAAAGCACTTTGAGGTCGAGCCACCAGCTGGCATTCAGCACGTAGAACGTGTCCAGCTTGGTCTTGACACGAATTGCTTCCTCAGAGTCGGTATAACCCTGCTTTACTTGCGCATAACCCGTAATCCCCGGTCGCAAGGTTCCCCGCACGTGATACCCGGGCACCTCCTTGTAGTAAGCTTGTGCAAATTCAAAAGTCTCGGGGCGTGGGCCGATCAGACTCATCTGGCCCATGATGACGTTTAATATCTGCGGGACCTCATCCAGACGGGACAGCCGCATCCATCGACCAAATGGAGTTATCCGCCACTCTTCCAACTCGTCGAAGGGGCCTCGCTTGACCGAGCACTCTTCGGGCAGCATCGTCCGAAATTTCACCATTGCGAATTTACGCTGGTCTTTTCCCATTCGCGCCTGACGATAAAATAGGGGCCCTGGGTTCCAGAACAAATTCAACATGAAAATGATAGCGCAAAAAACAATAAAAATAGGTATTGCCGCACAGCTTACAACAACATCAAACGAACGTTTGGTCGCGAAATAAATAATCCCGCCTCGGCGTGTTGTATTATTATTTATACCTGCGTCGAAATGCCAATCCTCGGTGGCGGCAGTATTGTTTGTCAAAATAGTCATAATAAAAACCTCGTACCAATAGTACTTTCCATATACCTGTCCCCCAAACTCGAAAATCGCTGCAAACCAGCGCACAAAATCAATAAATTTTAAGCAGTACGCACCAAAATCTTTCCAAATCAAAAAATGCCATAATTGGCGTGTGTTTTTATTACACAGCCTACGATCGGTTTCCCCTTGAGAGCCTTCAGTGCGAACGTCACTTCCGCACCAAGAAATTTACGCAATATTAAGATTGCAATCAATATAATTCTGCCAAAACCCTGTCCGGTCATCTGCAAACCACTACAATCCGGCTAAAAACTTACTCGACCACGAAGCTTAGAGCACCCATATAGAGAGTTGGAAAAGCAATACCCAACCTATGGTTGATTTCACCTTCAACAACCCTGACCCACCCCCAAATTTGTGCCCTTGAAACGATTCGAGTTCGTTCAACAAAGAAATGCTGTTGAAGCACGGTCGCAGTGAGGCATAAATCGTGGGCCTGATCTATTTCTGATAAGCATCAGTTTCCGAATCCATTGCCAAGCATCCGCCATGACAGATGTTTCCGACACGGGTCATGGCCCTGAGTTAAAAATTGTGCCGTCGCAGGGCCACCGACGGTAATGTCGCGATTTGAGCTAGTGCAGCTGTTGGAGGTTGGCGGCTTTCCTCCGTTGTGGCCCAACGCTCGTGTAACTCACCAAGGCAGTTAACAGCCATCTCGATGACTGGGTCGACCTACTTGTTGCTGGCGCAAGCTTATCGCTCAACCCCGATCGTCAATAGCCTTTGCGGCTTAATGCCGAAAAGCCACCCTTTCTGGATCAGGATGTCTGTTTTCCCCAGCAGGGACGTCAGTGCTCTTATGTTTTCTGTTCAAGTCTCGAAGCGTCAATTGTATCAAGAGGTGTGCAAATATCACTGCAGTCCCGATTAAGGTGCCCAATAATAGACCTGATATCAAACTGAACGACCAGATAAACCACAGGGCAAAAGTGCCGATCCATCCCACTACGACGCCAAACAGAAAAATTGCCATTTTATAGGTCGTCCTTTTTTATCGAACATCGCGTCTCAGACTACAATCTGTAGTTAACAGATCGCTTTTCCATCCCCATCCCCCATCAATGGCTATAAACGGCGGGTTATCGCCTACCTATGATAGAAGTGTGCCATGATATTTTCAGCTTTAGCCAATGGTTGATTTCCGAACGTCCACCTCAAAAGAAGCCCACTGACTGGTCGTGTTTGCTCTTATCCTTAAGGCATCCGCTACGCCAAATCGGCTTCACTTGGATATCTTGAGCTGTTTCAGCAACCGATACCGCCGGAACCGTTTGCGAAATACAACTGCGCCATTCGCATCCAATCCCGCAACAATAGCCGCGGTTTGACGGGAATGCAGTTCATCCCGTTAGGTCACCTCGCAGCCCTTCAAAAGCTCGTCCAGTAATTCCTTGGAAATTGTCATCGTCCTTGCTCATCTCAGGAAGCATGGGGCTGTGCGGATGGCGTCGTTTAATCGTGATCGGTTTTGCAAGCCTTTTCTGCAAAGCTTCACTTCTCCGGAACTTCAATAGTTCCAGCGTCGCGGCAGTGTTTGGGGCTTGGCAATCTATGTTGACGCGCGTTGAGGATTCGTATGCCCGGTGCAGGGTCGTCTTCGCGGTCGATACGCAGTCGCCGCATGATGGGTTTTCGCGGGAACGGCCCTCCAAGGTGGATGACGCACTTTGCTGGTCCAGCGGTGCATGCCATCAATCGGAGTAACCTGACCCACGTCCGGGCAGGGACGTCTCGGCGCGCCCAATGTTGCAAGCGCTAATGATAAATTACTATACGGCTTTCACTTCAGTGTTACGGTTGAATGCTTCGCCGGTCTTGAGCATCGCATGCATTGTGACCGCGAGTTTGCGTGCGACAGCGACAGCGGCGCGTTTGAACCCGAGTCGCTCCCTGAGCTTTAGCCCCCAGTTTCGCAGATCACTCTCTGCCGAACCGCGGGTTAAGATGACCAGAGCCGCTTCATAGAGAAGACCTCGCACGTGGCGATCTCCCCGTCGGGAAATGCGCCCTCCATAGTCGACCTCCCCGGATTGGTAGCGTCGGGTCGTCAGACCAAGCCAAGCCCCAACAGCACGGGAGTTTTTGAAGTTTTCTGGATCCTCAATGGCGGTGGCGAAAGCAGTTGCAGTAATTGCGCCGACACCGGGGATAGTCATCAAGAGCCGACAGTCATGGCTTTGGCGGGCATTGGCGAGAAGTATCTTCGTCAGTTCAGTCGCGCGCGCCCGAATGCTGCGCCATGCGTCCAGCATTGGTAACAAGATGCCGGCGAGATCGCTCTGATCGGTTAGCAGATTGCGAACATTCTTCTCGAAGTTACGTCCTTTGCCTGCTGGAATAATCAGCCCGAACGTCTTCATGAGACCCCGGATCTGGTTTGAGAGATCTGTCGCTATTCTGACCAGCTTAGTTCGAGCCGCCACGAGGGTCCGCGCCAACATACTGTCAAAGCCTTTGACGCGCACTTCTCGATAAAACCCCACCTCGGCAAGGTGTGCCAATCCGTCCGCATCATTTGCATCGGTTTTGTTAGCAGCCATGTTAAGGGCCGCTTTGGCATGCCGCGCATCGATGCAAATCGCAGGCAACCCCTCAGCTCGGAGCGCATGGTAAAACCAAACCGATAAGGGGCCGGTCTCAAAAACAATGCGTGTGGCCGACGGTGCGTGCTTTCGGACAATTTGGGCAATGCGTTTTGGATCAGAAACACATTTTCCACGCCAAACGCGCTGACCGCCCCGTCGAATAGATAGCGCGGTTTCTTTCATTGATACATCGATGCCAATATAGTCTTCCATGGCTGTTCTCCTGAGATGCTTGGGCCAGACACCTTGTCATGAGCCCGTATTTCCATCTTATCGGGGAACAGCCACCAAGCCCCATTCAAGTCTGCTCAAGACGACTCGCTCCCGCGATTACACCATGTGGATGGTGCCACCCGACGGCGTGGATGGTGCCACCCGACGGCGTCGAAATGTGCGACGCTGGTGCTGTTAGTTGCCAACCACTCATCGAAAGACCTCGTAGCGAGGACGAAGCCGTGGCGTCCATGCTCGTGCTCGAAGCCGCCAAACAGAAGAGAGAATACCGGTCGGCCAGATGGGACTTATCTTGACGCCAATCCGCGAGATCGGGGTGTGGCAGGTCTTGAAATGGTCACGAGTTCCGTCGGTCAGGACCCTGCGATTTACATGCTCGGCGCACCGTTTTGCTTTGGGTGCCAATGGCCGAGGCTGTGTGGAAACGTATATTTCTGCTATTCTCATTGAGCAATCAGGAGATGTCGGATGAAGCGTTTCATTGAAGGTGATGATCGAGAGCAAGGGCTTCTATTCCCCGACCATCTTGAGGACTTCGTGGGCGACAGTAATC
>Ga0115567_10005411_pt1 | contig 12375 bp, 15 predicted proteins | sample COGITO_mtgs_1204_2_FD_88679 | JGI IMG/M metagenome (GOLD analysis project Ga0115567, IMG submission 88679) | Pelagic marine microbial communities from North Sea - COGITO_mtgs_120412 | ecosystem: Environmental > Aquatic > Marine > Epipelagic | place: Germany:Helgoland, sampling site Kabeltonne...
CCCTCGGCTTCTCCACCGCGGCGCCCCGCTCCCTCTCCCGACGCTGCAGCCTCTCCATCTTCCGCCAGCCCAACTGCCGCTGCGGCCTCCTCCCTACCAATCCTCTCCGTCTCGTCCCATCTCACCGAGGGTTCGACCGCTTCGGGAGCGGAAGCGGCGGCTGTCGGCCACAGGCAGAACTCGGGTGGGAGCCTGAAATTCGCGAACGACGAGAAGGCTTTTCCGGACGGCATACCGCCCGGGTCATTGGAATCCAATGACGGCGGCAGTGGTGGGGGCGGCGTCGAGAGTGCAGTGTCGCCCCTCGCCCCCCTGCCCCCGCCAGCTGTTTTGCCGCGGGCTGCTACCAGTGCGCCTCTGACGCAACAGCCTGCAACGACAACCTCGCCCGTGTCTGTGGACCATGGAGCAGGGGCGGGCTCAGATGATGACTGGATGTAAATCGGGTATCGCAATTGCATTGAGAATCGCATAGTGGACGGCCTTAAATGTGTACAGCACTCCTCATAATCACATTTATACACAAGCATGATGTTCGTAATGTCACATTTCTATTGTGAAACATCAATCACGGGAGAAGTACCGGCGGAGGGGGCAGGCGTCACCAAGCCACTTAGCGAGAGATGAAATACCCTGGGTCTGGCGGTAGAAGGCCTTCAGGCGCGGTGTAGGGTCAAGGCATGTCGGTTCAAGGTCTAGCATCAGATTGCAGAGACACGCAATCGCCAGCTCGCCCACACAAAGCTTTTCTCTGGTGCAGAAGCGCCCTTGTGCGTTCAGCAACCTCTCCACCTGCACCATCCCGCGTGCGAAGACCCCCTTGAAGAATGTGCGCCAAGCTGGCCCCCGCTCCTCCGCGTGCTGCGCCAACATCGCCGCTGGCACCACAATCGCAACGTCACGGTGCTTGGACGCAACGAGGTTCGGTGCTCTCGGTCGCTAGCTGGTGCAAATACTGAGCGTGCGTGCTTTGTCAGGAGGTGAGCGGGAAATTTCGGGATGCGGGACACCGTTAAAAGTCTCCGCGTATTGCTCGAGGAGCATCTCTGACATGGCAAAGTCCCAGTCGTTCTCGCCATCGATACCTGAAGTACCAGACCAGTGTCACGCTGCTCCACGCACGGTGAGACCGCAAAACCTGCCCGGTGCGTTGGCGCGGTGCTACCCGGGGGTCTGGCTCTCGGCTAGGTAGACGGGCAGCTACCCATCTTGCGAGCGATGAAGCGCACGATGGCCATTGAGTGGGCAATGCGCACATGTTGACCGAATGTTGCAACCGGAAGCTGCTCGAAGGGTGCCGCAGGCTTCCAGTCGTCTGGCACATTGGCACTGTCGCTGTCCCACTTGAAAGCCTTGAGCCCGCAGTATGTCGCTACAACCTGCCGTCCCGAAGCAAGACATAAACTCAATACGACCATGAGGCCAGTTTTCTACGCGACTTCGCTACGGATGCCAGCTTTGAGAAAAGGCCCGTGCCTGGATAAGTAGGCCACGGGACTTGACACGCCAGCACACCATGTTGAGGGGAACGATTCCAGCCACTGCTGCGTCCCAACCGGCGATAAATTGCTCCATATTGATCTTGCGCTCCTGCTTGTCTATTATCTTGTTTGGATCCGCCAAAAGTCCCACCTCACCGTCGTCAAGCTTCTCAAAGACTTCCTGCACGACTTCCTGCGATGAAAGAGTGATTTCATCACTTCTACTGTGCGAGACTAGAGAAGAGCGCCGGAAAACTGAGGAGGGAACCAACAGTGGTCATTCCGCGCTCGAGGAAGCCTGCCTCCATGTCAGCGAGCGAGAGCAAGCCGTCTTCGTCCTTGTCCATATTCCTGAACTCTTCCGCCTGAGCAGCGCAGAAGTCAACAATCGCACTGATTGAGCCGCTGAGTTGTTAGATCAAGGTCCAACCTTGTGCCCCTGCGGGTCGCGCGGATCGATAGCAGCGTCAAGACGCGACATCGCAGATTCTTTGAGTCCTCTGATGTCATCCGATGCCGAAAAAGTAAAGTTTTTGGTGACTTCCGAAACGTTCCAGTTTCCTCGTGTAAACCGGCCTTGACTCCTCAGGTTTCACTCAGAGGGGGTGGGCGGGCGCTGTCGCCCGCTGCCCAAACCCAGCAGGAAAGCATGTCTCCTTCCAGCACCAGCGACTTCTTTGACATCCGGTCGAAATCGACTGGGGAGAGGCTTTCGCAACCAGGGCAGGTCCGCTTTCCTTCATGGGATAATGTCGAAGCCTCACTCTTCGCATTCTGGCCAGGCGTCAAGCGCAGCCGCCCTGAACTCTTTGCGGTGCCCTCGACCCTCCGCAAAAGACCGAGACAACCATTATGTGCATTTGTACTGTATCCCCCTGGAGATAGTATTCCATTCAGACGTTTGTTTGTGGGCTGTGCTGCTTCATCCTTGTGATACGACAGAGATGCCTCGCAGGCGAGTCGGGCAGGCGAGGGCATGCCTTTTGACGCTGAGGGGCGCAAAACCGTGGGCATGATCACGCGCACCCAATTTTTGGATGACCCGTCAAGGAACATACACCCTGGCGCTCTCATTGGCGAGCTACAGTCCATCCGCGTCAACCCTGGTCCTGCTGCGCTTGACGTCGTTGACTTTTTGGGCAAAGAGGCCCCGCCACCCCCGCCGACAATGGAGCAGCTTCGGGCGCGCGATGAAGTGACAAAGTACGACGTTATTGGTTCGATCAAGGGTAGTGGCACGCCTATGTCTTCATGGGTTCCCGATTTGGACGAGTGGTTGCGCACCAGCCCGCTGAATGTCCAAGCGCAAGGGCTCACACACAAGTACGCTCCGCGGAAGCCGCCCCGGCCACTGCTTCACGCACATGCGATTCATGGCCAAGTTGATGAAGACGTTGCCAAGGCAGCTGCCGCTACAGTGGCCAGGATCGAGCAGGAAGAACGTGGAACCACCGGAGTCGACAAGTTTCTACACGGCATGGTTGCGATGTCTAAGCACAAAGAGCGCCGATTATCGTTCCTCGACCCGAGCCATTCGCACGAGCAATTGAATGTGAATGACTGGGTTTCTACAAGCGTGTTCAAAGTGGACGAGCAGCATGCGGCGGAAAAGCGCAGGCGCGAGGCCGAGGATCGTCTTGTTCTTGCGCAAGCCCGCCGCAAGCAGGTCGAAGAGGAGGAGGCTAAAGCAAGGATGTTGGAGGAACAGCGTGCAGCGGACCGTGTGCGACACCAGGCAGCGACGAGGGAAAAACGATCGCAAGAGGAGGAAGAAGAGCACGCTCGTATGCTTGCGAGTCAGGAAGCCGAGACCCACCGCCTCGAGCAGCTGCACCAGGAACAGGAGGCTGCTCGGGAGTACAAGGCACGTGCCCAGGCAGCGGAACGAGAGGAGCGCGCAGAAGTGGCGCGACGTCTTGCAGAACGTGAAGAAGTGCTTCGCCTGCAGTCAGAGCAACGGCGTGACCTAGCAGCATCCCACGCGCAGCAGCGCGCAGAGCTCCATCGGGCACACACTATCAAAGCGCAGGCGCGCCAGGATGCAAAAGAAGGCACACTTCGCGCGCAGCAGCAGCAGCAGCAGCAGCAGCAGCAGCAGCAGCAGCAGCAGCAGCAGCAGCAGCAGTCGGAGCAGCAGCAGCCGCCGCCGCAGCCGCAGCTGCAGCAGCCGCAGGAGAAGCAGCCGCCGCAGCAGAAGCAGCAGCAGCAGCGGGAGCACCTCGTAGCCGTTGGTTCGCAGCTCTTTCAGGACAGCAAAGTCTCGTCGCAAGAGCCTGGCTCTGCAATTCTGAGTCTGCCCGGTGAAACGAAGGTGACAGGATTTGTCAACGACGCCAACGTTCACTGTTCAGTGGTACGTCCCGATGACGTTGTGTATATTCGCGGCTGCTCGGGAACTGCTGCGGCATCGACACGCGTCTTCGTGCACGGGAAGTGTCGCACGCTTGAGGTACACGGCTGCCGTAGGGTGATCGTTGTAGCCGACGAGGTGGAGGAAGGAATCAAGGTGTGCAACTGCGAGGAGTTGCGCCTTGGGGTGGGACAAAAGCTTCCCACGAGTGTTGAAGTCGGAGAATCACCTGGAACCCACATTCATGCGAGCAAGGCTCATTCCTCCGCTGCTGTCAAATTGGCGGGTGGTTCGCCCGGCTGCTCGTTGGTGCTTGCGCCCGGGAGTGGCAAACTACTGACTGCCATCGAGGTCATGCGCGCGACCAAATGCGTCGATGTGCCCCTTGCCGATGGCTCGACACACCATTTGCAGTCTGGCGCTGTGCAGCCGATGTCAGAGAAGATAGATGCAGCGCCGCTTGCACCGTCAACACAGCAGACTAAGGCAGACGCGCCTGTCGCGGCGCCCGCTGCCTCTGGCCCTTTCGTTGAGGTAGCTCTGGAGCTGTCAGATGTGTTCCAACGCGTTGTCGGGACTGGACTAATGCGGAAGCGCTTCGAAGAGCAGCTTTTAGCAGACGTTGCCACTTCGCTGCACTCCACGAACTCTCGCTTCCAAGTGCGGGCACTCAATCCAACTCCGGCCGGTACTGTCGCAGCGTCTCTCCACGTGCTTTCTGGGGAATCCGCTTCCGACCCTCGAACGGCACCGCAGCTCGCAGCGCAGCTCGCTGCGATGTCGCGCGACCCCCGGAGTACGCTGCGCTCGAAGCCGACGCTTATGAAGCTATCTAGCGTTGAGGACCGCTCGACTGCTCCAGGGCCGGCAGTGCCACCCTCACCGCCAGTATCAGTCCCCTCGGAGTCTCCAGGCCCAGTCGGCGCGAGTGGGGCGGGTGTCGGTTTCATCTTCGAGATTCCCGAGGGAAAACCGCCGCTCATCACCAAAATCACACCCGGAGGCCCTGCGGAGGCAAGCGGCTTCGTCAAGGTGGGCGATTCTATTGTCGAGATTGATGGCAAGAGTGCGCTGGGGCTCACGACTAAACAGGTCTCCATGCTGGTTGTGGGAATGGCTGGGAGCATTGTTCGCTTCAAGTTGCACAGTGCGGACGGCACGATCAAAACAGCCTCGCTGACGCGCCGCAAAATTACGCCTATGTCAGCGGCACTCTCTTCAGCGGCAGGTATGATCAAGGAGGCCTTCAGCTCGCCTGCATACAAGCCTGCAAAAAAACGACAGAGCGCGGTCTCAAACTTTGACGAGACTTACAGGCGGGAGTCTATGAACACCTCCCTGAGTGACGCCTCTTTCACAGCCTCAGGGGGCGCAACTGACGTGCCTTCGCAAGATCCGCTCGGCCGCGTACCGCAGCAGTCATCTCAACTCTCGCATCCAGCTCCTTCTGCCGCGAGTGCGTCGCCGCAGCAATTGGAGGCCGAAGCGAAGCTTCGTGCCGAGCTTGCGCGCGCCGAGCGCGAATCGCAGCAGGCGCAGCAGGGTGCTGGTCAGCGCATGACGCCACCGACAGCAGTTCGCACACAGCCGATGCTACCAGTTGCCCGCACGCCGCCGCCGACAGGAGCCGCACCAACGCCGCCGACTTCGCAGGGCGCTGCTCGCCCGCCTGTGGAGCAGCCGACGTCTCGGCAGAGGCAGCTAGCGCAACAGAAGTATGCAGCTATCAATCCAGCGCGCCCTCCTGCTCGCGGGGCGCCCAGAGTGACGGCCACAGTTCTATCAGCACGGAATCTCCCAGTCACAGAAAGGTTTGGGGTACCGTCGCCCTACGTGATTATGGCGATCGGTAACGCGTTCCACAAAACGGACAAAACGGGACCGACGCTCGAGCCAACCTGGGGGCAATCGTTCGACTTTTCTGTGAACCCATCGCTAATGCAGGGACAGTTGCTGACTTTGACTGTAGAAGACTTTTCTGCGGCGCTGCGAGACGAGCCTATCGGGCAGCTTTCAATCCCCTTGCTTCAGCTCATGATGCGAAGTGAGTGGGACGGCTGGTTCGATCTCCGCTCACTCAAGTCGACGCAGGCTTCCAAGGGCACGCCCGCTGTTCAGCTTAAGCTGCAGTACTTTTCCGGAGACCAGGTTCCCAAATGAGTTACGCCTCGCGTTGTCCCCGACTTTGCACTGACAGCTCTGTCACGAGATGTAGATGGTGCGGATGGAGGGTAGTGCAACTTCTCTTGTGGCGCTGCCAATCCCTGTATGCCATGCGCGCACCATGTTGTGCATACTTTTACGGTATTACAGAGCTTAGAGCATTCTTCTAACGCTGCTGCTGCATCTCATGCTGGCATGCGTTTCAAGCTCAGTGAGCGTCCGTCCATCGCCCCAACTCATGTGCTATCTCCCGCACTGCTGATACTTCAAGGGAAAGTGAGTAGGCGAGGCCCAGTAATTCTTGTGCTCGCGCCTCACCAAATGCAACTCTCCGCCGTGCCACCAGCGTTTTGCCCTCGCACAGTGATCGCCTGCTCATTTGGGCATCTGCACCTGGATCGAGAACACGCTCTTGATCTGCGCCAGCACGAACTTGGCGAAGGACTTGAGAATATTCTTAGCCTTCATAGCCTTGTTCTCGCGAAGGAATGCGAGCATCGGAGGAGCAGTGCGCTCTTTCTGATAGGGCACTGGCTGGTAGCCGAGCTCGCCTTCCGGCGTCTTGACCGCCTTGAGAAGCATGACAGTCGGGTACCCCTGCACCTGAAACGCCTGGCAGAGCTCCGCGCTCTTTTCACAGTCCACTGAAACAACAAGCAGCCCCGTGTAGTCCGCGTGCACATCCTTGGCAAGCTGTTCCCAATCTGGCTGCATCTTGACGCAGTGCCCGCACCACGACGTTGAGAACTTGGCAAAAACGTTTGCAGACCCATCGAGGACTGCCGCCGCATTTTCGTTGCTCATTTCCACTGGCCGCCCCGCCGTCACTGCAGCCAACACTTGCTCCTTCATCGCTGAGAGCTGCAAAGCCGAGACACCATTCGTGCTCAGCAACACGCCAATCCTATGGCCGCACACGGCGCGCAGCACAGGGTGGGGAGACACGCCTCGGCCTGCGTGATGCCCGGATCCTCACCCCCAGGAGCATCTCCGTCGCTTGCCCGCAGCCCAGGCTTTTCATTCTTGCACTCATCACCCCCCGCTGCCTGCTCCTCGTGTCAAAAGACTCAACACAACCCCGCATCAAAGCGCCGGAGTAGGGATGCCCGCAGCCCCTAGGCTTTTCCCGCGTCTTGAACTCCATTGGGGTGTTCTTTCCTCTCGCCATTGCGCGAACACGCAGAACTCTGTCTCTCGATCCGAACAGGCAGCCTTATCGGCACAGTACGACCTCTGCAAGCGCGAGATCCCCCATTTCTGACGCTTGCACGCGCCCACCTCAAGCACCCGGCCCGAGTCCGCACATCCCGTCCTGGGCGTCCTACTCTGTGCCAACCAATTCTATACAGAGTCTCAAGAGTATTCAGCGAAGATCGGGCCTGCGATAGCACGGGAGCCCTGCCCCAGGGGATTCGTGGCGCCGGCAGCTCTCGTGCCTTCTTCGGCGCTCGCAGCGGAGCCCCGTCTCCCCCACTCCCCCCCTCAAAACACCCTGCATGCCTACTCGTCCACGCAAACTGCGCAAATAAATACGGAAAACCGAACCAAAACTACCCCGCATTAGCCCCCGAGGGGGGGCTGGCCTGGCGCGGAACCTGGGCCTGGGCGTGCTCGACGAACTCCTCAGTGGAGACCTTCCCGTCTCCGTCCTTGTCCATCACGGACTCCTCAGCAACAGCTGCGCAACTCGCAAAAAGAAGGGAGACGATCACAACAGAGAGGGAGATGAAGGATAGGCGAGCGCATCCATGGCGCCGCCTGGGATGCATCGCCGCTTGCATTCCACAACGTCAATAGGGAGGCCGTACGAAAGACACTCACTGGCAGCTTCGTATCTCTATAAGTGGTTTTATGTACATAAGTTGACAAAAGACCCAGAGTTAATAAAATAATCCAGGACGGTGCAGAATCGAGGACAAAACTTCACCATAAAATATGGTGGGCAGAATCGAGGACAGCTTCACCGTTCTGCATGGCATGGCCGCTCATGGGTCGACTGAGCGCTTCAAGCACCTTCTACGACTTGGTTGGTCTCGCGCGGCGTTTAAGACCGACGGGTGGGGTGGCACAGCTCTGCACTATGCGGCGCAGGGTGGGCACACAGAGTTGGTTGTTCCCTCGTTCAGCCTGCCCAACCTCCTGACTGGACTGTCCTCGTGGTCGCGTGTTAGAGTGGCTACTCTGGCAGATAAATTCTAAGAGTGGCGGCATGATTCACGCAGGTTGCGATTCTCCTAAGCGAGGGCATGCCAGTGCAACAGCAAGACAACACTGGGAAGACGGCTCTGCTTGCAGCTGCTAGTAAGGGCCGGGTTGAGACAGTGGATACTCTTCTTAAGCATGGGGCAGACCCGAATGCTCGAGACCACATGGGGGTCGCAGGTCTGCACGCGGTACTTGCTCTGCGCGAGCAGGGCGAGGCTAGGGGAGAGGTGCCACGCGGGACTCGGATGCAGCTTATCAAACTTCTGCTGGCACACGGAGCGGACATCGGGCAAGGCGACGCTCTTGCATTTTCGCCGCTACATGTAGCGGCTGAGCGTGGGCTTGCAGCTGAGGCCGAGCTTCTGTGCAGCGCTGGGGCGGACCCGGAGGCGCCCAACGGGTACGGTCAAAGTGCCAAGGAGGTCGCTGAGGGTTCTGTGAGCGCCCAGGAGGTGAAGGCTCTACTCAAGGCCATGCGTGAGGGGCAGCGGCACGCTAAAGAATTCACGCGTGCTGCACGCACGGCGGACCACGTTGCTGGGAAGTTGGGACGCGGGGCACACTCCGGAAACGTGGAACGTGGCGCGGCAACAGTGCCCACGAATTCTGAGACGGGCACTGCTGCGCTGGTGATGTCTACAGCAGATGAAATTGCTCAGTCGACTCATGGAAAAATGGATGGGGATGACGCTAGTTTGCGTGCGCCTGCTGCTATCGTGAATGATGCTGAAAAATTGCAATGGGCCAAGGATAGTAACCTCGATCCGTTGGGTGTGGCTTGATACATCTTTCAGCTCAAGGCAGCACTAGAGATTGCCTGAGAGTGCGCGAAATAAATAGGTCACGCTGATGGCCTGGCATGTGTAGCCGGAGGACTGTCAACTGCATCCCAAGACTTCACTTGCCCTGCCAAAGATGGACGGGGGCCTGTTTGAGGCCTCGAAGCTGGACGTGGTTGGCGCCCTTGCCGTCGCCTACACCACGGGCAAGCACACGCAGTCCCTCTTCTTGCCCCCCGATCCATCCATACACTGTGCCTCGCCCACCACGGTCGCGCAAGAAGTCGAGCCCGTCTCCGTGCTTGATCCCTCCGCGTGCTGCCGCCATCGTGACCCCAAACTCGTCCCGCACCTCCCCCACAGCCGCAAAGCCCCCGCCTGGTGCCGCCGCTAGGCGCCCCCCGAAGAGCGGGCCCATCGCCGCGGCGCGCTGGAGTGTACTGGTCGGCACTGGCGAGGCAGGCGCCGGTGGCTCGGCGCGACGGCCGGCAGGAGGGGGCATGGCACGCCAGGCCGCGCGGTGGCGATGGGCGGCGGGGGTTGCGAGGGAGGCACGGCGGGCGGCGTCGGCCTGTCGCGCGCGAGTGTGTCGGGCGGCCGCCCCCTGAGCGCCTCGTTCGCATACGTAGCGCGCCGCGTCGCATCCGCACGGTGAATGCTCTGAAAGCGTTGCAGCGGTTGGGCGCGCCTCGGCGCTTGGCTCAATGCGCGACCCCGCGTTCACCCAGAGGACCTGAACCCTCAGGACGGAGGCGATTCAGCGGCCAGTGCCTCATCTACCACTCTTCCACGCGGCTGCAGCACATTGCTTGCGGAGCGGGGCACGGCGGGGGGTTCGTTCTACCCCCGCGCGCGCCAAGGCTGCAATAGCACGCTCAGGGATTGCGTTGTACGACACGTCAAGCCGCGCAAAGCAGCACTCCTCGCTGCTCCCACCAACAACAATGTTGTCTTGTATCAGTTCCCGCAATGCATGGCGCGCAAAACGATAGCAAGCGATGGATGCAGACGGCAGGCGGCATGAACCTCTGCACGTGGTGGAGCAACAAGTCTGCGCCGTCCTGCGAGAGCTCTGTCTTGCAGAGATCGAGGGTCCGCAGTGAGCGACCCCCGTTCCTTCGCCCGAGCGTTGTGAGAGCAACCACCGCCTCGTCCCCAAGTGGGTTGAATCCGAGCAACAGCGCCTCAAGCCGCGCATTCTCGGCGGCCACCGCCGCCACCGCTGCCGCCAGGACCGCCGCTCCCTCTGCCGAAATGAGGTTGCCCTGCGCGCACACAGCCTTGATCATGTGCCCCGCCTCAATCGGTGAGCGCAGCCCGGTGGGGGTGGGGGTATAGGGTGATAAACTAGCCTGAAGGTTTACGGCACGAAGTGCACGATTGTGTGGAAGAGCCTTAGCCAGGAGCCGGGCGCCCGCATCTCCGATCTTGTTGAGCTGCAGGTCGAGCGAGGCCACACAAAGATCGAAGCGAAGCCATTCTGAGACTCGAATCATCCCCTTTGGCGATATACAGCAGGCACCCAATGATACTGTCTCTAGCACTAGCTCCGCTGCATTCTCTGCCAGCTGTTCCGCCAGCCGCGTGGTCCCCATGTCCCCAACTGCGCAATTGAAGAGTACTAGCTCGCGCGCACCCTCTGCAACCGCAAACTTGCCCACGAGCTCTGCTCCATCCGCTCCGATACGAAAATTACTCACGTCTAGCTTCACACCATCCTTTGCCTCCCCGGAACCTTGCAGCCGGGCGTGTCGCTGCATCAAGGAGTGAAGGACCTTCGCGACCTTGGACAGAGGCAGCTCTGCGGGGCAAGAAAGATCGCCACGCGTCGCTGCCGATCGTGGCCGCGTGCCCGAGATCCTTACAGCTCGCCGGTTCTCCGTGATAAAGTCTCGCTCTGATTCCTCGTTTCCGTACTTCACATTGTCCTGTTCAGAGCTTGTGATGAAGGCGCTGCTGGACCTGCTTCGGGCAGTTCGTTGGAGGCTCTTTTCGCTGAAAAGTGCCCTCTCTAGCCCTGGGCTACCTTCGATGACTCAGAGGTGGGTTATTACTGGTCTTCATGACTGTCCACAAGGTGATACGGTCCGCATCGAGCGGAAGTACTTCGCGTGCGTGTCGCACTGTGTACAGGCAGCGGCAGCTTCAGTCAGCGAGCAGCACCACAAGCAGTGTGGAGCGTCAGACGAGGGTGAGGTTGCACGAGTAGTTCTGCACACATAAGTCGGGGAGCTATCCAATTGCGAGGGTCCAGCGCAAAGACGGGATTGAGCCCGGATAGGGGGAACCTTGATGAGTTCACAGGTTCCCCGTACGAGACACCCGCCAGTGCGCCGTCAACGGGCCACTCCGCCTGCTCCGCGAGCTTTTTTGCATACTGGCTCTTGATACGAGAAAAGCTTGCTTTCATGCCCTCTGATCACAGCGAGGGGAGAGCGCGTTCCCTTCCTCTCCTCCTTGACTTGCCCAACGCACTCACGCAAGTTTATGAATCTTTGTATTTCAATCCCCCATCCTTTTTATATTTTAACGTGTTCCCCTCTCCCTGACGTCAGCGGGGATTCGACCCCTTCCCTCTCTGAGCAGGGTGACACTGCTGGCGGCTTGAGACTCAGCGCAGGGAAAACATGGACGTTAGATCAATGGGAGACGACGCCGTGGTCGTCATTAAAGATGACGATGACGAGGCCAAGTCTGCCTGGCCTGCCTGGAAGCACCTCCTGGAGGTCTCTTTGCCCCCACCGCTACCACGCATGTCCTTCAGCACTCACTCTCATCGAGCGCCTCCATATTTACAAGATATTCCAAAGCCACACATCGTCTCCTCTGCATTTGCCCCTCCGTCATTTATCAGTGGCCGTGACCCGAGCCAAACAAACTTCGCTGCGTAGTGGGGCGGGCAGCGGAGGCAGGTTTGGAAACCGCCAGCTGCAGACGATTGACATCATCTGGGACTGAGCGCAGGATCTAGCTGATGCCCTCCCGCCGCCGCCTTCGGCAAAGCTGGCGTACAAGAATCTGGGAGACGCGGGGGCGTTCCGCCTCTCGGAGCTCCTCCGCGCGCAGCTCAGTGGCCTCACAGTGCTTGACCTAAGCTGCACGTACGCAAGCCCTTTCCACAGCACCCTGACCCCGCACTGCATTATTCCTTATGGCCCTTCTGTTGGGCCGCTAACCCACGCCTCCGTTCTCTTCCCCCGCACCTGCTGCGCGCGGGCGTGACACGGTGGGCACGTGTACAGCTCCATAAGCTCTTCAGGCGCCTCGGCAATCGCAGCGTCCCTGAAGTCGCACGGTCATCAAATTTCTCTCGAATTGTTGCTTATTTGATGCCCTGTTTGGATGGTGCTCTTTCTTTCTCTCTCTCTCTCTCTCTCTCTCTCTCTCTCTCTCTCTC
>Ga0115567_10005412_pt1 | contig 12374 bp, 10 predicted proteins | sample COGITO_mtgs_1204_2_FD_88679 | JGI IMG/M metagenome (GOLD analysis project Ga0115567, IMG submission 88679) | Pelagic marine microbial communities from North Sea - COGITO_mtgs_120412 | ecosystem: Environmental > Aquatic > Marine > Epipelagic | place: Germany:Helgoland, sampling site Kabeltonne...
AAAACAGCCAAAAGCCGTGTGTCCTGACCTGGCTAAAAACCGACGGTCCGATTACATCGACTCCCGCGGCCTATCTGAAGCTTCATTTGCTATCCCACGGCTTGACGCGCCCCAACAGCCTCAATCTAGATGGCATTTACGCCGCCCTGCCCAATATTGCTTGGACCTCGGAGGGTCCAATGGCACTATCAGCCTTGCCAGAAGCGATGTTATTGGCGCGCATCGAGGGTCGGCATTTAGAGGTCACCAGTGTCGATAAATTTCCCAAACTCACCAACTATGTCGTGCCCGACGGCGTTCGGATCGCGGATTCAGCAAGAGTCCGCTTAGGCGCCTACCTTGGTGCGGGTACAACCGTCATGCACGAAGGCTTTGTTAATTTTAATGCTGGAACGCAAGGCCCAAACATGGTCGAAGGCCGAATCTCACAGGGTGTTTTCGTGGCCAAAGGCACAGACCTTGGCGGCAGCGCATCAACGGCTGGCACCTTGTCTGGCGGCGGTAATCACGTCATCACCATCGGCGAGGATTGCTTGATCAGCGCCAATGCTGGAACCGGTATCTCGCTCGGTGATCGTTGCACCATCGAAGCGGGCCTGTATATTACACCCGGCACTCAAGTCAGCCTCTTGGATGAACACGGTGAAACCGTTAAAACACTCAAAGCGCGAGAACTCAATGGGCAAAGCGATTTATTGTTTATCCGCCATTCTCAAACCGGCGTGGTGCAATGCCGAACCAATCGCCAGGCCATTGCCTTGAACGCCCAACTGCATCAACACAATTAACCGGATGACGAATCCCATCGAATCCATTGAAGACACCGAAACGTTGGCCCTGGCCCAAGCGTTGATTACAAAGCCTTCGGTCTCGCCAAAGGATGAAGGCTGTCAGGCCCTCATGATTCAGCGCCTGACGGCGATGGGTTTTGATATCACCCCCATGCCCTTTGCCGATGTCGAGAATTTTTGGGCCGTCAAGGACAGCGGCCTACCGGGTCCGACCTTGGTTTTCGCAGGCCACACCGACGTGGTGCCAGCCGGGCCCTTATCGGACTGGCGCTATCCGCCTTTTGAAGCAACCCTATCAGATGGCTGGTTATACGGCCGCGGTAGCGCAGACATGAAATCGGCGCTGGCTGCCATGATCGTTGCTTGTGAACGATTTGTCGCGCAACACACAGCGTTCACTGGCAAAATCGGCTTTCTCATCACGAGCGACGAAGAGGCTGCAGCAAAACATGGCACCGTGCGCGTGATGCAAGCCCTTGCCGATGCCAAGATTCAATTCGATTATTGTATTCTTGGCGAGCCTTCAAGTTCGCAAACCCTTGGCGACATGATTCGCGTTGGTCGACGCGGCTCATTGAATGCTCATCTCATTATTCGAGGCAAGTCCGGCCACGTGGCCTATCCTGACACCCTCATCAACCCAATCCATCAGGCCATGCCAGCCATTACCGCCTTGGCCAGCAAACAATGGGACCAAGGCAACGACTTCTTCCCGCCAACAACCTTTCAAGTCTCCAATTTCAATGCGGGTGTGGGTGTCCAAAATGTCGTCCCGGGTGACGCCCAGGTTGAATTCAATTTCCGGTATTCATCCGCCTCAACTCAGGCGGACTTGATCCGTGAAACCGAAGACATTCTGCAAGCCCATGGTCTCGACTTCGAAATCAAGTGGTCGCTCTCAGGTGAGCCCTTTTTGACCGAAAAGGGACGGCTCATCGATGCAGCCGTTGCATCCTTACACGCCATCACCGGCCAAGAGGTCATTTTATCGACTGGCGGAGGTACCTCCGATGGGCGGTTTATCGCGCCCTATGGCATCGAAGTGATTGAACTCGGACACGTTAACAAAACCATTCATAAGGTTAACGAAGGTGTTCGCGTTGCGGATCTTTCGATCCTCACAACCATCTACCTGGACCTATTAGTTCGCTTGGTTGGCGATCATGACTGAGACCCGCTACCCAGATCTCGAAATTTATATCAAGGCGCTTGAGCTTGATGTCATTGCGGACGCCTTAACGGCAATTTTAGGCCCCATCAGCTGGTCCAAAACACCCAGTCTTTATCAAGGCGTCGTCAGCACGGACCGGGGCAGCAGTGCGATGATCTTGCAAGCCAGCGCTTATAAAGCCTTTACCAGCATCTGGCTTAAGGCCAATGTTTCAACCTGGGATACCGACCTTGATTTCGCGCTTGCACTCAGCATGAAGCTTCCAAGTGAAATTCGCTGCAGTATTGATTCCTGGCAGGAGCAGGAGGACGGCGCGCCGGATCTCTGGTGGCGCATCCTCGATGGGGTTCAAAAGCAGGTCCAATGGGGTTAATACGATGGGGGGCGACCGGACTCCTGGCGCTATTGATCGTTGTCCTTGCGACCGCCTGGTTTCTGCCTGCAAGCCTTGCGTTTCGGTTCATTGAAGCCGATCTGACGCTGCCAAAGGATATCAAGGTTGCGCTGCCCCGAGGATCCCTCAGAACCGGCCATATGCTGGTGCAATTTCGTAGCTTCCCGCCATCACGGATCGCCTGGCAGTTGGAATGGCCTAGCTTCTCCCTCGATGCCGTGACATTGAGTCAAACCATCAGCGTTGTTGGGCCGGGTCATGAGATCACCGGCAGACTCCGGGTCATACCCAGCCAAAAGGTTCTTATGATCGAAAACCTCAGCGGTGAGATTCACAGCAGTGATATCAACCAACTTGCAAGCGCCTACGGACATCAATTTTCAGGCCTGGTAACCCTCGAAAACGGCTCTGCGCAGGCCTCAGCGGCATGCTTGACGCGTCTCGCAGGCGATTTGTCTTGGTCAGGTGGGCAAATAGTCCTCACAGGTTTCAATGGCATTGCCCAATATCAACTGCCGCCGCTACAAGCCAAACTTGACCTGGAAACCTGCTCACCCGCCCTCAACCTTACCCACGACGCAGACCCTCTGGCGCGTTTTGTGTTGGACCTCAACGGCTGGTTCAGCGCCGAAATACAGCCTCGTTTACTCGTACTGGCGCAGATTCCTGGCGCGCAGCAAGTCACGCAACCACTGCTGTTTGAAGAAAAAATCCTGTAACCTTACACAAACCAAATCGCTTGGGTCCACATGGGTCAATTCAATCTCGCCGCCTTCCAAAAACCGTTGTCTTTGGGGATTTTATTCTTGCTGGGCGCCTGGTCTATTTATCTGGTGGTTGAGAATGTGTTTTTTTACCTAGATGCTGATTTAGCGCAAACGGTTTCTGATCCTTCCGAATTCGTCCAAAACACCGCGTCGACCGGCACCAGCACCGGGCCTAGTCAAGCCACACGCCAATTGTTTGGGCGCGTTGACGACAATCAACCCGAACAAATTGTCAGCGCACCCACCACCCGACTGAACCTTGAACTTCAGGGCGTTTTTTTAAGCGATGCGCCCAGCACGTCCAGCGCAATCGTCGCTGAACGGGGCAAGGACGGCAAACTGTACCTCGTTGGCGACAAATTACCCGGGAACAGCGTCTTACATTCGGTAGCAGCCGATCACATCCTCTTGCGCCGCGGCGCAAGACTCGAGAAATTATTATTTATCACGAAACGTCTGAACATTGAGGCGTCTAGTACGGCGTCCACAAGTGCTCAAGATCGCGTTCGCCAACCGGTATCGAATACGCAGCGACCCTCACAAGCATCCCAATCAGGCTCATCCAGCAGGGGATCAGCAATCCTGAGCGAGGTCCGCGACCGACTGCAACGTAACCCCCAAGCCGTTCTCAAAGAGTATGGGCTCAGCGCCGTTGCGCCCGGTAGCAGTCAAGGCTACAAGGTCGATTCGGCGCATCCTGCACTCAATAACACGGGTTTGCAGCCTGGTGATCGCGTCGTATCGGTGAATGGCGCGCCCCTAGGCGTCGCCATGAACGATGCACGATTAATTGATCAAGCCCGCTCTGCCGGTCGAGTTCGGGTCGAAGTCGAACGCGGCGGCAGACGCTTTTTCCTAACGATTCCGATACCCTAAGCGATAATGATCCAGTAAACTCTACGCCAAAGAGCAAATCGCAAGCCCTATGACCTTTGTTGCAAGAATCCTATTCCTTCTAAGCCTTTTGATACCCGCTATGGCTCAGGCCGATGACAGCTGGAAGATCAACTTAAAGAATGCTGATATCCGGGAGTTTGTGACTCAAGTCTCGGCGATCACAGGCAAAAGCTTTATCATTGACCCTCGTGTGAAGGGCGATGTTACCGTTATCTCCAACGTCAATATGGATGAGGAATCGGTTTACCAACTCTTTCTCAGCGTGCTTCAGGTTCATGGTTTTGCAGCGGTTTCAGCAGGATCCGCCATCAAAATTGTCCAAACCGTCCTGGCAAAACAAAGCAGTAATCCCGACGACTTTGTCGATGATCTCGAATCAGAAGAACTCGTAACGCGCGTTATTACCGTCAGCAACGCGCCCTCCGAAGAAATGGTTAAGGTCCTGCGACCGCTGATCCCGCAGTACGGCCATATTGCTGCTTTGAGCGAGCCCAATGTGCTGATTATTAGCGATCATGCCTCCAACATTAACCGCTTGGTTGAAATCATTAATCGAGTCGATATCGCCGACAGTTTGGAAGTTGCCATCATCAACCTCAAAGAAGCCTGGGTTGAAGATATGGTTAAACTGCTGGAAGAGCTCGCGCCTGATCAAATCGGTAAAAGCGCTAAAGGCCCCAATCGGATCAGCATTGTTGCCAGCGAACGAACCAATAGCTTGGTCATAAAAGGTGAGCGCTATACGCTCGCACGGGTTAAAGCACTGGTTGATCAGCTCGATGTTCCCGCTAATCGGTCTGGCACCATCAAAGTCATTCAGCTGTCGCACTCTGATGCGACCAAGATGGCAGAGATTCTGAGCAACCTAATCAGCAGCAAGAGTAAAAGCAGCGAAGATTCGATGGTTGAAGTCAGCATTCAGGCCGATGAAGCGATTAATGCTCTGGTCATTCGAGCCGACCCATCCAACATGATTGATTTGATCGGCATCATTGAGAGCCTCGATGTCCGCCGAATGCAGGTCTTAATTGAAGCCGCCATCGTCGAAGTGACCTCCGATTTCAGCCGACAGCTGGGCAGCGAGCTCGCCATTGGCGATGCTTCCTCGGGCACAACCCCCCTCGGACTTACCGCACCCAGCGGCACCTTGGCACAAATCCTTCAAGGCCTCGCGACGCCGGGCGGCCTCGCGGCGCCCCCCTCAAGCTTTGGAGAATCACCGATCATTGCAGGCGGCAAGGTATCGACAACCGGGACGAGCTTTGCGTTTATTGTGAAGGCCTTGGCCGCCAATAGTGATGTTAATCTGCTGTCCACGCCGAGCATCACAACCATGGACAACGAAGAAGCTAAAATCGTTGTCGGTCAAAATGTCCCTTTTAGGACGGGTTCTACCGTCACGGGCAGCCAGGGGACAACCAATCCCTTCACCACCATTCAACGCGAAGATGTGGGTTTGACCCTTGAGGTGACACCGCATATCAACAGTGACAGTTTGGTTCGCCTTTTGATTCACCAGGAGGTCTCTGAGGTCGACGCCTCTAGCCTCACCGTGATTGGCTCAGAGGCAGCGGCCGACTTGATCACCAATAAACGAACCATCGATACCACCATTTTGGTCGAAAATGGCGAGGTCATCATTCTCGGTGGTTTGATTCGAGATAAAGAAACGCAGGCAGAGTCTCGCGTTCCCTTGCTCGGTAGCATCCCCGGGCTTGGTGCGCTGTTTCGAAGCCGCACCAAAAACATCGAAAAACAGAATTTGTTGGTCTTTCTCAGGCCAACGGTCTTACAATCTGGCGCAGACGTCGCCGCGGCTTCTGAGCGAAAATTCAATCGTATTTTTGAAGTTGAAATTGAAGGCGATGGGCGCAACACTGCCGAGCGTCTGACCGACTTGTTAGATGGCAGGCTCTAGCCGCCCTAATGGCTCTGTCTACAGAGTCATTAACCGCAAACTTTTGCAACTCTTTAAACTCTGGCTGCGGCCAACCTTCATTAATCATGAACAAGCAGCCCTTGCGCTCACCCAACACGGACAGCCCGTCAACGTTCGCTACATCCTGGATACCGACTCATTGGCTGATCGGCTATTGCTTGAATTGGGTTGTGCCGCAAGCGGTTTACCAGAGCCTTTGACGCTAGACCCTCATGGGCCCAATGCCTACTTTTGCCTAACTCATCGAGAAGGCTTCTGGGGTCGCCGATCAGCGCGAGGGGATGTGCGACCCACCTCACTTAAGATTGCACCAGCCGGCGATGCTGAGGTGGCAAGGCATCTAATACCCGTGTCGATTTATTGGGGACACCAACCCGACCGCGCGCTTTCCATGTGGAAAGCGCTGCTCTCGGATCAATGGGCATCGACCTCAAAATTTCGAAAGATATTGTGCATCGCGCTCACCCGACGTCATATCTTAGTTCACTTTGGTAACCCGCTGGATGTCGATGCCCTGACCCACGACTTATCGACCACGGCGCTTAAAACCAAACGCATCCATCGATTACTTCGAAGCCATTTCAAAAACCAAAAGCAATCTATTATTGGTCCCGACTTGTCACACCGCCGAACCTTGCTTGATGAACTGTTAGCGGCGCCAACGGTCGATGCTGCCATTGCAACGGTTGCCGAGGCCCGCGAATTACCGAAACATCGCGTCGCGGCGCAAGCCTACCGCTATGCCTCTGAAATCGCATCAGATCAGTCTTACAGAGTTATCCGTTTTTTCAGCATCATCTTGACCTGGCTGTGGAACCGACTCTACAACGGCATCGAAGTCAGTCATTTAGAGCGCGTCCGCGCCGTCTCGGATAACGCCGAAATCGTTTATGTGCCCTGCCACCGCAGTCACATTGATTATCTTTTGCTGTCCTATGTGCTCTATCACAACGGTCTGGCGCTGCCTCATATTGCCGCTGGCATTAATCTTAACTTATTCCTCTTGGGCCCACTGTTGCGCCGCGCCGGCGCGTTTTTTATGCGTCGTAGCTTCAAAGAGGACCTGCTTTATAAAGCCGTATTCGACGAATACATTCACTTACTCTTATCCAAAGGCTATAGCCTAGAATATTTTGTAGAAGGTGGACGAAGTCGGACAGGCGGCATGCTCGCGCCCAGGCCAGGTATGATCAACATGACCTTAAAGGGTTACTACCGAGATCATCAAAGAGACATTCAGTTCATTCCAGTGTACTTCTCCTACGAGCGCGTTCTCGAAATCAGCAGCTATCTCGATGAACGCAAAGGGCATCAAAAAAAGACCGAGTCCCTACTCGATCTCCTCGGCGTGTTTCGATATTTTAAACTCGATTTCGGCCAGGTCTCGGTTAATTTTGGCGAACCTATCTCCCTCGGGAACTTTTTGTCTGAGCGAGTGCAATCGAACTTTGAGATGATCGAGCCCGACGTGCACAAAGCACTCTGTCGAGACCTGGGGCATCGCATTGTGCAAGAGATCAATGCCGCCATTCCTGTGAACCCAACGCAGATACTGGCAACCCTTTTCGTTCACGCCGGAGATCTTGAGATTCCTGAAGCAACGCTGCGCCGGCACTTTCGGTTTTTGCTCACCCTAATTGACGCAGACAAAACCTCTTCAATCTTTAACCAATCTGATGCACAAATAATCGATTACTTTTTGTCGACCTCTGGTGCCGAACGACACCTCAGAAATGGCGAGCCCGTCATTACCATCACCCCGGGCGGACTCATCGATATGCGCTATTACAGCAATAGCGTCACGCACCTTTTGGTTTTACCAAGCCTCATTGCTACTGGTTTAATCCAAAGACCGACGGTTGACGCTGAACCCTTTGCAGCGCAGCTCCAAGCGCTCGCACCCGTGCTCGATGCGATCTATTATTGCAAAATTGCGCCAACTGCTGAGCGCATCAATGAGATACTTGCCATTTTCAATAACACAACCGAGCGTCCGCAAGCATTGCCGGCGCAAGTAAACAACTTGGCCCTTGATCTCAACCAAATCGCCCGTATTATCGCGCCTACCCTAAACCAAATCGCCTTAGCTTGCGCACTGCTCAAAGTTAAGCCTGACTTATTGGACGATCTCGTGCTCATCAATGCACGAATCGACGCTCTGACAATCAAAACGACCACCTTCAACCCGGCGGAATTGATTATGCCTGAATCCCTGATTCAGGCGCTCAGCCAACCTCAATCGACCATTGCGACCGTCAACCGGTCTAACCATGCCGGACCGACGCAGGACACTACGACCTCTACGATGCTTGAGGCGACCCTCGCCAACCTATTGAGCGAAGCGGATCAACACAATCTCAAACAATTGGCACTAGACTTGGTTGAAGAAAACATCCAATCGGCTGCTACGACCGGTTAACTGATACACAGGGCGACGCGCGTTATCTAACGGTGCTCGGTCGAGGCGAGGCCGTTTAACAATCGAACGCCGAATACCCAGCGCTTGGGCTGCCGCTAAAAACGGGTGGAGTTCAGCGCCTCGACCGAGAAACGCCTGCAGCATCTGCATATTCCCAGGCGGCAGGGCCGACTTTTTTTTCTCTTCAAACATCGGATCCACCAAGGCCGCATCAAACCCTTTTGCCGGCAGAAAGGGCCGTGTGCTATCCCAATGGTGAATTGCCAAACGGGCCGCCACCGGCTTGAGTCGCGGATCCTGCTCCGCCCGCTTAAGCGCATCGGCAACCAACAAATAGATCGTTTTAGAACGCTCGAGCATCGTAACCTCGTGACCATAGGACGCCAAAATAAACGCGTCGATCCCCAGCCCCGCGGTCATATCAAGCACTCGGGCACCGGGCTTTTCGTTCACTGCGCGAACCAAGAGTTCGCCCTTAGTCGATATTTTTTTCTGCCGGAGTCTGAGTGACGAACTACCGTAGTTGACCGTCAGTGGCGGTTTTTCGCCGTAGTAATCAACCAAAGCCAATCCGGTCGGGCGCACCTCTAACCCATAACGCATCTAGTAACGAGACTTCTGAGCAACGGTTTCACGGACGTAAAGGGGCGCCGCTTCAAGGGCTGAAACGACGTCCCCAGCAGCATGCATGGCCTCGGCAATCTGTAATAGGTTCTGAGCGTCCGGCGACGTAACGTCGATGACCCCTTGGGTTTGGTGCACTTGTTCTTGCATTAGAAACACGCCATCACCGGCAAGAGACCAAGACGCTAAGTCATGCTCGGCGAGCATCTGGGCGGTGTAGACTTCAGCCTGCCCGAAAAGACTCGGCAATAACCCATCACAGCCTTCATAAAAAGCGCCATAAAACTCTTCTTCGCGCGCATGCATTGTAACCAATACCCGGGTAACCTGCGCTTGCTGACCTGCTGCCCGCGCCATAATCGAAAGGGTTGGAATGGGAATGACCGGCAGATTGAGGCCATAAGCAAGGCCTTGAATTACGCCGACAGCGATTCTCAATCCCGTAAAGGAGCCAGGCCCCTGACTGAATGCGAGCGCTTGAATGGATTTTAAGTTTTCGCCTTCTTCGTCTAAAAACCGAAGGATTTGCGGCAAAATCTCGCGGGAGTGCCGAAGATCATTGCTGAACAGACGGGTTCGAACTTCTCCTTTGCGAATAAGGCCCAACTTCAAATCACGGCCGGTGGTATCAAGTCCTAAAATCATCGTGTTTTATCCATAAAGTCTAGAGCGTCTGCTGCACGCCGCGTCCATCTAAACTCGGGCAAGCTGGCTTGCAGTAACCCTGAGTAACTCGCGTTCCAAAATCGAGGATCTCCAATAACGAAGATCCCTTGATCGCGCTCTTTTCGGATCAACCGTCCAAATCCTTGCCGCAATTTTAGCGCGCAGTCTGGCAAAATATAGTCGGAAAAGAAATCCAAACCGGCTGCTTGAAATGCCTTGCGTTGTGCCAGCAACTTCGGATCGTCCGGTTGTAGAAACGGTAATTTGTCGATCACCAAACACTCAACACCCGCGCCGTTAAAGTCGATGCCTTGCCAAAAACTGCTAGTGCCAAGTAGGAACCCATCCGACGCTTTTTTAAAATCTTGAACCAACCTTTGCCGTGAGCTATCGCCTTGAACAAATAGTTTGCCCGAATGTGCGGACCTCAGATAACTTGCGGCATTCGCAAGCGCCCGGTGCGAGGTAAACAAAAAGAGTGTTTTCAGCGCGCTCAGCGCCTTTAGGTCCTCTAGCAACGCTGGGATAAAAGCTGGATCATCTGGCAATAATTGCCGCGTAGTTTGGAATCCCATGACCTGCTTAGAATAAGCAAAGGCATTGGCAACCTTGATCGCTTTGCTTGGATCATAGCCAATCTGTTGGCAAATAAATTTAAAGGAACCATTCACGCTCAGGGTGGCTGATACGAATATTTTCGGCGCCGAGGTCTTTAGTACGCTTGCTGTGGTTACATCCTTTGCTGAGACCATACTGCGGAACACAGCGCCACCGCCGGCATCGCGCTCCCACCAATAACTTTGCGCATCTGCTTCAACGTCGGCCGCAATCGCGAGCAACTGATCCATTCGCCAAGCAAGGTTTTGATGCGCATCCCGCAGTATTTTTCCAAGCCCGGACCTTGATGCTAAAACAGACAACAGCCTAGCCAGAAGTAACTCCAACTCGTCGACCTGCCCGAGCACCATCGCTTTTACCATTGGCTCTGAGAAAGAGCGCCCAACGACTGACTCATAACCGCTCTCGATACGCTCTTTTTCTCGCACGAGCGACGTCGCCCATTCACCGAGCACAGCATCATATTGGTTCGGGTCTGCATTACTGCGATCAAGGATCGTTGCAAGTTCCTGCATCCACCTAAAACTAAAAGCAATCTGCTTTGTTTCACGCAGGCGTCTTAGAAATTGATCCGCCTCGTCGATTAACTGCACATCCATTTGGTCGATTAAATCGACGAGATCATCGCTCGGATTTTCATATCGTGACATGAGCAACTGATGATTCACAATCACCACGTCAGCTCGGTCCGCCTTCTCCCGAGCTGTATAAAGTGGACACTGATCAAACCGTGGACAGCGCTGCTTCTGACATTCTTCAGCGGTTGCCGTGATCATGGGCGTCAAACTCGAACTCAGGGTTTCGAGTTCAGACAAGTCCCCGGTATGCGTCCGCGTCGACCAAGTTTTTATTTCGGAAACTTCAGCAAGCGTGTCCGCAGGAAATCTCATTGAGGGCGAATCAAACAACTGGCCAAATTTGAAAGGACAAAGATAATTACGTCTGCCTTTCAGCACCACAACTTTCTTCGCCGAGGCCAAAACCCGCAGCGCAATTGAAAGATCCTCGTAGAAAATTTGATCCTGTAATAATTTCGTATAGGTCGAAATCAGAACACGCTTGTTAGACAATAAGACGGGAACTAAATAGCCAAGGCTCTTGCCAATACCGGTCTCAGCTTCGATCACTAAATCAGCAGATTGCGTCAGGGACGTCGAGATTGTCTGAGCGAATTCAATCTGCCCAGGTCGAGCACGAAAAGCTGGCAGCATTTGACGCAGCAACCCCTCTGAGGAGAATAACGCTTTGAGTTGGTGTTCAGACATAGCCATCGAACTAACCGGATTTTGCGCTTATGCTGGCCCCTAAGCCTGGGAATTACAAACGATGAACACTGAATTTTCGACCATCATACTTGCCGGCGGAAAAGGCATGAGAATGGGTGGGCAAGATAAAGGTCTCGTTGCCTATCAGGGCCGTCCACTTATCCATCGCAGCGTTCGCTTAGCACGCCAATGTAGCGACGCAATTATTATCAGCGCCAATCGGAATGTCACACAATACAAGACCTTTGCTGACGTTGTCATTCAGGATAGCTTGCCAAACTATGGCGGTCCTTTATTTGGCATTCAAGCCTGTACCTGCAGCGTTTTAACGGATTACACGTTGATCATCGCCTGCGACTTGCCGAACCTGACAACGCGTTTCGTGCGACCTCTACAAAAGGCTTTGCTCGACGGTACGCCCCAACTCGACGCCGTCGTTTACCGGCATGATGGTTTTTTACAATGCGGACTGATCGCAATCAAAACTGCTGCGTTGGCCTCAATCGATTCTGAATTGAAAGCGGGTCAACGCTCGGTAAAAAGGTGGTTGGAATCGTTATCGCTCTTAGTGCTCGACAGTGATGATGCGCTGGCGTTTACGAACTTTAATACCCCAAACAACTTTACAGCCGCATCAAAACGTTAAGACAGAAAGCGCTGGGTAATAGGATGAGCCCATTTAACAGATGGCGCTGTCGTGACCTAACGACACGTTGGTAAGCCATCACGGCTAAATCGACCCAGCTTGAGCCGCCTCTGACTTTTTTAAGACAATAAAAAAGCCCTATAAAGGGCTTTTTTATTGTACCGCGCGCTATAGCGC
>Ga0115567_10005414_pt1 | contig 12371 bp, 14 predicted proteins | sample COGITO_mtgs_1204_2_FD_88679 | JGI IMG/M metagenome (GOLD analysis project Ga0115567, IMG submission 88679) | Pelagic marine microbial communities from North Sea - COGITO_mtgs_120412 | ecosystem: Environmental > Aquatic > Marine > Epipelagic | place: Germany:Helgoland, sampling site Kabeltonne...
GACTCAACACCAGTGTAGGTTTTTGTGTGTTTTGTATAAGATTAGCCATAGTAAATGTTTTACCTGACCCCGTAACCCCAAGGAGCGTTTGCTCTTTTTTTCCAGCATTAAGATTATCGGTCAACCTGGCGATTGCGTTTGGCTGATCGCCCATTGGCTGATATTTTGTAGCTAACTTAAACGTATCACTCATCACTTTATTCTAGCAGATTAGACGATATGAGCTATGTGAGCTGTCTAACTATATTTAATTGCCCTGATTTTTGTGTTCGTGTCCGTGCTTGTCGCTAACAACAGTAATAATCTTCTCAACGAGTTCTTCAGGATCGGTATTAAAAAATACATCATGCTTACCATCACAAATACCGTCATGACACATGCCGGCTGCCTTCATAAGATATTGGAACTCATCTCCTGTGCCACCAGCATCTTGCAGTACCCCGACAGGAATATGGCTCTCGATGGCCGTTGCAAACTCGTGAACTGTGCCCATTCGTCCGCCGACACTGAGTACTGCATCAGAACTTTGTATGAGCAAATTATCTCTACCAACATAATGAAGTCCAGAGTACAGAATAAAATCGTAAGCAGTCGTAGGTAGGCGATATTTTTTTGTATGCTCTTTATAGCTTGCTGCCGGACTGATTCCAATACTCATTCCACCGACGCTCTTAGCTCCTTGTGCTGCCCAATCTGGCAAACCAATAGTTGCGCCGGTAACTAAGGTATGGCCATGCAGCGCAACTTGTTTACCCAGCTCAAATGCTAGATTGTAATCTTTTTCTACTGTATCGCCTTTGGCAGCGCCGCTCACACAAATTGTTAATCGATGCTTTTCGGAGTGGGGCATTATTTTAGTCTCGTGTGGTCGTGTGTTGTCTGATTTCATACAAGGTTCTCCGGTTTAATCATGTCATTATCTAGCTGTTCTAAAATTTGTTGCGCCAAGGTACCCTTACCCATATAGCTAATGAATATCTGATTCCATAAGCTCTCTCTCATATGATAAAAGTAGCGATCTTTGAATGGCTCATTATTACTATAGGCAAATGCGACATCAAACAAGTTAAAAGCTACTGGATCACCGTCATCACCAATCTGTGCCACATAATCAAGGTCCTGCCAAAATTTAAGTTCAGTGTTGAGTTCGTAAAGACTTTCTTCTGCTTTGCGCCAATGCAGATCTTCTGGTTGCACATGAGGCTCAAAGGCTTCAGCCTCACGATCCTCTTTGTGCCTCCCTAGATACCGTTGTATAACCCGCCAATGGATATTATGGCCAGCTACTACGGCACCACTACCAACATCTGCAATGAGTGTCTCGCTAATCGTTTTACCAAAGTGGGGAGCTGTACTTTTTAATTTAAAAAACGCAGAGTATAGCCGAATCTCGTTTATATAATGAAAAAGCAGTGGTAACGTTTTAAGTGTTAACCCCTTCATATGGGTTTGTTTCATTGGAACCACAACAATTACGCCAAGTTCTTTTGTGTGTGTGACGTTATGTAGCTTCTTTTTTACAAAGCCCTCAGCCATATCGACCCATTTGTCATGATCCATAATGACAATTTCAATGTCACGATTTTCAAAATCAGATGGCTGTACCTGTTTTTCAAAAAGCTCATCGTAGTCGTTCAGCCACTGTGCGCCTTCAGAAAAGCGCAGTCCAGCATATAACTCTGAGAAGTTCTCATTTTTAAACATACTCTCAAGACTACGGTAACCGAGTTGCTTCATCATATTTTTAGGCGGTTTTTGTCGGAGTAACTCTTTAGCGACTGATTTTTTAAGAACCCAGCACCGTCGAGGCACATCAGATGATTCGACAGCAGATACAAGTTTCGGCACGATCTCGCGCACAGGTGCATCCTCACTTGTACCAAGACTCTTTGCTAAGTGATGATTATGGTCATGTACTTTGTTGATAAGTGCATGGTACAGTTCGCGACTTGTTGTGTCCTTTGGATCCAGACCCAGTCCACGAGTTGCCGCATTGGCGCTTTGTAGTATCTCACCTGTCAATAAATTATCAGCATTATGATGGCCTGAGAGTCGCTCAAGCTCCTTGAGTGACAGTGTAAAAGTTGGTTCAGTCGCATCTAGCAAATCTCGGAGTAACTTACTCATTATGATCTACCTCCTCTACCGGCATATCGTGAATATCTGCACCAGTATGCAAAATACCCTCAGTTGCACCGATTGCGCCTACTACGCTTGTAGAGTTTGCACTGGCAAATATGAGTGCCTTCTTTAGACTGGCACCAGTTGCAACGTGCGCTACAAACCCACTCGTAAAGGCATCGCCTGCTCCAGTTCTATCTATAACCGGAACGTCTTCGTACAAACCAGCTTTTACGAGCACAGTACCGTCGGTTGCAACTGCGCCTCGGGGTCCATCGCTAACAAGGACATACTCGGTAGACTTTGCCAGCTCTCTTGCGAGCGTAACAATATCTGTACCATCAACAAATAGTTGCGCCTCCTCTTTGTTAAGAGCGAGCAAATCGATATGCTCAAATATATCTGCACAGGCTTGTGGATGAGCTAATTCAGCTGTCGCTGGATTGAAGGCAATCTTCATACCGTTAGTTTTAGCAGTGGTAACGATTGTTTTTAACACCTCCATTGATCCAACAGCAGAAACATACAACCAGTCACCTTTCAGTACGTCCGACGAGATAATATCAGGTCGACTGCTGAGTGGCTCGCCATGATAATTAAGAATAGTTCGCTCGCCATTTGGGGCTAACAAAATTGTTGAATAACTAGTCGTAAATTCACTGTCAGACACGACATGTTGAGTGTGAATTGACTCTTTGTCAAACTCCGCCAGTAGTGCTTGACCAGCTGGATCATCACCTATTAGTCCTACAAAACTTGTATCTAGCCCTTGCCTAGCAAACGTCACGCTGGCGTGCATTGCATTACCACCTGGTGCGTAAATAAGCTGTTCGACAGCAAACTTGTCACCGAGCTTTAAATGCTCATAACAAATACCGCCCTCACATTTTGGTGTAAAAACTTTACCTGTTAAAAACACATCTTGTGCAGCTGAGCCGACACATATCATCTTTGGTGTCGTCATATCTATACCACCGCCCTATCGGCTGAACCAAAAGCTGCTATCTTGGATTCGATAACCTTCTGAACAGCTCCAAACACCTCTGGCATCAACTTAACTACTGCATACTCGTCAGGGTTCTCCTGTAATACTTTCTCTAATGTCTGTCGGAACGCTATCCGCATATCCGAGTTAATATTAATCTTTGACACACCGATTCTCGCTGCCTCTTCAAAATAATGCAGCGGTGTACCTGAGCCACCATGGAGACTAATATTACAGTCAATTTTGTGGCGGATTGCCTCAAGAAGCTCTAAGTCTAACACTTTCGGCACATTGTACTTACCATGTAAATTACCAATTGCTGCGGCAAACGTATCAACACCAGTGGCAACCACAAAATCTTTCGCGCCAGCGGGTGTAGTGAATGTCTTTTTGACAACTTCATAATCTATACCCTCTTTGTGGAGATTTGACGAACCGCCAAAGTAATGGAGCTCGCTTTCGACTAGTGCACCAGTAAATTTAGCATACTCGACAACCTGTTTGGTCTCCTCGATGATCTCCTCATCAGTTGCATCGTGACGCGCCTGGGAGATATCAATATGTATAAATTCGTAGCCTGCATCGATGCCGCGTTTAGCATCCTCGACTGTCGGACTATGATCAAGATTGATATACATCTCGAGACCATACTCAGCTCGGTAATTATCAACCAGATCTCTAATGTTATCGATGCCCATAGCCTCAACTTCGCCATGACTCACCTCTACCAAAACTGGGGAGTGCAGTTTTTGTGCAGCTCGACAAATTGCGATTAACGTCTCTTGGTTATCTATATTAAATGCACCAACCGCAAATTTTTGTGTGTGAGCGCGGTGCATCAAGTGTCGAGCTTTTAGGCAATTTTCTCTAATCTCACGTATTGTTAGTCCCACTATGCCTCCTTTATACTTTTTTTGTTATCGTGTGCGCTGTCATTGCGATATGCGTATGAGTCAGACCGAATGCCCTGAGTAGCTCGTCAGGGCTACCGCTCTCACCAAAGTGGTCTTTGATACCGATCCGCTTAAGAGGTACTGGATGATGTTCAGACAATATCTCTGCTACAGCACCACCAAGTCCACCGGCAATTTGCGCCTCTTCAACTGTAATGACTCGTCCCGTCTTTCTGGCACTTTTTAAAATCGTTGCCTCATCAAGTGGTTTGATAGTTGCGCAGTGTATAACCTCAGCTGATATGCCGTCTTTGTTGAGAGACTGAGCCGCAACCATTGCCTGGTACGTCATAGTACCCGTCGCAACAATGGTGACATCACTACCCTCGTGAAAAACTTGTGCTTTACCGATCTCAAACGGAGTATTTTCTGTGGTAAAAACAGCGGTCTTTTCGCGGGCAAGACGCATGTAATTTGGACGTGAGTCCTCGCTCATAGCGACGGTTGCCTTCTCAGCCTCCTGACTGTCACACGGAGCGATCACTACCATGTTTGGGAGTACGCGCATCAGAGCAATATCCTCGAGCATTTGGTGCGTCGCACCATCAGGACCTACCGATACGCCAGCGTGTGCTCCAATAATTTTAACTGGCTGATTACTCAAGCAAACGGTAGTACGAATCTGCTCCCAGCACCGTCCAGGATTAAAAGCTGCATAACTCGCGCAAAATGGTATTTTACCCATCGCAGCCATACCGCTTGATAGCGTAACGAGGTTCTGCTCAGCAATACCAACCTCAATAAATCGATCAGGAAACTCGTCTCTAAACATATGCATTTGAGTAGATTCAGTCAAGTCAGCACAAAGTGCCACAACATTTTTATGAGCAACGCCAGCTGCTTTAAGACCCCGTCCGAAACCTTTTCTATTTGGTTCAAGTTCGATATCACTTGTACCAATCTCATCCGATAAGTACGGTGCACTACTACTCATGTTCACTCCTTATTATGCCATCAAGCGTTCTGAGTCTAGCCAATGCTTTTTTATAATCGCCGGGTGAACTACCATAACCATGCCATCGATAATCATACTCCATAAAATCAACTCCTTTGCCGGGCACGGTGTGCGCAATGATAACGGTTGGTTGGTTGGTGATTGCTCGCGCCATACTAGCCGCATCTATTACACTCTCGATGTTGTTACCATCAACCTCAAGTACATGCCATCCAAAGGACTCCCACTTTCCTTTGAGATCCTCGAGTGGCATAACATCCTCTGTGGCACCATCAATCTGAATATTATTTCGGTCGATAATTCCGATGAGATTGTTTAGTTTGTATTTTCCGGCAAACATGACTGCTTCCCAAATGTTGCCTTCGTTGAGCTCACCATCACCCATGGCGCAGTACACCCAGCGGTGTGTCTCGCCATCCATCCGAAGTGCATACGCCATCCCAGCCGCTTGGCTCAAGCCAGATCCTAGTGGTCCACTCGTGGTCTCAAGTCCAGGTAACTTAGTTCTTTCTGGATGTCCTTGAAGCCGTGAACCAAATTTTCTTAGCGTCAGTAACTCTTTTTTATCAAAATACCCGGCGTGAGCGAGTGCTGTGTATAGCACGGGGGCAATGTGGCCATTTGAAAGAACAAACAGATCACGTTCGCTCCAGTCGGGTTTTTTAGGGTCGTGCTTTAGAATATCAAAGTATAAGGCCGTAAAAACATCAGCCATACCGAGTGGTCCAGCTGAGTGACCACTGCCGGCATGCTCTAATGCTGTGAGGATATCTTTTCTGATATCTTGGGCAATTTTGTTCAGTTGTGCGATCGTATAACTTCGTTTTTTTACCATTCAAATAACACCACTTTCTTACCACCAGTATACCATAAGCAGATTGGGTAATCGACAATAGTTATATCTGAGAAACCAGCTTTTTGTAGGCATGTTCGGGACTATTTGCAAAGTGGATAAAGCCGCCAACGTTTAATACCGATACCCCGGCACGAACTATTCGTGCAAGGTTATCATCATTCAAACCACCATCCCAGCCTATCTCTATATCAGGTTTCAGTTGTAAAATCTCAGACACTTTTGATAGCAAAGCAAGATCAGCCGTCGAACCGCCTTGGTAGCCAAGATTGCCACTGAATACGAGCACGTGATCCAGTAACTGAATAATTGATGAGATAGCCGATACTGGAGTGTCAGCTAGAAGAGCGACACCGAGGTTTGCCCCCTTGTCACCCACCACCGTACGCAACGCTGTTACGTCAACGTCTTTCATCCGCTCAATCTGAACTATGATTGTTCTGATTGAAATATCTGGTAGCTGCTTTACTGTGTCAAGCGGGTTGTCACACATTACGTGTATATCACATGTGATATGCTCCGGCAGCCAAATTTGGCTGGGTTTAATACTCGTGCTCGGGGCAAAAACGCCATCCATCAAATCAATATGGAGATGCTGAGCAAAACCTTGTACTCTCTCAATCTGTTCACGATACGTATGCAAATTTTCAGCTGTAATTGTTGGGCATATAATTGTCATACATCGATTGTATCATCACGCGCTATACTAATACCTATGACGAAATTAGACATCATGAAACAAGCCAAAAAACACTTTAGTCCTTTGCAACGTAAAGTACTCGCTAAAGCTATCGATTTTGCTACCTTAAAGCACACCGGCCAAAAACGACGATCGGGTGAAGCGTATATTACTCATCCGCTGAGTGTGGCGGCCATACTCATAGACTGGCAACAAAGTCTTGATACAGTCGTCGCTGGTGTTCTGCACGATACTGTGGAGGATACTGATGTGTCGCTGAGTGATATCGAACTGCAGTTTGGTAAAGATGTCGCTTTTTTAGTAGACGGCGTTACTAAAGTTACCGCCCTGAGAAGCGGTATGCGCGGTATTGATAGTTACCTACCAAGAACACGTGACAATCTGAGTAAGCTATTGATTGCTGTTGGTCAAGATGCCCGAGTACTCGTTATCAAACTTGCCGACCGACTCCACAACCTACGGACACTCGAGCATCTACCAGCCGAGAAACAGCAGAAGATTGCACGAGAGTCGCTTGAGATATTTGCACGACTTGCCGACCGACTTGGGATGGGTAAAGTACGGGTTGAGATCGAGGAAATTGCATTCTCGTACCTCAATCCAAAGCGCTATGTCTACTTAAAAAAAATTACCAAAAAACGAATATCCAAAGCGTACGCTCGACTTGATCTCGTCAAAGCAGCCGTCTCCGGACAACTTACGCAGGAACGTATTAAACATACAATTGATGGTCGCATTAAGAGTATCTATAGTTTGCATAAAAAGCTTGCTAAATATGATGAGGACATAAACGAGATATATGATCTTATGGCAATTCGCATTATCGTTAAAGATAAGGCTCAGTGCTACGAGACAATGGGAGTTATTCACCAGCTTTATCAACCAATTGTTGTGCGAATCAAAGACTATATTGCGAGCCCAAAAACAAACGGGTACCAAAGTCTGCACACTACAGTTAAAACCGACGATGGTCAGCCGGTTGAGTTTCAAATTCGATCTGAGCAAATGCATGATCTTGCAGAACATGGTTTAGCCGCTAGCTTTCATTACAATGAGCAAAAAGCCTCTAAAAACTACTTCAGACGTAAGACAGTCTCTGCGGTGCCTGACCATCTCGATTGGACAAGCGAACTAAAGGAGGCGGCCAAGCTAATCAAAGAGGGTACACCAATTGAAGACGTTAAGGTCGATCTATTTGGTGATCGTATTTTTATATACTCACCCAAAGGCGATATTTATGATTTGCCGGAGGGCTCAGTTCCACTCGATTTTGCCTATGCTGTGCATAGCGACCTGGGTGATACCGCACACACATTTATAGTCAACAATAAAATTGCGAAATTTACGCAAACACTTAACAGTGGCGATGTTGTTGAGGTGCGCACGAACAAAAATGCTACACCCAAGTCTGACTGGGTCAAAACAGTTAAAACCAGTAAAGCACGAACAAAAATTAAAGCTAAACTTAAAAAACAAAGACTGACTTAAAAATCGTCGAGCTCTTGAATACGTCTTGTGTGGCGAGCAGCACCAGAAAACTTGGCGTCTAACCAGGATGAAACGACGTCTTTTACGTTATTCATATCGCCATTTAGTATACGCGCCGGTAACGCCAACACGTTGCTGTCATTATCGTGTCGAGATGCTCGAGCCTCTTCACTGTCCCAAACAACAGCGGCCCTGATGCCTTTAAATCTATTGGCTGCCATAGCCATGCCCTGAGCACCACCACAAATGAGAATTGCCCGATCGTCATCTTTGGTTGAACCGAGCAACTTAAGAGCTGCCATTTGTGCAAATTGCGGATAGTCGTCTTGAGGATCAGGCTGCTTGTCTCCAACGTCCTCAACGCTGTATCCCGCTTTTGAAAGCCACGCAAATAAAGCTTGTTTTAATTCGTAGCCCCTATGATCTGATCCTAAGTATATCGTCATATTACATCCAATTGATACAACCTACTGTTTAAGACTCTTGCCAATGTCGACAGTTAGCTCGACAAGACGGTTACTGTAACCCCACTCATTGTCGTACCATGCCACAACTTTAAGCATATTACCACCAGTTACTTGCGTAAGAGACAAATCAACAATAGCCGAGTGACTATTACCAATAAAATCTGATGACACGAGCGGCTCATCAGTAACTCCTAAGATGCCTTGGTAAAACGGCTCATCTGCTGCTTTTTTAAAGACGGCATTCACGGCGTCAACTGTTACCTCTTTTTTTGTAATTATCACAAAATCTGATAACGAGACTACGGGAGTAGGTACTCGAAGTGATAGTCCCGCAAAGACGCCCTTGAGTGCAGGGAGTGCTTCCGCCGCAGCGATTGTTGCACCGGTACTTGTCGGTATGATGTTCTCTGCGGCAGCTCTAGCCCGTCTCATGTCCTTATGTGGTGCATCCTGAAGCCGCTGATCTGATGTATAGCTATGAACAGTAGTCATCATAGCTTTTTCGATACCAAATGCTGACTCGATAACTGCTGCAACAGGAGTTATACAGTTTGTTGTACAGCTAGCATTGCTAGTTACGTCGCCGACAGCCTTGATATCATCATCGTTCACACCAAGCACGATTGTTGATGCTCCTTCGCCCTTTGCTGGCGCTGAGATAACAACTTTTTTAGCGCCGCCACCTTCTACATGAGCCCTAGCGAGCGCTGGATCAACAAACAACCCGGTTGATTCAATCACGACATCGATATTGTGTGCACCCCATGGTAGTTTAGCTGGGTCCTTCTCAGAAAATACATGCACTGGTTTACCGTCAATCACGAGACCATCATCATTAGCCGTGATAGTCTCATACCAATCATGACCCGGGTAGTTAGAATCATACTTGAGAAGGTGGGCTAGCGTTTTATTGTCAGTTAAATCATTAACTGCAACAACCTCTACATCGCTCCGTGCATGGAGAATCTTGTAGGCGTTGCGGCCAATTCTACCAAATCCATTTATTGCTACGCGAACTTTACTCATCCCACCCCTTTCGATTGTCATTCTGAATCATGTTCTCAACTTTTTGAGTATTGATGCAGAGTCTAGTCTTACATGCCTACAGTATATACTGCTTACGCTACAGATGACAAGTAGCGAAGCAACACGAGCGCTGAACGCTCCTCGCTCATTGCACCGTTCAGCGCAATATGCTGCGCTTCGTCAAATGACACTGTAACGATCTGAATATTTTCACCAATCTCTAGTTTTTGCTCTGTAGACTTCCAACTTGTACACACAAAATAAAATAGATCCCACTGCACTGTAGCGCCACATACTGAAGTGTGAAAATGTACAGCATCGTCAGCTGCGACGCCAACTTCTTCTTCAGCCTCTGCTAGAGCTTTTTGCTTAGCAGGTACTAATATATCCTCACCTGACTTTAAAAAGCTATTATACTCGGTCAACGTATCAAACACTTTACCGCCAGGCAGACGGTAGTCGTCTTTACCAAGCTCATAGCGGTGCTCTTTTGAAAGTAGCACGGTTTTATTCTGACTGTCTATGAGTATCAAACGAACTCCTGGTGCACGGCGAGCTCGTTCAAACACTATCGTTTTATTACCATCAGTCATCTCTTGATTAACTATTTCGAGCATTCTTCCTTGGTACGCAACAGTCTCGTCCGACTTAAGTGTCAACTTTGACATAAATTTTAAAGCTCAGAAGTCCAACGAGCTTGACATTCTTTGATTATCTTTTTAGCCTCTTCAGCATCTCCCCAGCCGAGCACTTTAGTGGTTCCAGGTTTTTTAAGATCTTTATAGTGGTTAAAGTGGTGCTCTATCTGATTTTTAATGCCATCTGAAAGATCATCGAGCGAAGTAATCGCGTCGCCAGTGTTCCGGTCATCGGCCGGCACTACTACCACCTTGTGATCCATCTCACCGCCATCATCAAAGTTTAAAACACCAACAACACGAGCTTCCTCGACTACAAGCCCCATCGGTAAACCCTCTTCAGTTATTACAAGTGTATCAAGCTCATCGCCGTCTTCATCAAGTGTCTGCGGAATAAAACCGTAGCTACATGGCTTAGCAAAAATTGCCGGCTCAACTCGGTCAAGTACAAATACCGCTTTTTGACGATTCCATTCAGCTTTGAGCATACTTCCTTTAGGGATCTCAATCACCGTGGTAATTACACCATTATCTACATCACCAGCATCGTATATATCGTTAAAGTCAGCCATTTCTCTCCTTTGTTTAAGCTCTAGATATACTTTATTGTACCAAATGCTACACTAGATGACATGAAGAAAATAATCATAACTGTTGTTAGCCTCGTGGTGATTGGGACGACAGTGGTAATACTTTTGTTAAACACGCGCAGTTCGGATAGGAAAGGTGTCGATATATCTGCCAAGTACACGCTTGCCGAAGTGGCCGAACATAGTAGCGCTGACAATTGCTGGACAGTCATCAACAACATAGTGCACGACGTGACAGATTACGTACAGTCACACCCTGGTGGCAAAGCAATTTTATCAGCGTGCGGTAAAGATGGTACTGTACTGTTTACGACAAAAGATGGTGTTGGTAGCCACTCTCCAAGTGCTCAAGCAATATTAATGAGATACAGGATAGGTAGCTTGAAAAGTTAAAAAATTACTTGTTATCTGGATCTTCAAGATATTCACGAATTTTGAGCGCCGCAGTTGCACCCTCGCCAACAGCTGAAGCGATCTGCATAGTTGCACCACTCCTCACGTCACCACTCGCAAATACACCTTTTACCGATGTCTGAAGATTTTGGTCAGTAATAATAAAGCCTGCTTCATCTAGCTTGATGTCACTATCTTTTAAAAACTGTGTGTTAGGGAGAAGTCCAACAAACACAAACACACCGTCTACGGCAAATTCTTTTTTGTTGCCGTCATGGGTGCCAACCACTTTCACGACTTTACCATCCTCTCCAACGATCTCATCAGTAGAGGTTGCAAGATGAACTGTAATTTTTTTATCTGCAACTGCTTTATCAAGTTCGTGCTGGAGTACTTCGCTGGCTCGTATTTCTGAGCGTACCAAAAGGTCAATGTGAGATGTGAAGCGTGTTAAAAATAACGCCTCTTGAATAGCGGAGTTTCCACCACCAACAACGGCAAGTTTTTTATCACGATAGAATGCTCCGTCACAGGTTGCACAGTAATGGACACCTTTGCCGTAATATTCTTCTTCGCCGGGCACACCAATCTTTTTATAGTCGCTACCGGTCGCAATCAAAACCGCCTGTGCCTGGTACTCTGTGTCATCAATAGTCTTTATGGTGACATGATTTACTGTGTTAGTAATCGTAGCTACTTCGCCGTATTGGATATCAGCACCAAAGCGCTCAGCCTGTTTTTCAAGCTTATCTGCGAGATCAAGTCCTGTGACACCATCAGGAAAGCCTGGATAGTTATCGACTTGGTCTGTAATAGCTGCCAGCCCGCCTACAACGCCTTTTTCAAGTAAAGTAGTCTTGATGTCCTCTCGAGTTGTATACACTGCAGCAGCGAGCGCTGAAGGACCAGCACCAATCATTATTACATCTGTTTTTACAGGTTTACTCACACACGCTCCTACATATCAAATTTATATCTACTTACAACTATAACAAACTAGATGAGTGCTGGCATGAGTTGACTTGGATTGTAGCCGGTAATAACGCTCTGTAATCCAGTGGCGTCATCTTGCACAACAGTAACAGGTACACGCTGTTGACCACTCAATTGAAGAATTTCTTGGTGTCGATCAGGTGAGTCGTCAATGTTGACCTCATCATAAACGTGCCCCTTCATGGAGACGATCTTTTTAACCATTTTGC
>Ga0115567_10005422_pt1 | contig 12362 bp, 9 predicted proteins | sample COGITO_mtgs_1204_2_FD_88679 | JGI IMG/M metagenome (GOLD analysis project Ga0115567, IMG submission 88679) | Pelagic marine microbial communities from North Sea - COGITO_mtgs_120412 | ecosystem: Environmental > Aquatic > Marine > Epipelagic | place: Germany:Helgoland, sampling site Kabeltonne...
CAGCGGCTGGACCACCGTGTCGATGCGGATGTCGTGGGTCACGTCGGCAGAGTTGCCGGCCGCGTCCGTCGCGGTGGCGCCGATCGTGGCGTCCGCCTCGCCGCCGGGGATGTCGGCGGCGGGAATGATCACCGACCACGACCCGCCCGATCCGGCGGTCGTGGTGTACGACCCCCCCGCGAAGGTGACGGCGATCGCGTCGCCCGACCCGGCGGTGCCCAATATGACGAAACCGTCCGTCGCCTCGGCGCCGGAGACGATGTCATCGCCCTCGATCGGTGCGTCGATGGCGATGCCGATGTCGGTGTCGATCGCCACGCTGTCGGTCACAGTCTTGGAATTGCCAGCGTCGTCGGTGATCGAGGCGCTGATCGCGGCCTGGTAGGTGCCGCCGGGGATCTCGGAGGCGGCGAAGTTCGACGACCAGGTGCCCGCGGCGCTGGCCATGACGACATGGCTCGCGTCGCCGAGCGTGACGGTAACGGCAAGGCCGGGCGTCGCGGTGCCGTAGATGCGGACGCCGTCGGCGTGTTCCACGACGTTGACGACATCGTCGATCTCGATCGGCGCATTGCTGAGCGCGACGTCGCCCGCGTCGGTATCGACACGCACCGATTGCGTGATCTGCGAGGTGTTGCCGGCCGCATCGGTGGCATCCACCACCAGCGCGGTGTCGTATTCGCCGGTGGCCAGCGATCCGGCCGCGTAGGTCACGGACCAGGTGCCGCTCGCGTCGACATCGGCCGACTGGCTGTTGCCCGCGAGAGTGACGGTCACGGACGAGCCGATCTCGACCTGGCCGGTGACGGTGATCGCCCGGCCATGCTCGGCCAGGTTGACGACGTCGTCGCCCGCGACCGGGCCGCTGGTGATCGTCAGCGTGCTGACGAGCGTGTCGACGTTGACGCTGCCGGTGACGGTGGCGGCGTTGCCCGCCGTGTCGGTCGAGGTGACGGAGACGTCGACGTCGACCTCGCCCGTCGGGATCTGCGAGGCCGAGAAGTCGACGCTCCAGCTTCCGCCGGCGGTCGCTGTGGTGGTCAGGGTGGTCACGCCGAAGGTGACGACGACCGAGGCGCCCGCCTCTGCGGTGCCGGTCAGGGTCATGCCGTCCGACCGCTCGACGAAGTTGACGGTGCCGTCGGTCTCCACATGGGTGTCGACCGTCACCGAGGTTTCGGTGTCGACCTGGAAATCGCCCGTCGTGCTGGCGGAGTTGCCGTTGGCGTCGATCGCCACGACGGTGACGTTCTGGATATACGTACCGTCCGTGACCTCGGGGATGTCGCAGGTCCAGGTGTCGCCGGTGACGGTCGCGGTATAGTCGACCGAATTGTAGGTGACGGTGACGCTCGATCCGGCCTCGACGGTGCCGGTGATGGTGATGCCGCCCTCGGCCTCGGCCGCGTTGACGGTGCCGTCGCCGCCGACCTCGTCGATGTCGATGGTCACGCTCGCCTCGGTATCGACCGAGATCTGGTCGGTGATGTCCACGCTCTCGCCGTCCAGCGTGATCGTGACGTTCACGTCGGTGACGTAGGTGCCGGTGTCGATCTGGGTCGGCGGGAAGCCGCAGGTCCAGTTTCCGTCCTCGTCCACGGTCGTGGTCTGGGTCTGGCCGTCGATCGTCACCGTGACGGTGGCGCCGACGGTGCCGGTGCCGGTGATGTCCACGCCGTCGGCATGGTCGTCGGCGTTGACGACATGGTTGGTCTCGACGGTGCCCGTCAGGATCGTGCCCTGCACGCCGTCGGCATCGTCGTCGTCGCCACGCTCGTCGGTGTCGCCCAGGACGGCCGGGATCGCCGCCACGGCCGCGGCGCCCGCGGCGATCGGCAGGATGCCGACACCGAGCAGGCCCGCGCCCAGCATGCCGACCGAGTCGTCTTCCTGCGGGGAGGCGAGCAGGATCTCGTCGCTTTCGGCGAGGTAGAGATCCTCTTCGTCGCCCCACTTGCCGTTCGGATCCTGGCTGACGTAGCGCGCGACGTAGCGGCCGTCGCCGGCGACGACCAGGTCGACCTCGGTAAGCTGGTTGTCGGACGAGATGAACAGGTCCGATTGCGGCTGTCCGTCGGGTCCGAAGAAGTTGGCGATCACGATCATCTGTCCGTCCGACAGGATGATCTCGAGCGCGTTTCCGTTGCGGTCATAGGACCGGATCTGCGCCTGGCTCAGGTGCAGCGAAATGTCCGAGTCCGCCGGCGCGAAGATCGGCTGCGCGACCCCCTGCCCGGCCGTACCACGGCTTAGCGCGCCCGCATCGCTGCGAACGACGAATTCAATCGTCGACATAATACCTGCTCCGCCTCAATCGCGCGCCCTCTTTGCGGGGCCCGCTTCGTATTGTTGTTGACCGGAACGCTAGAGCGGGTCTTTGCCACTGCATAGGCAAATGTTGGCCATCGTGTCAGAAATGAGGCGCAGATTCAGTATATTGCTGCAAAACCGCAACATCGCTCGCGCATTGCGTGTGGGCGTGCCGCTAGAAATCCCGCGCGTCGGGATGGTCCATCTCGATCGGGAACCGCGTCTGCAACCGGTATCTGCCACCGTCGCGCACAATCTCTGTCTCGCCGCCGAGCTGCGTGCTGAAAGCGCGCACGAGACCCGAGGACAGGACGTCATCCGTAGGATCCGGCCCCGGTGCGCCGGTATCGGCATCCACCAGAAGCGTCGCGGTCCCGGCATCGTCCGTGGCGAACCTGACCAGCACCCGGCGCGCGGCGGCATCGGTGCCCACCGGCACCTTTGTTACCTCGGCAAGCGCCTCGGACGTCAGCAGCGCGAGCGGGACCGCCTGGTCGGGCAGCAGCGTGACGGAGGCGAGATCGAGCGCCAGCGCGCCATCGGCGCCGAGCGCGCCCGCGACGTCGCGCTGCTCGACGATGCGGCGCAGCAGCGTCGCGGTATCGAGCCGTCCGACGTCCTCGCTCTGGTAGAGAGAGCGGTGAATGGTCGCGAGGCCGAGGACGCGGTCCTGCACCGACAGCAGCGCCGCGCGCACGTCCTGATCCTTAGTCCGGCGCATGTTCATGGAAATGATCGAGGAGATGAGCTGCAGGTTGTTCTTGACCCTGTGATGCACCTCCTTGAGGAGCACGCCGCGCTCGCGCAGGGTATCCTCCATCTGCGCCTCGTCGCGGACGATCCGGTCGGCCATGGCGCGGAACGTGCCCGAAATCTCGCGCAGCTCGCCGACATGTGCCGCATGGTCGACCTCCCGCGGGAGCCTGCGGTCGACGCCGAAGCGGGTCATCGCTGTTCCCAGACTTCGCACGTTGCCCAGAAGCAGCCGCTCGATCGCCAGGAACGCGATCACCAGGCTGACCAGCCACAGCAATGTGGGAATGAGCCAAGGCCGCGCTCCGAAGGTGCCCGGTTCCACGGCCGGCCAGACCCCGAGCGCGTTGGCGACGCCGGGGATCAGTTCGGAAACGACGTAGCGGTAGCGCGACCCTGCGACGCCCTCTCCCGTCCGCACGGTGACGCCGGAGCGCACCAGTGCGACGAGGTCTTCGGGGGCGGGCAGCTCGACCATGCCGCCGGAGGTCTCGCCCCGCGCCGAGACGATGTCCCCATCCGCGCCGAAGGTCAGCAATTGCAGCGGACCGGCGATACCGTCGAGCGGTTCGTCCATAGACGCGAAAATGGACCGCGGGATCGACAGCACCACATATCCGCCGAACGTGCCGTCTTCGTAGATCGGTTCCGCGACCGAGACCGTGGCGGCATCGTCGGTCCGCTCGAACGGTCCCGCCCGGACGATCGCGCGCGGACCGGCGGTGAAGGCCGGATCGCCCGACAGGTCGATCCGTGCCGCGCCCGAAGAGCAGATCGATACGCCGGTCGTGTCGAACACGCCGGCGAACGTATAGATGTCAGAGTTGGCGACGTACCGCGCGAGATAGGCGCGGCACGCGGTCGCGTCAGTGGTCAGATCGATGGCCGCCGACAGCGCGCCCGCGGCACCGAGCGCGCGCGTCAGCACGTCGCGTTCATGCCGCGCCGCGCCGGAGGTGAGCGCCGCGAGCGACAGTTCGGTGCGCTGGACCTGTTCCTCGCGGCTGATCCGGCTCAGGTCGATGGCGATCAGGCCGATCGGAAGCAGTGCCACCATGAGCAGCACCAGCACCCGCCAGCGAAGCCCGTCCATGCGGTAGCGGTACGACCCTCCGGCCGGGGCGGCGTTACCGTCCCGGTCTGTCGGCCCGCCCGCCATTACAAATGGCGGCCGCCGTTGGACGCCATGACCGCGATGGTCGAATCGTCGGTCATATCGAGCCGTTCTCCCGGCGCCATCTCCAGAAGCTCGGCCAGTCGCGCGCGGGCCCGGTTCGCGCGGCTCTTGATGGTGCCGATCGCGACCCCGCACATCTGCGCCGCATCCTCGTAAGAGAACCCGGACGCACCGACCAGCGCCAGTGCCTCGCGCTGTTCGTCGGGCAACTTGGCGAACGCCTTGAGGAAGTCGTTCATCTGCAACCGTCCGTCATGCGCCGGCTTTTCCGACAGCGACGCGGTGAACACGCCGTCGACATCGGCCACCTCGCGCTGGGCCTTGCGGCGGCCCGAATAGAACGTGTTGCGAAGGATCGTGAACAGCCACGCCCGCAGGTTGGTCCCGATCTGATACTTGTCGAAGTTGGTCCACGCCTTGACCACGGTGTCCTGCACAAGGTCGTCGGCCTGGGCGCTGTTGCGCGTGAGGCTGAGCGCGAAGGCACGCAGCGCCGGCAGGTGGTCCACCAGTTCTTCCTTTGGATCGCGATGGGTGGTCATTCACCGTTCCCCCGACCGGAACCGTCGGAGCCGTCCGAGCCCGATTTGAGGCGGGTCAGAAGCTCTGTGAACCTGTCGGGCAGATCCTCCCGCGTCATCTCCTGAAAGGCCTTTTTCAGATGCGCGTCGATGTCGTCGTCGCGCATCCTTCGCTTGGGGTCTTGGTTCATCGCTGAGAACAACCTTTCGATCCGGGGCCTTGCCGCGCCGAATATGTCATTTAATTACTGCTTCATTCGGAACCTAAGTCGGTTTCGGGCGGTTCGGTTCCAGAAAAAAGAGATGCAGAGGCCAAAGCACACATGACATCCCCCGACATTTCGACGGTCATCGCGCCGGAGCTTCCCTATCTGCGGCGTTATGCCCGCGCGCTGACGGGGTCGCAGTCCTCCGGTGACACCTACGCGATCGCCACACTCGAGGCGATCGTCGAGGACCGCGACATCCTCGATCGCGGGATCGAGCCGCGCGTGGCGCTCTTTCAGGTGTTCCACGGCATCTGGCAAAGCTCCGGCTCGCCCACCGGCGGAGACGAGACCGGACTGGCCGCGGCCGCGCAGGCGCACCTGTCGCGACTGACCCCGAACACCCGTGAGGCGCTCCTGCTCGGCACGATCGAGGAATTCACCCCACAGGACGTCGCGACGATCATGCGTGTCGAGACCGGCGAGGTAGACCACCTGATGTCGGTCGCCCGTCAGGAGATGGAGGACAGCATCGCGGGACGCATCCTCATCATCGAGGACGAGGCGATCATCGCGATGGACCTGCAGTCCATCGTCGCAGACATGGGTCATGCGATCACCGGGGTCGCCCGCACCCGCGACGGCGCCAACAAGCTGGTGGCGACGGAGCGGCCCGACCTCGTGCTCGCCGATATCCAGCTCGCCGACAATTCGTCGGGCATCGACGCGGTCAACGATATTCTGGCGACACACGGCGACATCCCGGTCATCTTCATCACCGCCTTCCCCGAACGGCTGCTGACCGGGGACCGGCCGGAGCCCGCATTCCTGATCTCGAAGCCATATGCAGAGGAGCAGGTGCGTTCCGCAGTCAGCCAGGCGATGTTCTTTTCCTCGACCGAGACGCTGCACGAAGCGTCGTGATACATCGGTGCGGCACCGCGGTCCGCAATTTCGCGCGGCCCGTCCGCAACGGGACTTCGCGGCATCCCTGGCCGGTCGCGCGGGAACGATCCGCGCGACCGCGCATTGGTCGATGACATAGGGAACCGCTGGTCATGCAAGTCGAATGCCGTCACTGCCCCTTGCGAAAGCACGATATCTTCTCCTCCGTTCGCCCGGACGAGCTTGACGCGATCCAGCGGTTCAAGGCCGGAGAGATGCAGGTCGCGCCGCAGACCTCGATCCTCATGGAGGGGTCGAGCAGTCCGCAGCTCTATACCGCGCTGTCGGGCACAGGCCTGCGCTACAAGACGCTCGAGAACGGCCGCCGCCACGTCATCAGCCTGATCTTTCCGGGAGATTTCATCGGCTTGCAGGCCGGTGTCATGGGCCGGATGAACCATTCGGTCGAATCGGCCACCGCGATGACGCTGTGCGTCTTCAACCGCAGCGACTTCTGGCAGTTCTTCCGCACCTATCCCGAACGGGCCTACGACATCGTCTGGCTCGCAGCGACGGAGGAGCGGTTCCTGGGCGAGGCTTTGACCAATATCGGCCAGCGCTCCGCCCCCGCGCGGATGGCCTGGGCGCTTTTGCGGATCTACATGCGGATGGACGCGCTTGGCCTCACGCGGGACAAGACCTGCGCGCTGCCGTTCCGCCAGCAGGACATCGCCGACGCGCTCGGCCTGTCCCTCGTCCATACCAACAAGACGCTGGCGCGCCTGCGGGAGAAGTCCCTGGTCCAGTGGTCCGACGGCGTCCTGCAGATCATAGATATCCACGGCCTCGCAGAATTGGCGGGGACCACGACGAAACCGCCGCCGGTGCGCCCGCTGATCTAACCGGCGGTCTTGGGGGGCGGGCGCAGGCCAACGCCCAGCACGACATTCAGCGCAGCGCCGAGCAGCACCAGATACGCGCTGATATAGAGCCAGAACAGCATCGCGATCACCGCCCCGATGGAGCCGTAGATCTCGTTGTAGCGGCCAAAGTTGCTCAGATACGCCGAAAACCCGATCGACGCGACGATCCACAGCACCACCACGAGGCTCGCACCCGGCGTCAGCCAGTGCATCCGCTCGCCGCGCCGGTTCGGCCCGTAGCGGTAAAGCACGCTGAGCGCCGCCTGCACGATGCCGAGCGCCACGATCCAGCGGAAGATCTCGAGGATCCATTCGGTCTGTTCCGACAGCGGGACGAGCGCCAGCACGATGGGTGCGACGACCACCATCAGCAGCGCGGTCACGCAAATCCCCAGCAACGCAAAGGTCAAAAGCAGCGCCACGAGATAATGTCGCACGCCGCCGCGGTTGGGCCGCCCGTTGATCGCGTTCAGCCCCTGAATGATCGCGCCCACCCCCGCCCGCGCGGCCCAGAGCGCGATCGCGGTGGATAGCAGCGTCGCCACACCCAGTGTCTCGGCCCGCGCACCCAAAAGCCGGGTAATCTGCCGGTCGAACAGCGTATAGGCGTCGGTCGGGATGATCTCGCGCATCAGTTCGAGCTGCGCCTCCACGATATATGGGTCCGCCACCAGGCCGAAGATCGCGATCAGCGCCGCGATCGCCGGGAACACCGAAAACATGCCAAAGAACGCCACCCCCGCCGCGATCAGCGACAGGTGGACGCGATCCGCGAGCACGGCGACCTCGGCGACGATGGACCAGGCGCGCTTGACGTGGATGAGCATGGCGATGGCGGACGTCTCCTCCCCCCCGTGACTTTCGTTTCCTGTCGTGACGCGCCGCGCGCCGCTTGGCAATGCGGCGGTGTGCCGTCGGGGCGGCCCCGCGACTTTGGTGTCGCGGGCTCGCGGGGCCTGCGCTAGTATGAGGCAAAGCCGCCATCCGCGAGGTCAACCCGAATGCTCGACATCACCGCGCATATCGACGCCATCGCGGAGGAGGTCCACGCCAAGCGCGCGCAGGCTGCGCGCACCCTCGTCGCGATCGCGGGCGCACCCGGCAGCGGCAAGAGCACGCTGGCCGCCGAGGTCGCGCGCCGGCTGCGCGCGCAAAGGTGCCCGGCGCTGGTGATGCCGATGGACGGCTTCCACCTCGACAACGCGGTGCTGGCCGACCGCGGGCTGACGCAGCGCAAGGGCGCGCCCGAGACGTTCGACGCCGAGGGGTTCCTGCTGGCCATCGACCGGATGTCGCGCGCGCAGGAGGTCGTCGTGCCGATTTTCGACCGGCAGCGCGACATCGCCATCGCGGGCGCGCTGGCGGTGCCGGCCGACTGCCCCGTCGTCATCGTCGAAGGCAACTACCTTCTGTTCGACGAGGCGCCCTGGCGCGACCTTGCCCCGCTCTGGACGATATCGGCCTACCTGAAGGTCGACATCGCGGAGCTGCGCGCGCGGATCATCCAGCGCTGGCTGAGCCATAACCTCAGCCGGGCGGCGGCAACGCGGCGGGCCGAGATGAACGACATTCCCAACGCACAGCGCGTCATCGACCGCGCCCTGCCCGCCGATCTGCTGCTGACTTCGGGTCTTTGACCGCGCATTGGGCATTGCTTCACGGATGTGGCACCCTATGGTGGTGGGCATGACTGACATATCCTTCCCCTCCACCCTCACCCGTGGCGATGTCGACCGGCTGTTGTCGGCGACGCATCACGACCCGTTCTCGGTCCTTGGTCCGCACAAGGCGGGGCGCACCCGCTGGGTCGTCGCGATGGATCCCGGCGCCGACACGCTGTCGGCCGTCGTCGCGGGCAAGGCGCATGTCCTCGACCGGATCGAGGGGCCGCTCTTTGCCGGAAAGGTTCCGGGGACCAAACCCTACCGCCTGCGCGGCACCGGCGCCGACGGCGCGACCTGGGATTACGATGACGCCTACCGGTTCGGGCCGGTGATGGGCGATCTGGACGAATACCTGCTCGGCGAGGGGCGCCATCACCGGCTCTGGCGCGTGCTGGGCGCGCATGTCGGCGAGATCGACGAGGTGGCGGGCACGCATTTCGCCGTCTGGGCACCGTCGGCGCGGCGCGTGTCGGTGATCGGCGATTTCGACGCCTGGGACGGTCGGCGCCACCCGATGCGACGCCGCGGCGGCACCGGCGTCTGGGAAATCTTCGTGCCCGGCGTCGGGCCCGGCGCGCTCTACAAGTACGAGATCGCGGGGCCGGACGGCACCGTCCAGCCGGCGAAGGCCGACCCGGTCGCCTTTGGCGCGCAGCACCCGCCCGAAACGGCGAGCGTGGTGCGCGACATCGACGGCTACGGCTGGCGCGACGCGGAGTGGATGGACACCCGCGCGGCGGCGCAGTCGCGCGACGCGGCCATCAGCATCTACGAGGTGCATCTGGGGTCGTGGCGCCGCAAGTGGGACGAAAACGGACGCCCCCTGTCGTACCGCGAACTCGCGCACGAACTGGTCGATTATGTCGCCGACCTGGGCTTCACCCATATCGAGCTGATGCCGATATCGGAGTATCCGTTCGAGGGGTCGTGGGGCTATCAGCCGATCGGCATGTTCGCGCCGTCGATCCGCTTCGGGCCGCCGCACGAATTCCGCGACCTCGTCGATGCCGCGCACGGCGCGGGCCTTGGCGTGCTGATGGACTGGGTACCGGGGCATTTCCCGTCCGACGCGCACGGCCTGGCAAAGTTCGACGGCACGCATCTCTATGAACACGCCGATCCGAAGGAGGGGTTCCACCAGGACTGGAACACCCTGATCTACAACTACGGCCGGGCGGAAGTCGCCAATTACCTGACCTCCAACGCGCTCTACTGGCTCGAGGAATACCATATCGACGGGCTGCGCGTGGATGCGGTCGCATCCATGCTCTACCGCGACTACTCCCGCAAGGACGGCGAGTGGATCCCCAACAAGGACGGCGGGCGCGAGAACTACGAGGCGATCGCCCTGTTCCACCAGGTCAACACCGAGACCTACGGCCACCATCCCGGCATCGTCACCATCGCCGAGGAAAGCACCTCGTTCCCGCAGGTTTCCGCACCCGTCGACGCGGGCGGGCTCGGCTTCGGCTACAAGTGGAACATGGGGTGGATGAACGACACCCTCGACTACATGAAGACCGATCCGGTGCATCGAAAACACCACCATCACCAGATGACGTTCGGCCTGCACTACGCGTTTTCCGAGAATTTCGTCCTGCCGATCAGCCACGACGAGGTCGTGCACGGCAAGGGATCGATGCTGGCCAAGATGCCCGGCAACGACTGGGAAAAACGCGCCAACCTGCGCGCCTATTACGGGTTCATGTGGGGCCATCCGGGCAAAAAGCTCTTGTTCATGGGCTGCGAGTTCGGACAGCCCGCGGAATGGGACCATGACGCGCAGATCGACTGGGACGCGGCGCACACGCCGGAACACCACGGCATTGCCCGGCTGGTGCGCGACCTCAACAAGTTCTACCGCGACACGCCCGCGATGCACGTCAAGGATTGCGAGGCGTCGGGGTTCGACTGGATCGATGCGGCCGATGCCGACCAATCGGTGCTCAGCTTCGTCCGCTACGGGGCCAAGGGCGACGCCCCCTGCCTGATCGTATGCAATTTCACGCCGGTCGAACGGACCGGGTTCAGGGTGGGTGTTCCGCGCGCCGGGAGGTGGCGCGAATGGATCAACACCGACGCCGATGCCTATGGTGGGGGAAACCGCGGCAATGTCGGCGGCGTTGAAGCGACAGGCGTCGCGGCACACGGCCGCGATCATTCGATCGAGATCGTGCTGCCGCCGCTGACGACGCTGATGTTCAAGGCCGACGATGCCTGAGGGAGGACCGACCATGCCACAGAACCGCAGACTGACCCAACGTTCCATGGCTTTCGTTCTCGCGGGGGGGCGGGGGTCGCGGCTCAAGGAACTGACCGATAACCGGGTTAAACCGGCCGTCTATTTCGGCGGCAAGACGCGGATCATCGACTTTGCCCTGTCGAACGCGATGAATAGCGGCATCCGCAAGCTGGCCGTGGCCACACAGTACAAGGCCCATTCGCTGATCCGCCACTGTCAGCGCGGCTGGACGTTCTTTCGCGCCGAGCGAAACGAATTCCTCGACATCCTGCCCGCGTCGCAGCGCGGCGGGGACGAGAACTGGTATCGCGGCACCGCCGATGCGGTGACGCAGAACATCGACATCGTCGACAGCTATGACGTCGACTATGCGATCATCCTGGCCGGCGACCACATCTACAAGATGGATTACGAGGTCATGCTGCGCCAGCATGTCGAAACCGGCGCCGACGTCACCATCGGATGCCTGACCGTGCCGCGGATGGAGGCGACCGCCTTTGGCGTGATGGCGACGGACGCCTCCGGTCAGGTGACCGACTTTCTGGAAAAGCCCGCCGATCCACCGGGCACGCCCGACGATCCCGAGGTGGCGCTGGCGTCGATGGGCATCTACGTGTTCTCGTGGCCGTTCCTGCGCGATCTGCTGATGCGCGACGGCGACGATCCGAATTCCAGCCACGATTTCGGCAACGATTTGATCCCCGACATCGTCAAGAACGGCAAGGCGATGGCACACCGGTTCGACAATTCCTGCGTGCGCCACAGCCCCGACGCGCCCGCCTACTGGCGCGACGTCGGCACCGTCGACGCGTTCTGGCAGGCCAACATCGACCTCACCGGCTTTACCCCCGAACTGGACCTATGGGACAGCAACTGGCCGATCTGGACCTATTCCGAGAGCGTCCCGCCCGCCAAGTTCATCCACAACGAAAAGGACCGGCGCGGCGTCGCGATCTCGTCCATGGTATCGGGCGGCTGCGTGATCTCGGGCACCGAGGTTCGCAATTCGCTGCTGTTCACCGAGGTGCATACCAACTCCTACGCCGTCCTCGACGAGGCCGTCGTGCTGCCCTACGTCACCGTGCAGCGCTCCGCGCGCCTCCGCCGCGTCGTGATCGACCGCGGCGTCGTGATCCCCGAGGGGCTGGTCGTCGGCGAAGACCCCAGCGAGGACGCCAAGTGGTTCCGCGTCACCGAACGGGGCGTGACCCTGATCACGCAGCCGATGCTCGACGCGCGGGCCGCCAAGCTTGGCTGAGGCGATGCGCGTCCTGTCCGTCGCGTCCGAATGCGCGCCGCTGGTCAAGACCGGCGGTCTGGCCGATGTCGTCGGCGCCCTGCCCGGCGCCGTCGCGGCCGAGGGCGTAGACATGCGCGTCCTGCTGCCCGGCTATCCGGCGGTGATGGCGGCGGTCGGGGACACCACGGTCGCGTTCAGCCAAAGCGCACTGTTCGGCGGCACGGGCCGCGTCCTGTCGGCGCGCGCGCACGGGATCGACCTGTTGATCTTCGAGGCAGCCCATCTCTACGACCGGCCCGGCAACATCTATCTTGGCCCGGACGGCAAGGATTGGCCGGACAACCCCGAACGCTTCGCGGCCCTGTGCCAGATCGCGGCGCGGATCGCGCAGTCGGGGGTGGATGGCTGGATGCCGGACGTGATCCACGCCCACGACTGGCA
>Ga0115567_10005423_pt1 | contig 12359 bp, 13 predicted proteins | sample COGITO_mtgs_1204_2_FD_88679 | JGI IMG/M metagenome (GOLD analysis project Ga0115567, IMG submission 88679) | Pelagic marine microbial communities from North Sea - COGITO_mtgs_120412 | ecosystem: Environmental > Aquatic > Marine > Epipelagic | place: Germany:Helgoland, sampling site Kabeltonne...
CTGGCTTTACTCCCGAGCTCGTTTGGGTTTTTGGAAAACCAATTCCAATTATATTGGGCGACGATGGCATAGGTATTCCGGAGGCTTCCACCTTTGGTGTTTTGGTTTCGGAAGACGACCAGACCTTATTTACTGAAACTTTTAGGGGTTATTCCGTCGAGAAAATACGACGTTATGATATGAACCCACAACCTGCCGAAAACAGATCGCATAGAACACGATTATGGCGCGATTTGTACGTGGTGCGTAAAAATTAAAGCGCCTGTTTTTTACTATCGTATTTCTTCATGGCCCAACGTGCTAATTTATACGCTAAAAAACCAATAATGCTACCAAAAAACATTCCCGTTATAACATCTAGTGGATAGTGAACGCCAAGATAAATACGGCTATATGCGATAAAGACCATCCATAGCAAGAGGATAAACGGAAGATAGCGATAAAACTTTTTGAGCAATAGTCCTATAAAAACAGCCGCTGCCATTGAGCTCGCCGCATGCGCAGAAAAATAGCCATACCGACCACAACGTTTTGCTACAAACCGAATGGTGGCTTGTAAATCTTCTATCTGGCAAGGCCTTGGGCGCTTAAAGCCGTGCTTAAACAAGTTTGCTAGTTGGTCTGTCGCGGTAATCATAAGCGCAGCACTAACCATGATGATCAGCGTACTCTTAAGTCCGTAATTTCTATAGATTAAATAAAGTAAAACGGCGTAGATAGGGATTGAGGACCATTTTTCGGTCACAATAAGCCAGAAACCGTCCCAGCTTTGATTTCCTAAGCCATTTAAAAAGGTAAATAACTGGGCATCATATTTAAGAAGTTCTTCAATCATCTTCGTAACGCGCTACTTCGCGATCGTAAAAAGCGGTAGCTTCGGTGATATAATTTTCAATTTCTGCTTCGAGTTCCTTTTGGTCATGGTTATCAAACTCTTCTAACCATTCTACCTCATCATTTTGTAAATTGATGATAAACCTAGGGAAATCTGTATGTATTACAAATACCGCATCTGGGAAGTCTGTGTTGTCGCCCAATAAAAATTTAGGTAATTCCATTTTTTAGTTTAGCGTTATGCGTTTTTAATCAAATTTGATTGCAGCAAAATTACAAAAGATAGCGCATTGTAGCATGGGTATTCGCTTAAACTTGAATGCTCTTTTTGAATAGTTGCCAGCTTCTAAACTGTATACTGCTTACTGCGACTGCTAACTATTTACTCCCTCATGCCTACTGCCTAATACCTTTTACCTTCACGGTCCATTCAAAATCAAATTGAGAAACCACGTCCCCTGCTTCATCTACGCCTTGTGCTTTCATCCAGCAGGTCTGGCCTTCACCGCTCGCAATGGTTTTTTGGATCGCCTCGTTAATAGCGAAGCCGTTGGTGCAGGTAAATGAAATCCTACCGGTTGCTTTTTTGGTAAAAGTAGCCTTATTGTTAGCCACCAGCATAGAAACATTCGCATTGCTTTCTTTAATACAACTCATTACCAAAGCCCCTGTAGACAATTCTGCTGCCATGGCTTGCACTGCAAAATAAAGCGATTTAAATGGGTTTTGATTGATCCATTTATGTTTTACGGAGGTAACACAAGTCGTTTCGGTGATGCTTTTTACCCGTACGCCCGAAAAATAACAGGAAGGTAATTTAAACAGTAAGAATGTATTGATTTTGCTTGGAGATAGCGGCATGGCAATAATTTTTAGCGAATATACTCCATCTATTCTAGCTATCCAATTCTTAAATTTTTGTTAAATTTTAGTACTATGCGTAACATAATACCTTTTTTAATACATATATTTGTATAAGAATATAATCAATCATGGAAAATCAGACTTCAGAAAGTGTATCAATTATTTCAGAAAACGAAAAAAATGTGAGTGCCTTTATTCATATTTCTACGTTCTTAAAATATTTCTTTCCGTTAGGGAATTTTATCGCCCCAATTGTTTTATGGACACTCAATAAAGAGAAGCCATTTGTGGATGTCCATGGTCGTGGTGCTATTAATTTTCAGTTGAGCATTTTTCTTTACACCCTGTTAATTGGATTGCTGTGTATCCCGTTCTTTGCCATTTTTGCAACCAACTTCGTATCGCTTGTAGAAACTTTAGAGCGACATGGAAATGACTTTAGATTAAGCGACATTCAACATATGACCGGGTATATTATCCTTTTTGGGATTGCGGTCTGCTTGCTTTTTGGATTGTTTGTATTAGAACTCTATGCGGTCATAAACGCAACCATGCACGCAGCCAAGGGAAAGCTATACCGCTACCCTATTTGCATTCCATTTTTAAAGACTTCAACTAAAAACCAACACTAACATGAACACACTTATAAACATAGTTTTAGCATTTGTGCTACAGATTTTAGGGGGCGACATCCCTCCAGAACATCATACAGAAACAGTGATAGAAATGGTCACCTGTGATAATGACACATTACAAAACTTTGGGTACTTCATCAATACCCGTACTGCCGAATACCGATCAAAAAATGAACAGCATGTTAAAAATTATTAAAACAGAAGAATGAAAATCGAAAACACAAAAGCGCAAATGCGTAAAGGCGTCTTGGAGTATTGCATCCTCTCTATCTTAAAAGATGGTGAAGCATATACCAGTGATATCCTTGAGACGCTCAAAGACGCAAAAATGCTTGTGGTAGAAGGTACTATCTATCCTTTACTTACCCGTTTAAAAAATGCAGGATTATTATCCTACAGGTGGGAAGAAAGTAGCAGTGGTCCGCCCCGCAAGTATTATGACCTTACCGAAACCGGAAAATTATTTTTAAAAGAATTGGACACTACCTGGAGCGATTTGCGAATGGCCGTGAACAGAGTAACCAGCGAAAACACCAAAAAATGAACAAGACAGTAAACATAAATCTAGCAGGGACTTTTTTCCATATAGATGAAAACGCTTTTGGAAAATTACAGCGTTATTTAAGCGCTATAAAAAGGTCATTAACCGAACCACAGGGAAGCGATGAGATCATGCGGGACATTGAAGCGCGTATTTCAGAACTTTTTTCTGAAAAAATAGAAACGAACGCACAGGTAATCAGTATTAAAGAACTGGACGAGGTCATCTCTGTCATGGGACAACCAGAAGATTACAGCGTAGACGAAGAATTGTTTGAAGAAGAATCACAAGCGTATTCAAGACCAAGAACTACGGCGTCTTACAAGCAGTTATTTAGAGATATCGATAACAAATTTGTTTCTGGTGTTTCTTCAGGATTAGGACACTATTTAAAAATAGATGCGATATGGGTTCGTCTCATCTGGATCTTGCTCACCTTTTTAACGAGCGGAATTGCAATACCTATCTACATTCTATTCTGGATTTTAGTACCTGCAGCGGTAACGACTTCAGAAAAGCTAAAAATGATGGGAGAGCCTATCAATATCTCTAACATAGAAAAAAAGTTTAAGGAAGGATATGAAACAGTTGCGGATCGTGTAAAGAACGCTGACTATGACAAATACGGGCAGAAAATAAAGAGTGGATCTTCCAGTTTCTTTAGTGGGCTTGGTAGTATCCTTCTTACGTTACTCACCATATTTGTCAAGTTATTTGGGCTACTATTAATCTTTGTTTCCCTTACTACTTTAATTAGTCTTGTAGTTGGTTTGTTCTTCTTCGGGTCTATCGATTTTTGGGGAAGTGGTGAAATGATGGATTATATAGCTGCCTACATGGACGGTTCTATGGCGCCATTATGGCTTATTTCAACCTTGATCTTTTTAGTGATTGGAATTCCTTTCTTCGTCATGTTTGTACTGGGACTAAAAATTATGATCAATAATTTAAAATCTATTGGTACTCCGGCAAAAATCATATTGATTGTAGTATGGATTGCTTCCATCATCGGTTTAAGCGTCGTGGGCGTAAAAATGGCCACTGAACAAGCCTATGATAATGAGATTAAGAATGAGTATCCCTTAAATATCAAATCTGGTGATACCCTGCGATTAAAAATGCAGGAAGATGATTTATACCATTCTTCAGTTTACAGAAGCAATGGGTTTGAAATTCAGTATAACGAAAACGACGAAAAGATCATTTACTCAAACGATATCCGCCTCATCGTGCGCTCTACCAAAGATAGCACAGCAACATTATCTATTGAGCGCAGCTCTGAAGGCAATAGCTTACTCAATGCTAAAAAGCGTGCTGAAGCGATCACTTATAGTTATGATTTTACTAATAATGAGTTGTCATTAGACAGTTATTTTATAACAGCCATAGAAAATGGGTATCGCGATCAAGAGGTAGAAGTAATACTTTATATGCCAGAAGGCAGTGTCCTTTTTGCAGATGAAAACACTTATTCTTTTCATCGTAACAGTTCGTACCATGAGGATATTTTAGACAATGATTTTGAAGGATATCACTTATTAATTCAAAATAAGAAAACAGAATGTCTCGATTGTCCTCCTGAAATTGAAGATGACGCTGAAGCCCAATCGGAACTTGAAAACGGAATGGATAAAACTTCAGAAGAAACAAATTCCGAAAACTGGGAACAGGAAGTCAAAAATGATTTTGTGGATGATGAATCGCAGATCCCAACCACAGAGTTGAATGAAGTGCAAGTCCCTACAAAACAGATACCCAAAACCCCAATAAATAAATCAACAACAGACAGTTTAACCTTTAAAAACAACACCAATGAAAACCTTTAAAACACTCGTATTGCTTTTGCTCGTAGTGAGTATGAGCAGCTGTAACTTTGATATAAACTTTGGCCAAGTAGATGGCAACGGCGAGGTTACCACCGAAAATCGAATTGACAATGAATCTTTTGACGAAGTTAAAACTTCTTCTGGAATCGATGTCTACCTAACAGAAGGAACGACTACCAAGGTGGTTGTAGAGGCAGATAGTAACCTGCAAGACATCATAACCACCTATATCGAAAACGGTAGGTTGGTAATAGGAACCAAAGAAGGCGAGAACATAGGAAAAGCGAAAGCTAAAAAAGTATATGTAACGTATATTGCTTTAGATAAAATTCAGGCATCTTCAGGATCTGATGTCACAGTAAATGACATTTTAAAATCTGAAAATCTGGAATTGGATGCAAGTAGCGGCGCCGATATTGAAGTAGAAATTTTTTCAAAAATGGTGTATGCTGAAGCAAGTAGCGGAGCCGATATAACGGTTTCGGGAAAAGCCAGTAACTTAAACGCAGATGCCTCTAGCGGTGCTGATATAGATGCAAAAGATTTACTTGTTGTAACCTGCACGGCAGAAGCCTCGAGTGGCGCTGGTGTTACCGTAAATGTAAAAGACTCTCTTGAAGCGTCTGCTTCTAGTGGTGGTGACATTAATTACTACGGTAATCCTGCTGCTGTTAATAACAAAAGCAGCCGTTCTGGAGATGTAGAAAAAATGTAAGGTTTTTTTTATCGACTTAACCGAGCATTAAAAAACCCGAAAAAATATTTTTTCGGGTTTTTATTTATTTGTTCTGAAACAGACATTTAGACTTCGGCCGTTTCTTCTGTTTCAATCATTGCTAAATAACGTTCGGCATCAAGGGCTGCCATACAACCGGTACCGGCAGCAGTAACTGCTTGGCGGTATTCTTTATCCTGAACATCTCCACTAGCAAAAACACCAGGCATATTAGTCTTTGTAGATTTTCCTTTGGTAATTAAATACCCTGTTCCATCCATTTCTAATTGACCCTTAAAAATATCGGTATTTGGTTTGTGACCTATGGCGATAAACAGACCCGTGATCGCAATTTCTTCTTTCTCTCCTGTCTCATTATTCAACATACGAAGACCGTCCACGACCATATCACCAAGCACTTCATCTACTTCTGTATTATAACGCAAGTCTATATTTTTTGTAGAAGTCACCCGATGTTGCATCGCTTTAGACGCTTTTAAGTAGTCCTTACGAACCAACATGATTACTTTGTTACAAATATTAGCTAAATATGTAGCTTCTTCAGCAGCAGTATCACCACCACCTACGATTGCTACATCCTGACCTTTAAAGAAAAATCCGTCGCATACTGCACATGCAGATACTCCGCCGCCTCTCAATTTTTGTTCACTTGGCAAACCAAGATACTTAGCCGTTGCTCCGGTTGATATAATCACTGTTTCTGCTTCAATATGTGTGGTATTATCCACTACTACTTTATGGATCCCTCCTTCTTCATCACTAAAATTCACTTCGGTAACCATACCGATGCGTACTTGAGTTCCAAAACGTTCTGCTTGTTGTTGTAACTGAACCATCATGGTAGGACCATCGATCCCGTCTGGATAGCCGGGGAAATTATCTACTTCGGTTGTCGTAGTTAATTGTCCGCCTGGTTCCATTCCTGTATACATAACAGGTTTAAGGTCTGCACGTGCTGCATAAATGGCTGCCGTATATCCCGCTGGACCACTACCAATAATTAAACATTTTATTCTTTCTATTGTATCTGACATGTCAATATATATTCAATTCGTTTATAGCGTACAAAAATAAGAACTTTGTTGAGAACCCTCCGTTAAAAGTTATTAAGATTTATGATTCACGTATTTGTGGAAGTTATGAAAGTGGTTAGCCAATTCTTTTGCGCTTCGGAAACCTTCTCAAGATAAAAACTATCGGTTAGTAATTTAACCCTCCTATTTCCACTGCACCTTTTTTCCATCATAAATTCTAATAAAATCGATATTTGATTTTCTGATGCTTTTAAAAAGCATTAAAAATTGGTTTAAAAACTATAAACTAGTTGGTTTTTTTGTTAATATATCACTACATTATTAAAGTATTAATTAAATCTTAAATACTACATTAGTAGCTACTTTTTAAGTATATTATTAATCTACCAATTTATTATATGATAAAACAAATAACGAAGTCACAAGACCTTCTTGAAAGAAGAAAAAAAATTGTGGCAAATGGTGTAGGTGTGTTTAATACCGCCACTGTGAGTAGCGCAAAAGGCGCCATAATAACCGATGAAGATGGTCGAGACCTTATCGACTTTGCTGGTGGAATAGGAGTTGTTAATGCAGGTCATTGCCCAGAACCTGTTGTTGCAGCCATACGGGAACAAGCAGGGAAATACTTGCATACTAGTTTTAATGTAGTTACATACGAACCTTATATTCAATTATGTGAGGAATTGGCAGAAATTCTTCCACACGGAGCGCATACTAAAGTTATGTTGGTAAGCACAGGTGCTGAAGCGGTAGAAAACGCAATAAAAATTGCGAGACAGGCTACAAAACGTCCTGCTATTATTAGTTTTTCGGATGCCTATCACGGGCGTACCATGATGGCAATGACGTTAACCAGCAAATTAACATATAAACCAAATTGTGGCCCTTTTGCCCCTGAAGTATATAGACTTCAATTCCCCAATGTGTATCGCTATAAAGGACAGCAAGATGAAGCTTCCTATGTTGAAGATCAATTAAGACTATTGGAGGAAAGTATGCTAAACCTTGTTGACCCAAAAAGTGTTGCAGCCATTATAATCGAACCTATTCAAGGAGAAGGTGGTTTCAATCCAGTGCCAAAAAAATATTTGCAAGGCCTCCGTGAATTCTGTGATTCCCATGGGATCATGTTAATCATGGACGAAGTGCAAAGTGGTTTCTGCAGAACAGGACATTGGGCCAGTTGGCAACATTATGGTATTACCCCAGATATAAGTACCTATGCTAAGTCTATGGGCTCTGGACTACCAATTGCCGCAGTTGTTGGAAAAGCCGAAATTATGGATGCAGCTGCCCCAGGTTCTATTGGAGGCACGTACATTGGTAGCCCAATTTGTTGTGCCGCATCTCTGGCGACTATAAAATATATGAAGGAAATAAATTTGAACGAGAAAGCTGTAGTCGTTGGAAAAACCATTATGGATCGATTAAATAAATTGAAAGCCGAATGTCCCGAAATTGGTGATGTTCGTGGTGTTGGTGCGATGATTGGATTTGAGTTCGTAAAGAATAGCGATCCACGCCAACCAGACGGAAATCTATGTCATACCATTGTGACCAATTGTGCCGAACGCGGACTGATAATCATAAGTGCCGGGACGTATAAAAATGTGATCCGCATTTTATCTCCCCTAGTAATAACAAGTGAACAACTTAATAAAGGCCTCGACATTCTTGAAGAGGAAATTAAAAAAGCAACAAAAAATAATATATGAAGCCATTTACAATTGCAGGAATTCAAATGAAGGTCTCTGCCACCCATTCTAATTTACCAATGATGAAAATCAAGTTGGATATATGTATGAATTTATATCCATCGGTACATATGGTCTTATTTAGTGAGCTCTGTGCCTATGGGCCGCTCACACATTATGCAACCGAATTCCCTTGTGAGTTTGAAAGCGAGATGCAGAAAATGGCAAAAAAATACGGGATTTGGATATTACCAGGGTCTATTTTTGAAAAGGAAGGCGATAAAATTTACAATACGGCCACAGTAATCAACCCACAGGGCGAAATTGTGACCCGTTACCGTAAAATGTTTCCTTTTTACCCTTTTGAAGTAGGCATCACCCCAGGCGACAGCTTTTGTACATTCGACGTTCCTGAAGTAGGAAAATTCGGAGTATCGATATGTTATGATATGTGGTTTCCGGAAACCATCAGGACTCTTGCTGTAATGGGAGCCGAAGTTATTTTACACCCCACTATGACAGGTACTATGGACCGCGAGATTGAACATTCTATTGCACAGACCAACGCTGCGGTAAACCAATGTTTTTTCTTTGATATCAATGGTTTGGACACTGGAGGCATTGGTCGTTCCACCATATGTGGACCAGACGGAAGAATTATGTACCAAGCAGGTGCCACGGAAGAAATTATGCCCGTCGAGATTGATATGGAACGCGTAAAACGAAGCCGCGAACTGGGCGTGATGAGATTAGGCCAACCGCTTAAGAGTTTTCGTGACAATTTAGGAGATTTCAGTATTTATCAAAAAGGAATAAAGCATCAGTATTTAGAAGATTTGGGTCCGCTTATTAAACCAACCAAAATGGACAAACTGGCGCAACTCAAAAAAATGGAAAGCGAAATAGAAATACCAACGGCCGCCATAGGATACAAAGGTGATGGCTTAGGATAAACAACTAAAACAAAAACATGGGAACAGTAGGTTCAAAACATAAAACTAAAAAAATAAAGAATTACGTAAACTGGTTTGAAATACCCGTACTTAATTTAAAAAGGGCGATGGCATTTTACAATCATATGTATGACATAAAGATGGAGACAACTGAGCTCAATGAATATGCCATGGCATTTTTTCCAACCGACAATGGGATTGGTGGTGCCTTAGTGATGGGACCAGGATCAATTCCTAGTGAGACAGGTTCTCTTATTTATTTAAATGGTGGAGAAGATCTTCAGGTATTACTAACTAAGGTAGGAAGCGCCGGAGGTCGCGTTGTTTTGGAGAAAACTAAAATTGATGATGATAGTGGTTTTTTTGCACTCTTTATTGATACCGAAGGGAATAAACTTGCACTTCATTCAAAAAAATAAACCATGCCAATCAAAAAGAAACATGTTACATCGCCCTACTATAGTATTGGCCAATTGCGCCTTTCAAAATGGAATTTACTCAAATTAGAATGTACCGAACTTTCACATTGTAAGAAAGGTGCTGCATCAGAGAAAAACCATTTTGAAGACGTAAAAACCATTCTAAATCATCTAAAAGGCATTGAATGCTACTTTGTTTTTCCTGGAAAAGTAAAGATTGAAAAACTACTCCATAGTTTAGATCGCGCTGAATACACGTCCCTTACGCATCAAGTAGCAGAAATTACACGCCAATTAGTAAGTGATGATTATCTACTTAACAACAATTCTAAAACTCCGGATGAGCCAGAACAGGCAAGGCCTGAAGAGCTTCGAGAATTATCCTCTGGCCAGAAAAAGAATTATTTTGAAGTGCTTTTTGTAGAAAACCTCACAACAACCGAAGAGAATTCGCTCCATGAAAAATTAAGCGAACTCCGGGAACCCAACGAGCGATTTACGTATGATTTTATTGTACAGCATTCCTTTCAAGATGCAATGATTGCCTTGATGTTTAATCCCAATATTCAAGCAGTTGTTATTAGATACGCTCCACCGTATGCTTCTAAAAGTATTTCCGATCTCATAACGCCCTACATTCAACATGTTTTGAATATAGACTTGAAGTCCAAGTCAGAATCTGAGCTTGGTCCATTGTTAGGCGAATATGTGAAAGAATTCCGACCTGAGTTGGATACTTATTATGTTACTGATACCTCTTTAACCGATTTAAAGAACAGCACCTTACAACAGTTTAGTCGCATCTATTACCGAAGAGAGGATTTACAGGAATTACACTTAGGTATTGTCAGAGGGATTCGTGAGCGTTTTGACACACCTTTTTTCACCGCATTAAAGGAATACAGCCAAAAACCTACAGGAATTTTTCACGCCATGCCTATTTCACGCGGGAATTCGGTTTTTAAATCACGATGGATCAAGGATTTCGGTGAGTTTTATGGGAGAAATATGTTCCTTGCTGAAACCTCTGCCACTACGGGTGGTTTAGATTCATTATTACAACCTACAGGCCCGTTAAAAAAAGCGCAAGAAATGGCGGCGGATACTTATGGCGCACAACGTACTTTTTTTGTGACCAACGGAACTTCCACGGCAAACAAAATCGTATTACAGGCGATTATAGAGCCAGGAGATCTAGTGCTGATAGATCGTGATTGCCATAAAAGTCACCATTACGGAATGGTGCTCGCAGGTGCCTATCCAGTTTATCTGGACTCGTACCCCATTGAGAAATATTCCATGTACGGCGCGGTACCATTGAAAAGCATTAAAGAGAAAATGCTTCAGTTAAAAGAAGCTGGTCGTTTGGACAAAGTAAAAATGTTATTGTTGACCAATTGTACCTTTGATGGCTTGGTATATAATGTGGAAAAAGTGATGGAACAGATCCTCGCTATTAAACCCGATATGATTTTTCTTTGGGATGAAGCATGGTTTGCTTTTGCAGGCTTTACCTACATATACAAGCAGCGTACAGGAATGTTTACCGCAAAGAAGCTTTTCAAAAAATACCGAAGCGAAGCCTATAAAAAAGAATATAAGGCACATATAAAAAATCTTTCAGAAGGCGAAATACCTTCCCTGCCCGATCCAGACAAAGTGTGCATTCGGGTATATTCCACACAGAGTACCCACAAGACACTGAGTAGTTTCCGTCAAGGTTCTATGATACACATTTGGGATGAGGATTTCAGAAAAAAATCTGAAAACACCTTTTTGGAAGCGTATATGACTCACACGTCTACTTCACCCAACTATCAAATGCTGGCGTCGCTTGATGTAGGTAGGAGACAAGTAGAGTTTGAGGGCTATGAAATGGTCGAGAAAAGCATCGAACTCGCTATGGTACTGCGTGCTAAAGTTAATAACAATCCGCAGCTCAATAAATATTTTGATGTGCTGACGGTTAAGAATTTTATTCCAGACGAATATCGCGAAAGTGGTTTGGGTGAATATTACGATACAGAAACTGGCTGGAACCGTATGGAAACAGCTTGGGAAAAAGATGAGTTTATGCTTGATCCCACCAAGATTACCCTCTTTATAGGAAGAACGGGTGTGGATGGTGATACCTTCAAAAATAAATATTTGATGGATCAATTCAATATTCAGATTAATAAAACCTCTAGAAATACGGTACTTTTTATGACGAATATTGGTACCACGAGAGGAAGTGTCGCTTATTTAACCAACGCGCTATTAAAAATATCTGAGCAATTAGACGAAGAGTTCAGATCACTGAACAGTCGCGAGACTGAAATCAATGAAGAAAAAATCAACTCGCTTATACATGAAGTTCCGCCACTACCCGATTTCAGTCATTTCCATTCCTCATTTCGGGCGGTTCCCAATGTTCCGGGAGGAAACATTAGAGAAGCCTATTTTATGGCGTACAATGAAGACAACTACGAATACATTTCGTTAAAAGATTGTACTCAGGCCATGGAAAATGGTCGTGAACTAGTCGCTTCTTCTTTTGTAATACCGTATCCGCCAGGTTTCCCGGTTTTAGTTCCTGGCCAAGTGGTAAGTCATGAAATCATCAACTTTATGCTAGCCTTAGACGTATCGGAAATTCACGGGTACCGTGCAGATTTAGGTTTGCGTATTTTCCGTGAAAGTGTCTTAAATCGACAAAAAACCGCAACAGCAATGGGTGCCATGAGTATGGGTGCTTCAAAAAAGATTAAAAATAAATAGTAATTAAAATTTCAGAAACTATGAGTACTAATAAAAATACCTTAACCTTAAATGGAATGC
>Ga0115567_10005431_pt1 | contig 12353 bp, 15 predicted proteins | sample COGITO_mtgs_1204_2_FD_88679 | JGI IMG/M metagenome (GOLD analysis project Ga0115567, IMG submission 88679) | Pelagic marine microbial communities from North Sea - COGITO_mtgs_120412 | ecosystem: Environmental > Aquatic > Marine > Epipelagic | place: Germany:Helgoland, sampling site Kabeltonne...
AGTTATTAACGCCCTAAACTTAAAAGACGTTACACTCGTTGGCTTCTCAATGGGCGGAGGCGAAATCGCTAGATACTTAACCAGACATGGAGACGATAAAATAGCTAAGACAATGCTTGTCTCAACTGTTGTCCCATATATGATGAAAGCAAATGACAACCCAAATGGTGTTGACCAAATTGTCTTTGATGAAATGAAAAATGGATTAATGCAAGATAGACCACAGTTTTTAGAGAGTTTTTCAAAGACTTTCTATGGCATCGACTCTTCAAACGACGCCTCTGTGTCAGATGCTCAACTTAACTGGACGGCCTTTATGGCCTATCAAGCTTCGCCGCTAGCGACGATTGAATCAATTGATGCATTCTCTCAAACAGATTTTAGGCCTGATCTTAAAAACTTTAATATCCCCACTATGATTATCCATGGTATCGAGGATCAAACTGTCCCTATAGAACCGACAGGTGAAGCGGCAAAGGATACAATTAAACAAGCGAGCTTTAAGTTTTACGACGGAGCACCTCATGGGTTATTTTTAACTCATAAGGATTACCTCTATAAAGATATCCATGACTTTGTGAATGGATAATTTTAAAGTGAGTCCCAAATAAAGTTACTCACTGCCCCGTGATCCTTATTTTTTTTCCTGCACAAATAAGCGATCATAGAGGGGTTCGTATCTAAGTGGGCTAAATGAATTAATTTTTTATTCTTTAGCTCACTTGATATGAGGTGGCTGGGAAGCCTTCCCCATCCAAGTCCGGCTTTAATTAACTCTGACTTTGAAAGAGTATCTGTTACGCTCCAATTAAGAGAATCATTATCTACAGAGCGCGAGTCTGAGTTTGTCTGCAATGTACTTTTTTGAATAATGTGTGGAATGGATTTTAATTTCTCAAGAGTTTGATCTTTCTTCTTAAGTTTTAAAAACTCATGATCACAAGCTATAACTAATGGCAGCTTAAAACTATAAAGCTTCTTATAATCATAATCTTGTTTATTATTTAAATTTTCAAATAACGCTAAATCAACTTCACCACTTTCAAGAAGCTTTTCACCACTTAAAATTTCTCTAGTTAGTGTAATTTCAGTGCTTGGATATTTGAGCATGGTCTTTTTAATAGTTTTGTAGAGCTTATCTAGTGAGCAAACTCCACTACCACTAATAGAGAGCTTCATTTCAACACCAGAGAATATTTGTTTGGAGTTTTGAAGAAGATTATCGTATTCACTTAATAGCTTCTTTGACTTAAAGAGAAACTCCTCTCCTTTGGGGGTCAGCTTTAAGCGATACTGCGACTTATCTATAACCTTAAACCCAAGCTGTTCTTCAAGGGTTTTGATAGAGTAGTTTAGAGCTGATTTCGCCTTAAAGACTTTCTCACTGGCCCTAGTTAAACTTCCTTCCTCGTGGATGGCCCTTAATATAATGATCTGATCAATCGATATAAACATGTTCAAATATTAGCACATAATCTTCAATTTATTGTGCTTTTTTTATAAGGGCTTAAGCATTAATATAGCACTAGAGAATTAATCATAAGAAGGATCAGTCATGGGAATGTTAATAGAAGGAAAATGGAAAGTTAAATCTGTAATTACAAGTGATAAAGATGGTAAATACGACCGAATACCAAGAAGCTTTAGAGACACTATATCTAAAGATCATGAAAAGTTTAAACCTGAAAGTGGAAGGTACCACCTTTACGTAGGTTATGCCTGCCCATGGGCCACGAGAGCTTTAATTGTTAGAGAGCTTAAGGATTTGAATGATCATATTAGCGTAAGTGTAGTTCACCCTGACATGCTTGATAATGGATGGACATTCGATGATAGCTTTGATGGAGCAACAAAAGATCATTTATTTAACAGTGAGTATTTAAAAGATGTTTATTTAAAAGCAGATCCCAATATTACTACAAGTGTTACTGTTCCTGTTCTATGGGATAAAAAACTTAATACTATCGTTAATAACGAATCCAGTGAGATCATTAGAATATTTAACACCGCCTTTAACGAGCTAACAGGAAATGAGTTGGACCTCTACCCTTTAAGCTTTCAAGAGGAGATAGATAAAGTAAACGAAAGAGTCTATCACGCTATCAACAATGGTGTTTACAAAACTGGCTTTGCTAAAAACCAAAAGGCCTATGATGAGGCAGTAACCGATCTATTTGATGCCCTTGACGAAATGGAAGCTCGACTTGAAAATAAAAATTTCTTAGTAGGCGATGAATTAACTGAAGCCGATATTAGACTGATGGTAACACTCACAAGATTTGATATCGTTTATGTTACTCACTTTAAGTGTAATGTTAGAAGAATTAAAGATTATAAAAACCTTTCAAGATATACAAAAGCTTTATTTGAAGTACCAGCTATAAAAAATGCTCACAACTTTAAGCACATAAAAAGACATTATTACTATAGTCACGACTCCATAAACCCAAATAGAATTATACCAAAAGGCCCTGCTGATATTTTTTAAGGATATATTATGAAAAAAATAATTAAAATATTAAATCACGAATCTAAGCACTGGGTAGGAGATGGATTCCATGTTCATGGGATCATAAGACCTACTCCCGATATTTATGAGCACACTAACCCATTTATACTTATGGACTATGCTTCTCCTCAAAAATTTAATGCCACTCCTAGAAAGCTTGGTGTAGGTGCTCATCCGCATAAAGGATTTGAGACTGTAACCTTTGCAATCCAAGGAGAAGTCGAGCACCGCGACTCTTCTGGAGGCGGAGGAGTAATAAAAACGGGAGGTGTTCAGTGGATGACAGCTGGGCGAGGCATAGTGCACGAAGAGTTTCACTCTAGAGACTTTGCTAAAGAAGGTGGGGTCTTTGAGATGGTTCAACTTTGGGTAAACTTGCCAAAGAAAGACAAGCTCACTTCACCTAAGTACCAAGGCCTAAACAAAGACAAGTTCCCAGTAAAAAAGTTAGACGGCAGCGACGTAAAAGTGATTGCTGGTAAGTTTCAAGACCTAATTGGGGCTGCTCAAACTTTTACTCAGATGAATATTTACGAGATTGAAATGGATAAAGACAAAGAGCTAAGCTTCAATTTAGATGCAGGAACAAATACAGCTATTTTGGCCATAGATGGCGAAGTTATCATTGATGGTAAAGAACTACCAATGAGGAACATTGCTCTTTTTAGCAAGGAAGGCGATAAAATTCAAATTCAAAGTACTAAGAAGTCTAGGCTTTTGCTACTGAATGCAGAACCAATCGATGAGCCTATCTTTGCGCACGGTCCCTTTGTCATGAACACAAGAGAAGAGATCTCTCAAGCAATAGAAGAATACAATAATGGTGACATGGGTCACTTATAATAAGGAGAATGAATGAAAATAAAAATTATAACTACCGCTCGAATCGTTTTTGGTTTGGCCTTTCTAATTTTTGGCCTAAATGGCTTTTTTAACTTTATGCCAACACCAGCGCCCTCTGCTCAGATGGGAGAGCTACTTGGAGCTTTTGCAAAAACGGGTTATTTCTTTCCAATGATAAAGTCTATTGAAACAATTTGTGGGCTACTGATACTAAGTAATATTTTGGCACCATTAGCCGTAGTTCTTATAGCACCAATTTTAGTTGGAATTACTTCTATACATATATTTCTAGACCCACAAGGCATGCCGTTAATGATTTTACTGCACCTTTTCCATGCACTTTTGATATGGGGATATTGGAATTACTTTAAGTCTATATTTACAAAAAAAGCTGTTATTTCTTAAATCGTTTGAGAGGGGGCTATGTTCCCTCTCCATATAAATTAAGATTATAATTTTTAGTGATTCCATTGTAACTAAAATCAACTTCAAAATTACCATTAAAGCTTCCGCCACTCATTCCATCAAAGTTTATAGTTTCACTACAGCTTGCGTTTGGAGCTAAAGTTACGAGGCATGAGATTGTAGCAATTGAAAACTTAGGATCTCCACCTAAGTTAATATAAGATATATATACATCTGAGTTACTATTATTCGTTATTATGAAAGTCTCAGAACTACTTGAACCTAGAGGAGTAAATGTATATAGACTCTGACTAGGATAGGTATCCCCAGTAGATGAATTGATCTTTATTACTTTAGAACCAATAGCAAAACTGAGTTCGTCACTGATCTGAGTTTCCTCACCAATTAGTTCATAAAGATTACAAGAGCACAAAAAGATTAAAGTAATTAAAATACATTTCATGCTCTTATATTAAACTGAACTTAACTTTTTTTATAGCTTATAATTCCACATGCAATTCTTTCCCCTGCAGCGCCCGACGGTTGCGACTTTAAATCATCAGCTTTAGCGTGAATAATGACACTCTTGCCAATAATTGTATAGGCCTTCTTTTTGTCTGCTGATTTTTCAGTTTCTTTGATTCCTCTTTTGTACTTTTCAAATACACTAGCACCATCTTTATTTACTTTAATGTTACCAAGGTCTCCTGCGTGAGAAGTTTCCATTAAAGAGCCATGCTTTTTAATGTGGTATGGATCAAAATGAGATCCCGCTGATTTAAAGTTATCCTCGCACTTTCCATTTTCATGAATATGAAATGCATGAGTAGAGCTTTTATCTAAGCCTTTTAATTTCCCCTTAACCATAAGTCCTTTATCTTTATCCATAAAATTAATTTCACCTAGTACTTTACCGTCTCTATTTTTTATAACAGCATGACTTGCAGCAAAAGAGCTACTAGCAACTAAGAATAAACCTAAAACAATCGCTTTCATAAAAATTCTCCTTATTTATATTAGATATATTAGCTGGATTTTTTATAAAAAATTGCTCTAAATACCTATCTTTTGTCTATTCTTTTACACATAAACTCTATCTTAAAGAGAATCATTCACTCAAGTTTTGCTCTATTATATGTTTACAAGGAGTTCATCATGATTGTTGAAGTTGAAGCAAAATTTAATACTAAAGACAATGCATTCACTGCATTTAATAAAGTTAATGAAATTTTAAACGATGTTGAGAACGCTGATTTAGTTACGACAAAATCTTTGCATAACTATATTGAAGACTACAGAAACAGCAAAATGAAAAAAGGTCTATTGAGATTTACGGCTTTCGGTGCATCTGTGGGCTTTATTATCGGAGCTTTGATTGACATATATCTAACATCAGACTTTTCAAACATTAATATGGATAGTGACCTTGGATACATATTTATGGTTTCAGGACTTATAACGGGTATAATGTGCTCTATCCTAATATACTTTATATTAAGAGAAAAAGTTGTCCCTATAAGTGAGACTGATTTAAAGAATAAAGAAGCTATTGTTGTAGTATCTATTCAAAAGAGGATGTTACCAAAGCTTAGAAGAATCCTATTTAATAACGGAGCTAAGTCCATAACAACTGTTTAATTTCAACTAAAGAATATTAAGAGCATATTCTGCTCACTATTTAAGACCCTACATGGAAGATAAAATTTAATTATCTAACCATGGAGGGTTTTTTATGTTTAAAGCAAAGAATTTGCTAGTTTGTCTTGTTTTATCTTTTAACTTATTTGCTCAAGATAAAATTGTTGGTGGCGTAGAAGTAGATAGTATTTCTGAAGCTCCTTTTATTGTTAAATTCAAAGGCGGATGTGCTGGAAGTATTATCTCTGAGAAATGGATACTTACCGCGGCGCACTGCAAAAGTATTTTTGAAAGAGGAATCTCTGCTGGATCACTAGATGCTGACTCAAAAGACCTTATGTTAGATGTTGATACGTATTTTACTCATCCAGAGTTCTCAAGCTGGACTCTCAGTAATGACTTCGCACTTATAAAATTAAAAACACCTATTGATCTTAATGGCCTTAATCTTAAAGCAATTAAACTTGCCGATGCTGAGCACGATAGTGATGGTTTCCAAGCTCCTGGTGAGACCGCAACTATTTACGGTTGGGGTAGAACGAGTGAAGGAGGAGGTCTAAGCAGATACTTAAGAAAAGTTGAAGTACCAATAGTATCAAACGAGACTGCAAACCATGAAGATTCATACGCAGGAAAAGTAACTGATGCCATGATTGCAGCTGGTGTACCAGAGGGTGGACTAGATGCATGCCAAGGAGACTCAGGCGGACCAATGGTAACTTACGGTGCTCAAGGTGAGCAGGTTTTAGTTGGTATTGTAAGCTGGGGAAGAGGATGTGCCAGAGCACTTAAGTATGGAATTTACTCAAGAGTATCTTTTGGGCTAAGCTGGGTTAAAGAAACAATTAAAAATAATTAAAAATTATGGCGACTTAAAAGAGTCGCCTTTTTTATTTCATCTTTTTTAGGTATCATTTATTTTTTAAAGGAAAAATAAATGAATAACATAACCAAAACAATTCTCGTAATCTTAAGCTTAATAGTTATTATTTTCTTTTGTCTTAAAGGTCTTGGGGATGCACTCACTCCTTTAATAATCTCTTTTACTTTTGCCTATCTCTTTTTTCCGCTAATAAGATCTCTTGAACAAAAAGGGATTAACAGGAACTTCTCCGTAGTCTTTATTTCAATCATTTTCACTTTTGTTCTAAGCCTCACATTCTACTTAGTCGTACCAAAGCTATATTCAGATTCAAAAGCATTTATCAAAGAGCTCCCACAAAACTCAACTAGACTTCTTGCTAAAGCGGAGCTAGCGGCTGAGAAGATGGATATAGATGTCGATCTAAGCAAGGATCATTTAAAAGAGATGGTCGAAGATAATATAAGTACAATTTCAGCATCAATCTTAAAGAGTATCACAAAGGGCTTTAAGGGTTTCTTTTCAAGTATTGTTGGCCTGGTTCTAGGAATTCTAAATATTTTTCTCATCCCACTTTTCTTCTTTTATGTAGTCAACGACTACGAAAAAATCACCAAGAACATAAGTGAACTTATACCAAATCAATTTAAGCCTAAATTAAAAAAATATCTAAAACTTACCAATAAAGTATTAAGTGGATTCATAAGAGGCCAGCTCTTAGTTGCACTATTTCTAGGAACAATGTATGCGATTGGACTATCCATTATAGGACTTAGATTCGGTATTTTAATCGGACTTTTATCTGGCTTTATGTGCTTAATACCCTATGTCGGTGCAATAGTTGGCTTTGCCACTGCCATTATTTTTGGACTTGCAACCGATCTAGAACTTACGCGACTTTTTTACGTTTGTATTCTATATGGCTTTGCTCAAGTGCTTGAAGGGAATGTTATTACACCAAAATTCGTCGGAAACAAAGTAGGTTTAAGTGCTTTTACTTCTGTGTTAGCATTGATAATAGGCGGAAACTTATTTGGACTTGTCGGAATGATCATAGCAATCCCTATGGCCGCTATAGTAAAAACGATCTTCAATGAGTTAAAGCAAGAATACCTTGAAATGGAATTATAGGAGTCAATATGAAATATGTTTTTTTGGTTTTATTATTATCTTTTGGAGCTTTTGCTCAGTCTTATGAATGTAAAGTTAGCTTCAACTCCCAATCACAAACTATAAATGATCTTCAATTTAATAACTCAAACCAAATCAAACTAGGTCAAGCCGACTCGTTTACAGTTTATTTAAATAAAAATATTGATAATCAATTCAGCATCGAAGTCTACGATCCTTCAGTGCCATCTAGAACTTACTCTCAAGGTTTAATCGACAAGAGAACTCCCCTATCTTATACGCTCTGGCTAAGAGGGACTCTACTAGAAATCAAGTGCTTACAGGAAAATGTGTAGATAGCTACACATTTGCTACTAGCTTTCTTAAGGAAAAATTTAGTTATTACGCATAGAATAATAGTATGTTAATAGGAATCGAAGCAAAATTTAACGAAGTTACTGAAGCTAAAAAAGCGTTCAAGCTAATTGAAGATCGCGTTGAAGTAGACTTACTTCAAGTACTAACAGTTAACAACCTTTCCCATTTTAAAAAATCTGAAAGAGATGAAAGCATGAGAAGAGGGCTTATGTCCATGACGGCCATAGGTGGTATTTTAGGTGGTATCTCTGGTGCTATGTTTGACTTTGTAGTTAACTTTTATTCAATCCTAGATCCTTATCAAGACTTTTATCAAAGTGCATTTATTCTCTGTGGTCTCATTGTTGGTATGCTTTGTTCTATACTAATCTATTTTATAAACAGAGAAGATATTGCTCCGATAAGCGTAAAAGATATAAATGATGAGCAAGCATTAATTATTATTAAAGTCTCAAAAAAAGAATTAGATAGTGTTGTTAAGCTCTTAGAAGATACCAACGCTCACTCTATCCACACTACATAAAATCTTTTAATAATTTTTTTAGATATACAGATTTGATGACTAGCTCTTGGGCTTCATTGTTTTTAAATTCATTGAGCTCTCTGCAGTCATTATTATTGATAAAATAATTATTTGTTCCATAAATCATCATCCCTTCAAGTTCACCTGTACTCTTATTAAAAATACCGCTCCCTTTACTCTCACCTGAAATATCTGAATTAGCTAAGAAAAATTTTTCGTCTTGATCATAAGCTTTCGCTCCATCAGAATACTTAAGCGTTGATCCTCTTATATGGCCTAATGTTACAAGTTCTTCATCATTTAACATTTTTTTTGAGCTAAACTTTATTGGCTCCCTATCTCTAACTTCTTTTTTAAGTTTCATAAGCGCAAAGCTTTGTGCTGAACTTGGATCAAACACTCTTGCTAATACTTTGTCGCACTTATAGAATTTTTTATTTCTAATTTTATTACTAAACTCTCCTTCTTTTTCAATATGATAATCAAAAACCCAATAAAATAAATCATTCCAACAGTAGTGCTCAGTTGTACAGTTCCCTGCTGTTAATAGAAGGTCTTTTCCCACAAGAATAGCACTACAGCCATTTCTCATTGATGGTTGGTCAATGAACTTCTCCCCCTCACATAAACCTTGATCTCTTAAAGGCTTAGTAACAATTCTCCAGTACTTATTAAAAGTCCAACCTCTAAGTTCATCCTTATAAACTCTATAGGCCATGGACTTCATTAACTTTTTATGGAGGGTACTTTCTACTTCAAAGTAGTCTTGTCTTGAATCACTATCATAAACGGCATATGAGTTAATTGTTATAAGTATCAAAAGAATTAGTTTCATTTAGTTTTCCAATAAGCTTTTACATTAATATTATCTAAAAATTTTCTGTCAATTTTCTGGACAAAAGATTTAATTTGGTCAGAGCCAAGTATAATATGCCCGTGAATATCGACTTTTAATTTTTTTAGAATTACATCATAGTCCAACTCACTTACAAAATGAATTTTTACTTTTGTTGGGTTATTAACTTCAATATGAGTATTACAAATAAGAAATAGATCTCCACGACATGCTGGATCTAGTTTTGATAGTATATATTCCATAGTGGAGAAGCCAGTAAGGTCACTAACGAGTAAAACTTCCTTGGCATTAAAGTCTAATGGAACTTTAATCTCCTTCTTAGGCCCCAGTATATCGACAAGATCACCTAAAGCTGAGTCTTTGGCCCATACTGAAGCTCTACCATTTAAGTGAAGCATTATGTCTAGAGAAATAACATCTTCATTATGAGAACTAATTGTATATGATTTTTTATATTCATCCCTAAAAGGAAACAGCTTTATATGTCTTCCATGTAAGTCGCTAGGAAGCTCATACACGCTTTCAAGCTGTAGGAAAATTCTCATAAGTTCAGAACAAACCATTTCTTTTTTTAATACGACAGCGCTTCGCTTGGGATATCTTTTATCATCTGACATAGAACAAGCTTAGCACGAACTAGCCCTGAATTTGAAGTTTAGATTTTGTGATCGGGTGAATAAATTCAAGCCCCATACAATGAAGCATAAGCTCATCTTCTTTTTGATAACCACCGTAAATATCATCCCCAACAATTGGTAGGCCTATATGAGCGAGGTGACACCTTATTTGGTGAAGTCTTCCCGTTCTTGGCGTAGCAATTCCATAAAGATAGTTTTTATCTCGTCTTTGTTCTTCAAAGAAAGTACAAGACTCTTTCCCGCTAGAGTCAACTTTTTGCTTAAGACTAAGCTCACTAGCTTCATCATAATTTAAAGCCAAGTTCAGCTCTTGAGGCAACCCTTTAAAATTATCAGTAATTTGTCCAATAAATCCATATTGTTTTGTAATCAATTTATTATCAAAGATCTCTCTCATTTTTTGAGCTACATCTACAGAGCGTGCAAACAAAAGGACTCCAGAAGTTTTAATATCAAGTCTGTGTACTGGATATATCTTTTCATCAAGCATCTGCTCTACGAGAACACTCGCGACATCAAAATGATGTATTCCTGTTGGGTGTACTGGCATGCCTTTGGGTTTAGAAACTGCAATTAAGTACTCATCCTTATAAATAACATTTAAATTTAGATTATTTGAAGCAAAGTTCTCTCTAAAGACTTCGACAACATCCATATGTTTAACGATAGTATGAGCAGCATTTTTTGTGGGCCGATTACAAATTTTAATTTGTTTATTTGAAATCATCTTCTTCACCACTTGTCTTGATTGAGATTTAAGGTAAAGCTTACAGGCCTCATCTAACCTGAGGCCATGATCATTTGGTTCTACTTCTAGCCTAATTAGGGCCCGAGTATTTGAGAAGTTTTTATCTATAGACTTCAATTATTCAAAAAGACTTAAGTACTTCTCAAGGCCTCTACTTTTAAGTTTATCTTTTGGAATAAACTCTAAAGCAGCTGAATTTAAGCAATACCTTAAACCAGTTGGCTCTGGTCCGTCTGTAAAGACATGCCCTAAGTGAGAGTCACCTTCTTTTGAGCGCACTTCAGTTCTAGTTACGAAGAACTTTCTATCTTTTTTCTCTACAATATTATCAGATTCAAGTGGCTTATAAAATGATGGCCATCCTGTTCCCGATTTATATTTAGTTTTTGATGAGAATAATGGTTCCTTAGAGACAATATCCACATAGATCCCCTCTTCTTTATTATCCCAGTATTCATTTTTAAATGGTGTCTCTGTTCCATCCTCTTGTGTTACTTTGTATTGAATCTCTGTTAAAGTTTCTTTTAAGTTTTTCATATCTTTAGCTACCTTTTTTTGGCTATTAAAATCTAATTTTATATCTTTCCAATAATCCTCTAAGAAATCATCTCTGCCAGATGCATTTCTATAATATTTATATTTTAATTTCGTGACAATAGTTCTTTTATAAAAATCTTGATGGTAATCTTCAGCAGCATAAAACTTTTTAAATGCTCTAACTGGAGTTACAATTTTCTTATCATTGATCTCTAACGACTTAATATACTCTTTAGAACTTAGAGCTAGTTTTTTTTGTTTATCATTATGGTAGAAAATAGCTGTTGTATACTGGTGGCCTCTATCGACAAACTGCCCACCTTTATCTGTAGGATTTATATTCACCCAAAATGCAGCTAATAGATCATTATAACTTACAAGCTTAGGATCGTAAGTGACTTGTACAACCTCAATATGTTTTGTTTTTCCTGAAGATACTAATTTGTAGCTTGGATCTTCAACTTTACCACCACTAAAGCCTGAAATAACGGTTTTAACGCCTTTTAATTCCTCAAAAGGCTTCTCCATACACCAAAAACAGCCTCCCGCGAAAGTGGCTTTTTCAAGTGCAAATGAGCTGAATGATAAAATTGACAATAAAATTATAAGTTTCATAAATTACCTCTTACTAGTAATTCGTAGAGCTTATCATTAAGTTACACTAAATTCCGACAAAGCCTTTATAATTTTCTTTCACATTATTCCCAAGTTTTCTATACATAAGTCTAAGCTTAAGAAACTCCTCTTTAGCCTCAACTGATTTTAGGAAGTTAGGATCGATTTTCCTTCTCATTTTAAAGTATGAAATAAACTGTTCAGTTCTTCTAACTGCTTCTTCATTTAAGGGAATAATATTTTCGGCCACTTTAGATAATGTTTTTTGCTTCTCTAGAAGCTTGTTAATTATTAGCTTTGTTTTTTCACTATTAAGCTTTGCTTCTTCTTTCCCAAACTTTTCGAGAATAAGTGCTTGTCCATCTTCGTCTGCCTCTCTATAAGCTGCATCATACTTTTTATCTAACTTTAACCTATTATCCATTATATGCTTTATCTGTCCTTTAAACTCATCACCACCAATCCAATCCACGTAACGAATTTCCCTGTCAGCAAGAATAAATCCAATACTCTCTACTTCTGATGCTGTTCTAGCGACTTTGCCTTGTGTATTTAGAAAGACAGTACTTGAGCCAATATACTCTGGATTTTTTAATAAAGTTTCTAAATGATTGATAACAGTTTGCGTAACTTCTTTAGTTTGAGCAGCAATCTTATTTGTAGACTTTATATAGTAAAAGATACCGCTTAA
>Ga0115567_10005433_pt1 | contig 12352 bp, 11 predicted proteins | sample COGITO_mtgs_1204_2_FD_88679 | JGI IMG/M metagenome (GOLD analysis project Ga0115567, IMG submission 88679) | Pelagic marine microbial communities from North Sea - COGITO_mtgs_120412 | ecosystem: Environmental > Aquatic > Marine > Epipelagic | place: Germany:Helgoland, sampling site Kabeltonne...
CAAAACTGGACGGACGAGGAACAAGAGGCGTTGAATAAGAGATGGGACGCCACGCAGTTTGGCGTCGCGTTGTGCGCCATTAAGCCGGTACTGGAAGAGGGAGAGGAGAAACGACCACTCGTCCCCGCGGCGGCTTGGACGAACTCGCAGAAAGAGAGAGTATGAATAGAACGCACTATTTATTACTAGCTAATAATACTAATGTACAACACAACCTAAACTAGAACCTATATATATCTACCGCTCCGAGATATCATCGCCTTCGAGCTCATATCACAAGTATCCAATACCTACGCATCGTAAACACTTGCTCATCTTCGTCCCCGAACACGTCGGGCACAGGCACACCCTCTCCATCTCCGCCTCTCGTATCGGTTGCCACTCCAAAGCGCCTCTCCCTTTGCACGTCCCGCACGATATAAACCGTAACCCGTCGCACAAGTTGCACTTCCTCCCGGTACGTTTTTTGTTCGTTTTCACGAGTTGTTTCCCGACGACGTTGAACGCGGCTGAGCTGCCGACGAGGAGAAACGTCGCGGAAGCGATGGTGCCAAAAAACGACAGGAGGACTTGCTTGGCCGCTTTTTGAGAGACGCCGACGTCCGCGTAGTTGTTCGGCGGGGTCACCATTGTATTTACGACAACAACAACAACAACAATGGAGAATTACGTTTGGGGAAACTTCGTTAAAACTGCGACACAAAAGCGCGCTTATCGAGAAATATCAGAAACATATCACACAGACATGAGCCGAGAAGAACAACAACAAAACTGCTGCTCGCATAACCACGACTGCGACGAATCCTCCTGCGCGACGAGTTCTTTGCACGGGTTCGTGGACCTCTCGAAACTCTCCTCCCAAAACGTCCAAGCAGAAGCAGATTGCCGAAACGTTTTCCGAGAATGGAACTCGAGATTAGATACGGATCCCGTTGGCATCCAAAGCGACGAGAACGAGTGCGAACTCATCTTGAGAGTACCATTCACGGAGGACGTGAAACTGACCGGCGTGGTCATCGTCGGAGGTAAAAATGGCACGCACCCGGCGGAAGTGAAACTCTTCGCGAACGATAAGAACAAAATAGATTTGGAAAACGCACACAGAAAGAAACCGACGCAAAAGTTTGACTGGCAGGAAGATTTTTTAGGCGTTTTAGAGTACGAAACGGATCGGACGAAGTTTAGCTCAGTTTCCTCGGTGACGATATTCGTGTCGAAAAATATGGCGAGTTTAAGAGGGGAGGAGATGCGGACGGAGATATCGTACGTAGGGTTACGAGGTGAAGCGAGCGGGAACAGGCGGGATATGATCGTCACGGCGGTGTACGAGACCAAGCCGATGGCGGAGGATCATAAAGTCGAAGAAGGCGAGATGCAAAAACCGAGGATGGCGATGTAGAATACCATAATAATACACGTACAAATATAGCGTTAGATTATATAGTCTAGACATTTTTTGTTATCAGAGATCGCTACAGCCCGCCGTGGTCTTATTCGCCACGCCGACGGAGCACAGCGAGACGCCTTTGAATAAATCGTCGACGCCGGTGTTCGATACGCGCAACACCTCCACGGTGTAAAATAACTCGCTCTCCGCCGGCACTCGAACTCTCAACGGAGACACCACGCTACTCGATCCAAATCCGTCTTCTGTCTTGACCATAATTTCTCTCGTTTCGCCTCTCTTGGCGCCGATTAAGCCTCGTTTCAAGCCTTTTACCTGTCCTGGTTGCACAGCGTTTGCTGCTAAATTAATCACGACGGGTTGCGTCTCGCTTTCGCGAACGGAGACGGAATTCTCCGACGTGGACACGATTTCACCGCCGTACGTGGTATCAAACACCGTGCCGTCTTTCAATTTGCCGACGTAGTTTACCAGCAGTAATCCGTTCTCGCTGACACCTTCTTTTTCATCAGACGACGACGCTTCGGCGTTCGGGGGAAAACTCGTCGTTGTTGTTGTTGCGAGGAAGAGAAAAAGCGCGGCGGTGGAAGAAGATGCGGACGACGAGAGAAACTGGCGGCGGTTCTTTTTTGTGTTTTGAACGACAGTTACTTTGTTTGGTGTTCGCACGACGTGTTGTGCCCGACAACAACAGGCGGCGGCGGCGTGTTGCGCGCGCTGCATTTGGTTAGTATACAAATGAAGAAGAGTCTCGTTCTCTGAACAGTTTGTTTCATCGCGTCGTCGCTTCTCGCTCGGCGTATCTCATCTCGGACGTCTCGCGCGAATGTTCTCAAAATTCTTCTCGCGATCTTCTTCGCTCAAGAACGAGGCAGAGGTAAGATCTGGCGGCGGTCGACGTTGCTTTTTCACGCCGCCGCTGGTGCTGCCGCTGGCGGCGGATTTTCGTGGAGGCGGTGACATCTCTCGCGCTTCTTCGCCTCGTTCTGGTTCGTCGTCGTCGTCTTCAAAGGGTTCTTCGATATCCTCGTCCTCTTCTTCTACTGCTGCTACTAATAACGCGTCATATTTTTCCTCTTTCCGTTTCCAGAGCACGCTGTTGCCGTTACCACCAGAACTGGTAGTATTAGTAGCGACGCCTCGTCCTCGATTCTCGCTTTTCTTCATCTTCTGCGTTTTACTCGTAGTCGTTGACACGGGCGGTGGTTGTATTGCTTGACTTTCGAATAAAAGTCGTTTAGCCTCTTCCATGGGAAGTAACGGAGGTGCAATGTCACCAGCGTCGTTGTCGTTTCTGTCGTTCATAATCGTTGAAGGAGGAGGAGGAGGAGGAGGAGGAGATATTCGAGCGTCACTTTCATCGTTCATTCGCGCCTCGTCCCTCGTCTCGTTACCGGCGTCATCTCCGCCTACCATTTTCGTCAGCACAAACGCCAACGCGGCAAATCCGGTACCGAACGCGAGCGGCGGTATCAATTTTGCTTTCGCCACAGTCGTCAGCGATGCCACGGCGCTTCGCAAATCCCACACGATGTCCTCGTCCTCGAACGGATTATCGTCCTTCTCTTCGGTTTCTTGCTTTTCAAAATCGTTAAATCTATTGTTCTCTAATCTACTACTAGAACCGCTATTACTCGCGTCGTAAGACGCATTCTTCGTCGATGCGCTCTCTTCTTCTTTCTCTCCCCTTACTTTTCCCGTTTCCTCTTCCAACCGTCTCAAAATCTCCGCCGCTTTCGCCCTTTGGTCGGGTCTGGCGTTCGGCAGCTCCCTCACCGCGCGTTCCAAGATTTCCCTTTCATTCATCGTCGAAGAAGAAGAAGAAGAAGCCGTACCATCCATCGCTCTCTCATCTGCCTCGCTTTTAGAAATCTTCACCTCCGGCGCTCGCTCCAAAACCATCTCATTCTTCGCCTCATCTTCTTCGCGCAACGCGTCTCGCAACAGTTTCTTCACCATCACAATTTGCTCTTTTTTCGGCAACTCCTCGAACGCTTCGATCAAGTGCTCTGCGGTTGCGTCTCGCACACTTCCTTCTGCTTTCGCCGGGTGGACGCCGAGGAGAACATCCGTAAGATTTTGGTTGGAGAGCGGCGGTAAAGGTGGTGGTGGTGGCATCATGCCGCCGGAATCGTTCCGGACGACGACGCGTCGTCGTTGTCTCGTTCCCCGTCGTTCTCGTCGTCTTTGGGGAGAAAAGCCGTTGGGAGCGGAAAGGATTGTTGCATTTCTCTCCGTCCTGTGTCTCCTTTTCCTCCTCGTCCTCGTCGATGAAGAACAAGGCAAAGAAGAAGAGATGGTGGTGGTGCGGGTGAGCATCGTCGTCGTCTGTATCGAGAGAAGATAAAGCGACGACAACGACGACAACAACAAACGCGTCTTTAGGGGTGATGTGCGTTGCAGAAGTGGAGCATTTCTGCAGAATTTAGACACGCACTGCTGCACTCATATAAAGCAATAAAAGCTTATTAAAAGGATTAAGGATATATTAAGCACACATAACTGACAACAATGTTTACTACGAACGCTTTGCAAAGGCCTTTGCTGGAGAAAAATAGTAATAATAACGCGCTTCTTCATCATCTTCTTTGTCCCCGTCGGAATCGGAATCGAATTGGTGGCAAAGTCGTTACGAGTCAAAAGATGGATGAAATCGCTCGATTCATCTCCGAACGAGAAAACTGCGAAATAACCAAGCAAACATCCTGCGGCTCTTCGCAGTGGGCGTCGTTTCGGAGGTACGAAACCGCGGACGAGGAGAAAAAATTCTTCGTGAAACTCTCGAGAAAAGACGATTCGATGTTTCGAGGCGAAAAAGCAGGTTTGGAGGCGTTGCGCGAAGCGGGAAGTCCGTTGATGGTCGTACCGAAAGTGTTCTACGCGGGCGGTGTTCCGGACGGATTTCGCGACGGGAACTCGATGATTATCATGGAACATCTCAACTTTGGCGCGAGAGGCGATCAAGGCGAATTTGGTACGGCTTTAGCGAAGATGCACGCGGCGAAAATCGACGGCGCGGAGGAGTTTGGTTTCGAAGTGAACAATACGATTGGCGAAACGCCGCAAAAGAACGTGCCGATGACGAAGGATTGGGAAACGTTTTGGGTGGAGAGTCGATTGTTGCCGCAGTTGAAAATGAGTCGGGATAACGAGTTGCAACGGTTAGGAGACGAAGTTATCGAGAAGAGAGTTCCGGAGATGTTTAAAGGGTTGAATATTAAACCGAGTATTTTGCACGGCGATTTGTGGAGCGGAAACATAAGTACGGTGGACGAGAAGCCGAGTATTTTTGACCCGGCGGTGTATTACGGGCATCACGAGGCTGATTTTGGCATGTCCTGGTGCGCTGGTTTTAGCCCTGCGTTTTTCGAAGCGTATTGGTCGGTGATTGAAAAAGACGAAGGCGGGTTCGAAGAGAGAAAAATTATGTATCAGTTGTATCACATCTTGAATCATTACAACATGTTCGGCGGTGGATACCGCTCGCAAGCGATGGGGATGTTGAAACAGTTGTTGTGATGTTGCAACATTCGTTGTTGTTATGAAAAAGACATACAGTAGAAATAGTCAAAGTAGTATATAAAGTCGAAAACCGTAGTACTGAGGCGATGGACGTTTAATTTATAGTTTAGCGCGTGCAATATGAGTAAGATGGTTGTTTTCATTACATCTTAAAAAATCAATAGATAATATATATATGATAGTCGTTCTCTCTTTCTCTCTCTCTCTCTTCCTCTCTTCTATCATACATAATGTATCACTAACGACTCTCTTGCTTGCTCGACTTTTTATCTTCTTTATCGCCGTTTCCGGTGATTTGCATGAATCGTTTCTTCCACGCGCCGACTTGTTCTTCAAACACCAAATTTCTCTTCTTCTCCGCGTTTAACTGATCCTTCAACGCGATTCTCACGTTCGCGCTCAACCTCGCCTCTTCTCTCAGCGCTTTCACTTGCATCTTCGACGTTTTCAATTCCGTTCTCAAAACCTTGATCTCCCCCGTTTGCCTCTTCACCGTTTCGTCTTGCTTCCTCACTCGTTCGACTAAGCGTTCGTCTTTGCTTTGCTTCACGCCTTCGGCGCTGAACACCGCGGTTTCGTTCGGGTTCCCGCTCCACGAATCTTTCACGTATAAAATTGGTCCATCCTCCGGGGATAACGACAACACCTGGTTATTCCCAGACTGCCAACTGGACGGCGCGTTCGGATTGGACGCCGGCGCCACGCAGTACTTGTAAATATAAATACCATCCACCGGTAACTCGATCTCTTCGCTCGTCCAAACGTTCCCTTCCGACCAGTTCAAGAGTAACGCGTTGGCGACGTCCCACTCGCCCATGGATTCGTGCGAGCCGCAGATTCGCATCACGTCCCCAAAACCGACTTCCATTTTGATCTGAAATCTCACCGTGACCACTTGCACGGTGTCGATCATGTTGTCGTCGTCCAACGCGCCGTCTCGTAAGGAGCGAAACGTCGCTTCGGACGATGATGATGAGGATCCGTTTATTACTTTCGCGATCGAGACGCCGTTATTATTTTTACCGCTACTCTTCTTGTCATCGACGGCGTCTAAAATCTCCGCGTCCACGGATGCGTCCTCGTCTTTTTTGCGTCGAGCGTTCAGCGCGAACGAGGACACAGACGAAGACGACTTCGAGGACGACGACGACGATGATTTTTGTCGGACGATGGAAAACGTCTTCGGCTGCGATTTCGATTTCTCGAAACGTTTCGAAGAAGAGGAAGAAAAAGAAGACGAAGAACACGCGATCATCGAAACAGACGTAGCGGTCGAGGCCATGATGATGACTAAAACGACGATGAGATTAGTACGTTCGTACTGTCGGTGATGCTGTTTAGTAGTATGTGGCGATGATTTTAAATATCTTCAAACTCGAGGCCCCGAGAGAGAAAGGAAAATGTGGCTCAAAAATGGCGGGAAAAGACATTTTTGATTTGTGTTTTTCTGGTCGCGAAATGGTTGTTGTTCTCAATCTCAATAATCAAGACGCTTCTCTCGCTTTTTGTCTCTGGGGGCTGGACTGTTTGGTTCTCACGTTATTTGCTGACTCAAGAAAACAGAAAAACAGATAAAGGTTTTTCCACATCAACACTCCCCAGACATACACACACTCTATACCCATACTCTTGTTTCCTTTCTCTCTCCATTTTTGCATAAAAGAAGGAGGAGAATAAGAGAGAGAGAGAAAAGAATATATAATGGCGTACGACGCGACTTTACAGTTCCTCAAAGACGACGAGCTCGAGAAGTTAATCCGAGCCGGACCTCTGTACGATTCCGCCATTCACGAGAAAATTCCAATCCAAGAGTGGAGGAAAAACGCCGAGTTGCACGTTTTATACAACAGCATAGAGTTACTCCACAACACGGAAGTGATGAGCAATTTATCCGTTCACTCGGACGCGATCGCCAGTCGAGTGTACCACTTCTACCTCCCGATTTTATTTCGGGTGATGTTTTTGTTGGAAGAACACAAGAAGAAACAAAAGGAGGATATGGACTCTTTCCTTTTATCGCAAGAGAAGAAAAAAGAAGAAAAAGGCGAGAGTAAGAAAAAAGAGTTTTATCCGAAACCGTTGTTTATTGGGATCGAAGCGCCTCAAGGACTCGGGAAATCGACGTTAGTGGACGTGTTGCAAACGTTAATTGATAACTCGGTGGTGTTATCTTTAGATGATTTATATTTACCGCGCGAGGAGCAGCAAGACCTCGGGCAGAAGAAGCACCCGGGGAACCCTCTGTTGACGTTTCGAGGGAATCCGGGGACGCACGATTTACCGTTAGCTCGGGAGACGATTAAGAAGTTGAAGAGCATCAACGTAGGGTTAGGTGATGGGCAAACGACCGTGGCTTTGCCCAGGTATAACAAGAAGGCGTGCAATGGGAGAGGCGATCGATTACCCCGAGAGGATTGGCCGAGCGTGAGCGGGCCTACGGATATCGTGTTTTTGGAAGGGTGGTGTTTAGGATTTGAACGGCCGAGAGAGTTTGAATCGCTGATTTCCAGCGTAGACGCGAGAGTGTATTTTGCGCCTATTAACGAGTATTTGATGGAATACGAATCGGTGTTCAACAACGTGATTGATTCGTGGATGATTATTAAAGCCGGCGATTGGAGGTGGGCGTACGAGTGGCGCCAAGAGCAAGAGAGAAAAAACAACGGCGGGTTGACAGATGCGCAAGTGAGAGATTTTGTCGACAGATTTGCACCCACGTACGACGCATGTTTGCAGAATCTGCACGATAAAGTAGAGAGTAAGAGATTAGAAGATAGTAGGAGCGCGATGCTCATAGAGGTGAACAAAGACCGTTCGGTGAAAATGAACAACGAACAGGTTGAAACAATCACGGAGATCCTGAACAAGGCGAGGGAGAGAGGTGCGCAAGAAGGAGACACAGAGGATCTCATGATCGACTGATTGATTGATATATATACATATATATATACATAGAATATAAAATAAGCAGCAGGAGAATATAAGAACTTGTAAAACAAAAAACGTAGTACGTACTATTACATCACAAAACACATCAAGCCGAGAACGCGATGTTTGTTTTTATTTTAATAAAGCTACTAAATTATATTAAGTTTATCAATTAAACATATTATCTATATCTGATTATATCTCTCTACAAAATTAAGAACGCGGTTTTTCCTTCTTCTCGCGGAACAACGCGCTCAAAGCAACGCCGGCAACCTTCACGACCTTGAATCGAACGCCCGGGATATCCCCGACGGCGTGACCCTTTCTGCCAAAACCAGACACCAAAACTTCGTCGTTTTCGTCGACAAAGTTCAAGCAACCATCTCTCGGGACGAAGCACGCAACCTTCTTACCGTTCTTGATGAGCTGCACGCGAACGCACTTACGAATAGCCGAGTTCGGCTGTTTCGCTTCGATACCAATCTTTTCCAAAACGATGCCTTTGGAGTGCGAGCAACCGGCGAATGGCTTTTTCCATTCGGAACCCAAGTTGGCTTTGTTAAAATCTTTGTCCGCCCATCTTTGCTCGCGACGGTGCGTCTTGAGCTTACGGCCGGCCCCTAAACCTCTCGTTTTACCTGTTTATTCGATGAGGAAAGAAGAAGAGAAAAGTGGACAAAGGTAAGTATTTTTCAGAGAAAGAAAGAGAGAGAGAGGTTCCCACCAGGGAGGAGAAAAACACAAACACCGCCGAAAGAGAAGATGATGCAATCACGGCTCGAAGTGCACACACGCGAACGCGCGCGCAACCCCGCGACGACGTAAACGCGCGAAAGAAACGCGTGCGCACTCCTTTCGACCGATACATTTCACATTTCTCGCGTGCAAAGCTAACCAAACCGCCACTCATTTCCGCGGAAAATTTTGATGCAGCAGGGCTTAAAACCGAGCGGGCCGTATAAGGGAAGAAAAATTGTCTAATCGGATTCGCGCGCAAAGGGCGACGAGGCGGATGGAAATTCGTCCTCGACGATCGATCCGCGCGCGATGTGCACATCGATTCGCTCGAATAAGAGAAGAGATCGCCTTTATCGATGAAAGAGAATTACTAGAAAAGAGACGTACCCATTGTTTTAGAGTGCTTTTTTAGTGACGATTTGACGACGAGTTCGGGTCGAAGAGAGAAGAGAAAAGAAGGAAAAGGCAAAAGTCCCAAAAAAACAAAAAAGATCAAGAGGGAAAATACAACACAACAACAACAGACAAGGACGAAGAAAGAGAGATAGACTTTTTATTATTACACTTCTTCTCTCCATCATCTCCGCGTTATTACTACTCTTTATATGCTTTTCTGCTATTATCTTGTTCCCTAAAATCTATTTATTATCTCCTGCTTCTTGGGTCTTGCGAGCCGCCTCTCTGGCCTGAGCCGCCGTTTCTTGCGCGCTCTGGAGCATTCGCGCGTCTTCTTCCTCTCCTTCTTCTTCTTTAACTTCTTCTTCTTCTTCTTGCTGATGATGTTGCTGCTGCGAGTTGTTCAAGTCGCCGTCACGAACGTGTTCTTCCGAAGGTAAGTGCGCGGCTTCAAATTGCATGCGAACGGCGCTGCGCTCTTGCGAGGCGTCGTTGATATTGGCGGCGGCGGCGTTTTCTAGAGATGCGGCGATGCTGTTTCTTCGCTCGAAATCAAGATGTTGCGCCGCACGTTCCATGTGGTACGCGCGCAGAAAAGCCGCGCGTAAACCTAATTCAGTCATCACATCGGTGCTTCTTCCCACTGCCCCGTCCGGGACTTCACTGGCTTCATATTCTTGTTCTTGCTTCATGCGTTTTAACTCGCGCTCTTCCATCAATTTTTCGACGCGTTTACCTTCCTCTTCAAAGTTCAAGCGTTTCAACTTTTGCGCCGGCGTGAGCCACTTCAAGACGTACATTTTGAGCAATTTTTCGTGCACGTGACACGGCGTGAGTTGTTGTTTTACCGCGTACGCTCTAGGACCAATCATTTCGAACGAACGCGCCGCTTCGATGTGGTCTATTTTTGGAGGTAAGCACACCGCCGGTTTATGGCGACAGAGCGGGCACGGTTTACTCTTCGCCAACCACGGATGAATGCATCCGAAGCAAAAAACGTGACCGCAGCCTTGCACGCAATGTGGACGCACGAGAAATTCGCGACAGACTGGACAGCGCAACTCGTGCTCAATCCATGGCGGCATTTCATGCTGCGCATCCTCTGTTGGTACAATGCGGTTCGCGCACGCCTGCGAAAGTTTCGCGATCAACTGTACGTCAAGATTACTCTTCTTCTCGTGGTCTCCCGTTTCCATATCGTGGTCTCCGTTGCTCCCGTCGCTGATGTTATCACCTCCTCCGCCAACTGGTTGCGTGAAATCGTCGTCGTTCGCCGCAGCTGCGGCCATTTTTGCGCCCTTCTTGTTCTTCTTCCTTCGCGATTCGTCCTCTGGTGACTCGTCCGCCGATTCCATCTTCGCGTCTTCACCTTCTCTTTTCTCTCCTACCACGCCCGCATCGCCACCACCGTTGCCATTACCCTCTACCACGTCTTTTCCTACTACTCCTTTCTCATCTTCTTTAATCGGAAAGTTCATGAAAGCGCTGTTAAACTTCCGCGTAAACTCTCCGCCTCGCGCTTGAAATAGTTGCAGCAAACCTTCCTCGAACATCTCTCGTATCTTCTCGTGGTCGCCAGTGCCATCGTGGTTTTGACTGTGCACGTTCGTTACGTAATCATCAATCTCTTGACTCGGACCTTGCGAGAAAATTGGGACAAACTCGTCGTCGTACCCGCCACCTAAAGTCAACGGCTGCGCGTCGACGCCTTTGCCGACGAGAGGAAACGTACTCATTTTCAACTTTTTCCCAACGTTCCCTCCTCTCGCGCCGGTGACGGCGGCGTTTCCGACCACTCCGTGATCTCTCTTTCCAGAAACTGCTCCTGACGTTCCACTTGCATCGTTGTTTGCCGCATTCTGTCGTGATAATTCGTGCTGTTTCTGTTGCTGCGACGCTCTCAAAACCGCGCCGCTCTCTCTCGCCACTTTCGTCCTCAAATACCGAAATCGAAACGGATTCTTCATCGATTTCTCGTTCCTCAAAACATTCGCCGGCCCGCCAAACGAAACGATATCCCCGTGCATCAACTTCACGTACTTTTGCTTCTCGATCATCTTCCCGTTCACGTACGTCCCATTGGTCGTCTTAAAATCGTAAATGAAATGTTCGTCTCCCGCGCTCACGCACTTGGCGTGCGTTCGCGACAAAAGATACGGCAAATCCGGCACGTCTAAAACGTACGTGTTCGTGTTGTTTCGTCCAATGACGATCGTTTGTTCCTCCGGGACGTTGTCTAACTCTTCCTCGAGCTTCGAATCCTCCTCATCGTCGTCTTCTTTTCGTTGTCTGTTGTCTTCTTTTCTATTCTGACTTTGCGCGCGGGTGCCTAAATTTTTTCCTTTCTTTACCTCGATGAGTAAATCTTGCAACCGCATCTCTCTCGGCAAAGTTGGCGATTCCAGATCCCCGTTGAGCAATAACAACACGGCCACGGTTATCGGACCACCGGTTAAAGGAAAACCACTCTCCTCGCTTTTTATAGACACAGTGTTCGTGGCGTCGTCTTTAGTGGTGGTCTTCTTAGACGCCTTTTGTTTTTGCGCGTTCTTGGTATTCTTGTTCGGTTTCGGCGACGAGACCGAAGCCGTTGCTTTCACCATTTTGATGAGGATGGATCAAATCTCCCCAACGAACACTCTTCAAAAGCTTCCTCTTTCTCTAAAGAATACGAATAAACTAACGATACTATGCACAAAATGAAAAAGCTCTTCTCTTACTGCTGGGCGACCGAAAAGTGGACGAGAGATTACGATCGTCGTCGTTCGGAAAGAGAGAGAGAGAATTCTTTATATACCTTTTCGTTGTGAGGGATTTGAATGGAGAGACAACGGAAAATTGGGAGAAAATGTGAGCACACAACAAAACAAACGAGACAACCACGAACGCAAAAGGTGTTGTCCGACGACGACGATAATGATACTGATGATGATGATGATGATGATGATATTATCGTTGGGGGTTCGATTTTGTTCGATGGTGGTACGACTACAACTCCGGGCGGTGCTCGGAACTACTATGACTACTACTACTACTACTACTTTTTATGCGTATACTTTCGCCGATATCGCCTTCCTCCTCTTCATCCTCCTCCTCCTCCTTTCGCTTCTTTTTCGCCTGTTTTATTTCGTCGTGTTGTTGCAACAACACGTTCTCGCCGACGTCTTCCAACGCCGCGCGAATGTCTTCCGGCAAGACGAAGTTTTCCGGGTCGTACTTTTTCGCGTTGTCGAAACACATCTTGGCAATTTCGAGTTTCCCGATGGAATACTGGGTGAACCCGACGTCGGCCCACAAGATGGAACTTTCTTCGTCGTACATCAACGACATGTGCAAAGCGTCGCCGGCCAAGGCGAAGAAATG
>Ga0115567_10005434_pt1 | contig 12351 bp, 12 predicted proteins | sample COGITO_mtgs_1204_2_FD_88679 | JGI IMG/M metagenome (GOLD analysis project Ga0115567, IMG submission 88679) | Pelagic marine microbial communities from North Sea - COGITO_mtgs_120412 | ecosystem: Environmental > Aquatic > Marine > Epipelagic | place: Germany:Helgoland, sampling site Kabeltonne...
ACAGCGATATCACCGAACTGTTCGAGATGGCCCAGGTCGGCACGCCCGTCATGCTGATCTGAGGTCACGGCGCGCCTTGCACGTCGGCGGACCGCATCCTAGGCTCCGGCAACCCCTGTCGGAGCCTTTCGATGCCCAGGATCGCCGCACTCCTCACCGCCGTTTCGCTCCTCGGGGCCTGCGTCACCAATCCCGTGAACGTGGATACCGCGCCGGTGGCGGTGCAGCAGGCGACGGCCGGAAACGACTACCGCCCGTACGTGCTGCCCTTCGCGATCGTCCTGGGTCTCTTCGCACTCGCGCGGATCGAGGATCGCTGAGCGGCGTCAGTCGAGCCAGCCCTTCAGGTTGTCCACGATCACGCCGGTCAGCGCCGCGATATGCGCCGGATCGTTGTTCAGGCACGGGATGTAGGTGAACGACTTCCCCCCGGCCTCGAGAAACGCATCGCGGATCTCCTCCTCGATCTCCTCAAGCGTTTCGACGCAATCGGCCGAGAACGCCGGCGCACAGACGGCGATCCGTTCGATCCCCTCCTCGCGCGCCAGCCGCGCGACCTCCTTGACGGTATAGGGCTTCAGCCATTCCTCCGGTCCGAAGGTCGACTGGAATGTGGTGCGGACAGCGTCCTTGTCCCAGCCCAGCCGTTCGCGCAGCAGGCGCGTCGTCTTCTGGCACTGGCAATGATAGGGATCGCCCTGCCGCAAATAGCGTTGCGGCACGCCGTGATACGAGCACAGCAGAACCTGCGGCGTCTCGTCGGCCGCGCCGTAGGCCCGCTCGACCGACTGCGCGAGCGCGTCGATATAGGCCGGCGCCTCGAAATAGGGCGGCACGATCCGGGCGACGGGTTGCCAGGTCTCCTCCATCAGCGCACGAAAGAACTGGTCGTTCGCCGTCGCCGAAGTCGGCCCGGCATAGTGCGGATAGAGCGGAAAGAACACGATCCGCGTGCAGCCGGCCTCGACCATCTCGCGCACCTTCGCCACCGTCGAAGGATTGCCGTAGCGCATGCAGAAATCGACCCGCACGTCGTCACCGTAGCGCGCCTCCATTTCGGTGCGGATGGCATCCGTCTGATCGCGGGTGATCGTCAGAAGCGGGCTCTCGTCGCGCTCGGTATTCCAGATCGACCGATATGCCGCCCCCGACTTGAACGGACGGCGGGTCAGGATGATGCCTTGCAAAAGCGGTTGCCACAGCCAGGGCGAATAATCCACGACGCGCTTGTCCGACAAAAATTCGCTCAGGTAGCGTCGCATCGACCAGTATCCGGTATCGTCCGGCGTCCCGAGATTGGCCAGCAACACGCCGACCCGCTCTGGCGCGACCTTCGGATGGTCGTCCGGCGCGTGGACCGGGCAGGCGGCTTCTCGCGCGCCGATCGCCGTGACCGTTGTGTCTCGCATCCTGTCGCTCCCTGCCGTGGACGGGCCGTCCGCTGATAGCGGCTCTGGCGCGTCGGTCAATCGTCCTCGCGCGGCAGCGACGATTCGCCCGTGCCCAGCGCATCCGCGAGCCGTGCGCGCGCCGATCCCGGCCGCAGCGGCACCTGCTGCGATGCGTCCGGCGCCCAGCCGGTCAGCGTCACGAAATCGAACGTCGCCTCGATACGGCCCGCGTCGTCGGCGAACCTCTCGGCATAGATCGCGGCCGCCTGCATCAGCACCGCCCGTGCCGTCGGGCGCCGCAACCGGGTCTGGAGCGCGTTGGCCTCGCCCATCGCGCGCAGGTCGCGCATCAGCGCGAAGGCGTCCGCATAGCTGACCCGGATCGCCAATCCGTCCGCCACCGGCAGCGACAGGCCCGCCCGCTGCATCAGCGCGCCCAGATCACGGATCTCGCCCATCGGGGCCACGCGCGGCGACAGTCCGCCGGTGACGCGCGATTCCGCCTCGGCAAGGCAGGCCCGCAACTCGTGCAGCGTCTGCCCCCCGAACGCCGTGACGAGCGCGAGGCCATCGGGCCGCAGCGCGTGACGCACCTGCACCAATTGCCCGACGGGATCGTTGGCCCAGTGCAGGCACAGCGCGTGCACCACGAGGTCGTGCGCGCCGGGCACCAGATCGAGCGTCTCGTCGTCGGCGACGATCCGGGCCTCCGGCAGGCGCCCCTGCCACACCTGCGGCCAGGGTGTCACGACGGCGGGCGCCGTAAACGTCCTGTTAACCTCTTGCAGTCTTTCCTGCAGGTCGTCGGCCACCGCCTCGTGCAGGAACAATGCGGGCGCCCGCGCCGCGCGGGCACGGTGCCGGTTCAGGGCGGCACGGTCGGTCAGGGTCGGCGGGGTCTGCATCCTTGCCGATGTAGGGCGAAGGGGGCAGGGATGCAAAGCGTGCTGCGGGCGATCTACCCGTCCGAATGTCTGATCTGCCGGGATTTCACCGATGCGGACTTTGCGCTCTGCGGCCCCTGCTGGCGCGACACGCCCTTCGTCGGCGGCCTCGTCTGTGACGCCTGCGGCACGCCGCTGCCCGGTCCCGACGACGACGAGGTGGTCCATTGCGACGATTGCATGAGGACGCCGCGTCCCTGGTCGCGCGGCCGGGCGGCGCTCGCCTACGGAGAGACCGGGCGGCGAATCGTGCTCGGCCTCAAGCATGGCGACCGCACCGACCTCGTGCGGCCCGCCGCCGCGTGGATGGCGCATGCCGCGGCCCCGCTCGTGTCGGACGATACGATCCTCGTGCCCGTGCCGCTGCACTGGACCCGCCTTTGGCGCCGCCGCTACAATCAGTCGGCGATGCTGGCCGCCCGGATCGCGACACTCCTCGACCGCGACACCTGCCCCGACGCGCTGGTCCGCGCCCGCCGCACCACGTCGCTGTCGGGCACCGTCGCCGCGCGGTTCGCCGCGATGGACGGCGCAATCCGCCCGCATCCCCGGCGCGGCGCCGCGATGTCGGGCAGGAACGTGATTCTCGTCGACGATGTCATGACCTCCGGCGCCACCCTGTCGGCCTGCGCCGGTGCCGCCCGCGACGCGGGCGCGCGCGATGTTGCGGTGCTGCTACTGGCGCGGGCGGTGCGGGACGACTAGGTTTGCCCCGACCCCGCACCGAAAGGCACGTCATGGCCAAAGTCGAGATCTACACCGCCTCCTACTGCGGCTATTGCCACCGCGCCAAGCGCCTGCTCGACGCCAAGGGGGTGAGCTATGCCGAGACCGACATCATCGCCCATCCCGACAAGCGCGCCGAGATGGTGCAGCGGTCCGGCGGCGGTCGCACCATCCCGCAGATCTTCATCGACGGCACCCATATCGGCGGCAGCGACGACCTCGCCGCCCTCGACCGCGCGGGCAAGCTCGACGCGCTGCTCGGCGCGTGAAGGCGGCGCTCCTTCAGCTCACGTCCTCGGACGATCCGTCCGCCAACCTTGCAGCGACCCGTGCCATGATCCGCGACGCTGCGGCACAGGGCGCTGACATGATCCTGACCCCTGAGGTCACGAACTGCGTCTCGGGCAGCCGCACGCACCAGCGCGCCGTCCTGCACCACGAGCGGGACGACCCGACCCTCGCCGCCCTGCGACAGGAGGCCGCGTCGACGGGCGCATGGCTCTGCATCGGGTCGCTGGCACTCTTGACCGACGATGCCGACGGCCGCTTCGCCAACCGTTCGTTCGTGATCGGCCCGGACGGTACCGTTGCCGCCCGCTACGACAAGATCCACATGTTCGACGTCGCCGTCACGCCGGAGGAAACCTACCGCGAATCGGATGGCTACCGCCCCGGCGACAGGGCTGTCACCGTGGCGACCCCTCTCGGCACGCTCGGCCTCACCGTGTGCTACGACCTCCGGTTCCCGCACCTGCATCGCGCGCTGGCGCAGGCCGGCGCCGACATCCTGCTCGTCCCCGCCGCATTCAGCCACGCCACCGGCCCGGCGCATTGGGAACCGCTGCTGCGCGCCCGCGCGATCGAAACCGGGTGCTTCGTCCTCGCCGCCGCGCAATGCGGCACCCACGCGGCCACCCACGGCCCCAACCGGCGCACCCACGGTCATTCCCTCGCCGTGGCCCCGTGGGGGGACGTGATCGCCGACGGCGGCACCGAGCCCGGCATCACGAGGATCGACATCGACCTGGCCGAGGTCGCCCGCGCCCGCGCCCGCATACCGTCGCTGTCGCACGACCGCGCCTTTGACGGCCCCAGGGATCTCAGGCGGGCTTCAGGCTCGCCGTGACGTAGTTCACCGACAGGTCGCGGTCCGACAGGCTCCAGTCCCACTTCACCGGATTGAACACGAACCCGGTCCTGTCCACCGGCTCGAGGCCCGCGCGCCGCAAAAGGTCGAACAGCTCGTCCGGGGTGATGAACTTGGCGTAATCGTGCGTCCCCTTCGGCAGCCACCGCATCACCCATTCCGCACCGAAGATTGCCATGACAAAGCTTTTGGGATTGCGGTTGATCGTCGAACAGATGTGCAGCCCGCCGGGCCGCAACAGCTCCCGACAGGCCGTCAGGTAGTCGATGGGCGACGCGACATGCTCCACTACCTCCATGTTCAGGACCACGTCGAACTGCGCGCCGGTCTCGGCCAACGCCTCCGCCGTGCCCACCCGGTAGTCGATCTCCAGCCCCGACTGCTCGGCATGCAGGCGCGCCACCGGGATGTTGCCCGCCGCCGCGTCCACCCCCACGACATCCGCGCCCAGCCGCGCCATCGGTTCGCAAAGCAAACCGCCGCCGCATCCGATATCGAGAATCCGCAGCCCGGCGAACGGGTCGGGCGCATCGAGGTCGCGGCCGAACTCCGCCGCGATCTGCCGCGTGATGTAATCGAGGCGACAGGGATTGAGCATGTGCAGCGGCTTGAACTTGCCTTGCGTGTCCCACCATTCGGCGGCCATCGCCTCGAACTTGGCGATCTCGGCGTCGTCGATGGTCGATCGTGTCCGGGTATCTTGGGTCATTTCGGTGGGCCTTCGGCGTGGCGGTGCGTGTCGCGGCACGATATAGGGCGGTCATGGACAAAGACCCGGACCGCGAGCGCGTGCGCGCCCATCTCTACCCGCCGATCGACCCGTTCGACCAGAGAACGCTCGACGTCGGCGACGGCCATACCGTCTACGTCGAACAATGCGGCAACCCGGACGGTATTCCCGTCGTCGTCCTGCACGGCGGCCCCGGCGGCGGATGCAGCCCGGCGATGCGCCGCTACTTCGATCCGGCACGCTACCGCGTCGTCCTGTTCGACCAGCGCGGCTGTGGCCGCTCGCGCCCCCATGCCAGCGTCGCCGCCAACACAACCTGGCACCTCGTCGCCGATATCGAGCTGATCCGCCGCACGCTCGGCATCGACAGCTGGGCCGTCTTCGGCGGCAGCTGGGGCGCCACCCTGTCGCTGATCTACGCCCAGGCGCACCCGGACCGCGCCCGCGCCCTGATCCTGCGCGGTGTCTTCCTGATGACCCAGGGGGAGCTCGACTGGTTCTACGGCGGTGGCGCAGGCCGGTTCTGGCCCGACCTCTGGGCACGGTTCTGCGATCCGATTCCCGAAGACGAGCGGGGCGACATGATCGGCGCCTATCACCGCCGCCTTTTCTCGGGCGATATGCCGACCGAGACGCGCTGCGCCCGCGCCTGGTCGGGATGGGAGAACGCGCTCGCCTCCATCGCCAACGACGGGCCGGGCGGTGACGGCCCCGGCCATTACGCGCGCGCCTTCGCCCGGATCGAGAACCACTACTTCACCAACATGGGCTTCCTTGCGCCTGACCAGGCGATCCTGTCCAACATGGACCGCATCGCCGATATCCCCGGCGTCGTCGTCCAAGGCCGATACGACATGATCTGCCCGCCGGTCTCGGCGCATACGCTCGTGTCGGGCTGGCCCGCCGCCCGGCTCGAGATGGTGCCGCGTGCCGGTCACGCCCTGTCCGAACCGGGGATCGGCCGCGCCCTGGTCGCCGCGACCGATGCCTTCGCGGCCGATCCCGCCGTCTCAGCGCCGCGCTGACCGCGCCATGCGGCTCCACGCCCTCGTTGTCACCCACGACCGCCTCGCCAAGCTGCGCGAGACCGTCTCGCGGCTCCTGTCAGATCCCGCCCTGACCGGCCTGCTCGTGCTCGACAACGCCTCGACCGACGGCACCGCCGACTGGCTCGCCACGCTTGCCGACCCGCGCGTCTCGGTCCTGCGCCTGGCCGAGAACCTCGGCGGCGCCGGCGGTTTCGAGACCGGCCTGCGCCACCTGATCGCCGGCACGGACGCCGACTGGTTCGTGCTGATGGACGACGACGCGCGCCCCGAACCCGGCGCGCTCGCCCGCTTCGCCGCGAACGCGCGCGACAGCCACGCCGCGTGGCTGGCCGCAGTCCGTTACCCATCGGGCAGCATCTGCGAGATGAACCGGCCCTGGCGCAATCCGTTCGGGCCGCTCTCGTCCGTGCTGGCCCTGCGGCGCGGACGCGCGGGCTTCCACCTGCCCGACGCGGCCTACGACGGCCCCGTGACCGAGATCGACGGCGGTTCCTTCGTCGGATTTTTCGTCTCGCGCACGGCGATCCGCGCCACCGGATACCCCGATGGCGGCCTGTTCCTCTACGGCGACGACGTGATGTGGTCGCTCGACCTGCGCGATGCGGGCGGGCGCATCGCCTTCGACCCCGCGCTGCGGTTCGAGCATGACTGCATGACCATCGGTCCCGTCGACCCCCGCGTCCGGCCCTTGTGGAAGGTCTACTACCTCTGCCGCAATCGCCTGCTGATGTATCGCCGCGCCGCCGGGCCGATCCTGTTCTGGCCGATCGCGGCCCTCGTCGCAGTGCGCTGGGCACTGCAGGCCCGCCACTACGGCCCCGATCGCCGCGCCTACCTGCGGCTGTTGCGCGCCGCCGTCGCGGACGGGCTGCGGAACCGTCGCGGTCGGCTCAACGGCTGAGGACGTGGCGGTTGTACCGCCGCATCAGCACCAGCCCGAGCGCCACGGTCACGGCGGCCCATGCGGATACATAGGTCAGGTCGACCCATTGCGGCTCGTACATGGGATAGAACCCCGACCGCATCGTCGCGGTGATGTGGATCAGGGGGTTCCACCAGATCAGCTCCTGCGCGAACCGCGGCAGATCCTCGTAGATGTAGATGATCCCCGACGCGAGGAAGAGGGGCCGGGTGATGATCGAATAGACCGACTTCCAGATCGGAAAGAACGCGTAGGCGACGCAGTTGATCGACCCGACCCCGACCCCGAACGCGATGGCGAGCAGATACGCCTCCACGATCGGTCCGAACAGAAGGATCGCGCGCGCATCGACGAGGACGAGGATAGCCGTCAGCAGGATCGTGCCGACCAGCACGGCCGTCAGCACGTTCAGGATCACCCGGCTCGCCAGCGCGTCGATCCACAACACCACCGGATAGGTCAGCAACGCGCGGTTGAACGACAGCGCGTTCGAGGCGACCTGAACCATGGTCCCGTACATCTGGTAGGGCAGCGTCCCGGTCGCGTAGAACAGGATGAAACTCGACCCCAGAGACGGCGACCGCAGCAGCAGCTGGAAACCGTAGGACAGGATCAGGATCATCCCCAGCGGTTCCAGCAGTGCCCAGACATAGCCTCCGGGCGACTTGCCGTAGCGGGCCTGCATCTCCCGCAGGATCAGCGCGGTGATCGCTCTTGGGCGGCTCCCGTCGAGCCGCCCTGCGACCCGCGGGCGCCGCGACGCCACCGTCTGTACGGGACTGGATGACGGTTCGGTCAATGGGGGCACCGGATGCTGGCGTTTCGGATCGCGACTATGTAGGCATGGCGCAGGATTTCCAACCTCTTCCGCATCGGACCGGCCCTTGGCAGACAAGCCCGACGACAAGCGACCAGACCCGGCCGATACCCCGAAAGACGCCGGGTCCGCGAAACCGGACACCTCGGCAGACGCGGCGACCGTGAAATCGGACGCCCCGGACGATGCCGCACCCGCGAAAGCCCCGCTCCCCGATGCAAATCGCGGCCAGAACGGGGATGGACCCACCAATCAGCGGCGGAACCGTCCCGGCAACAAGAACGCCAGGAAAAAGGCCGGCAAGCCGCCGCCACCGAAGGTCGTGGAAGTCGCCCCGATGGCGACAGCGGCGACGATGCAGCGACGGCACTGGGGTTTGCTTGTCTCTTTCGTGCTGTTCGTCCTCGCGCCACTCGCGGTCACCGGCTGGTACCTGTGGGGGGCGGCGACCGATCAATACGCCTCCAACCTCGGCTTCACCATCCGGCAGGAGGAGACCGGCGCCGCGACCGAGCTGATCGGCGGTTTCGCAGCACAGCTTTCGGGCGGCAATTCCGGCGATGCCAGCATCCTGTACGAATTCATCCGCAGCCAGGAACTCGTGGCCACGGTGGACACACAGCTCGACCTGCGGGGCCATTATTCGCAAAACTGGGACACCGATCCCGTGTTCTCTATCTGGCCCGACGCCAGCATCGAGGATCTCGTCTGGTTCTGGGGTCGCGTGGTCCGCGTCGCCTTCGACGAGGGGACGGGCCTTGTCGAGGTCCGCGTCCTCGCCTTCGACCCCGACTACGCACAGACCATGGCCGAGACGATCCTGCGCGAGAGCCAGGCCCGCATCAACGACCTCAACGCCACCGCCCGCGCCGACAGCCTGCGCTACGCCGAGGCCGACCTCGAGGCGGCGCTCGACCGGCTCAAGACCTCGCGCGAGGCGCTGACGCTGTTCCGCACGCGCACCCAGATCGTCGATCCCGAATCCGACCTCCAGGGGCGGATGGGCGTCGTCAACAACCTGCAGGGTCAGCTCGCCCAGGCCCTGATCGACCTCGACCTGCTCAGCGAGGGCACGATCGCCACGGATCCGCGCATCGCCCAGGCCGAACGCCGGATCGAGGTCATCCGCGACCGCGTCTCGCAGGAACGCGCGAACGTCGCCTCGGGCGACGCCGATATCGTCGGCGACGACTATCCCAGCCTGCTGGCCGAATATGAGGGCCTCGTGGTCGACCGCGAATTCGCCGAGGAAACCTACCGCGCGGCGCTCACCGCACTCGACCTCGCCCGCACGAACGCCAACCGCCAGAGCCGCTACCTCGCCGCCTACGTCACCCCGACGCTTCCGCAGACGGCCGAATTTCCGCGCCGCTTCATCCTGTTCGGCATCGCCACGCTGTTTCTCGTCCTCGGCTGGGGCATCGTGTCGCTCATCTACTATTCCATCCGCGACAGCCGCTAGGACGACGCGCCCGTGATCCGGTTCGAGAACCTGTCGAAATCGTTCTGGGTGCAGGGCCGGCGCAAGGTGGTGATCGACAACCTGAACCTCACCCTGCCGACCGGCCGGTCGCTGGCCCTCCTGGGCAAGAACGGCGCGGGCAAGTCGACCCTGCTCGAGATGATCGCGGGTGTGCTTCCCCCCGATACCGGGCGCATCGTCACCGACGGGTCGATCTCGTGGCCCGTGGGCTTCGGCGGATCGTTCCACGCGCAGATGACGGGGGCGCAGAACGCCCGCTTCGTCGCCCGCGTCTATGGCGTCGATACCGCCGGGCTGCTCGCCTATGTCGAACACTTCTCCGAACTGGGGCCGCAATTTCACGCCCCGGTGCGGACCTATTCCTCGGGCATGAAGGCCCGCCTCGGCTTCGGCCTGTCGATGGGCATCCAGTTCGACTGCTATCTCGTCGACGAGGTCACGGCCGTCGGCGACGCCAGCTTCAACCACAAGAGCCGCGCCGTCTTCCGCGACCGCGTCAAGGACGCCAGCGCCATCATGGTCAGTCACCAGATGGGCAAGCTGCGCGACTTCTGCGACGCGGGCATCGTCCTGCACCGCGGCAAGCTCGAGATCTTCGACGACCTCGAGGAGGCGATCGAGCGCCACACCGCGCTGCTCTCCTGATCTGCCCCGGCCGGGCGGCCGGATTGGGTGTACAATCTCGACAAATCGTCCGCAGGTTGCCCGCTTTCGCCACAAACCTGGCCCGTCCCCCGCCCTGCCCCGCGCCGAAACTGCCCACCGTGATCCGTGATCGGCGGGGGGGTGAGGGACGATGGGACTCGTGGTGGAGGGCCGGACATGGACCGGCATCGAAAACCTGGACTACGGCATTTCGGCCATCGTCACGCTGGCGACGGCTGACGGCGTCGCGGTCTTTGCGGGCACCGGCTACTGGGGCGGGCTGTCGGGCTACGCGCTGTCGCCCGGCGGCGAACTGCGCCTCGTGGACACGCAGGCCTTCGGCCCCGACGGCGGATCCGGTGCCGATGTCGGCCTCGCGGTGCTCGACGCGGGCGACGGTCCCGTCCTCGCCGTCGGCGGCCTCGTCGCGAACGGACCGCGTGCTTACGGCATCGACGTTTCGGGTCACATCTCGGACGGCCACGTCATCGACGCGACCGGTGCGGCGACCGCGTCCACCCTGCTCCAGGTCGGGGGCGGAATCGTGCTCGCCGATCCGCGGGGCGATGGGCTCGGCCTGCACCACTGGGGTCAGGACGGTGATCTTGTCGCCATCGCCGCCGCCACCGACGGCGCGACCGATTACGGGTTCGGGATCGTCGACATGGCGGTCCTGTCGTCGCCGCGCGGCGACCTCGTCGTCACGGCGGCGCAGGGCCCGTCGGATGCGGGCCGCCCGGCACAGTCCGAGGCCGGCATCACCGTCTGGACGACCTCCGCGAACGGTCTTCGCTCGACTGGCGCGATCGGCGCGCCGGACGGGCTCGGCCTGATGGTGCCGACCGCGATCGCGTCCGTCTCGCTCGCGGGCGGCGATTTCGTCGTCGTGGCCTCCGCGGCGGGGATGTCGGGCGCGCTCTCGGTCATCCAGGTCACGGGCGACGGCGCGCTCCGCCCGACCGATCATGTGCTCGACACCCGCGATACCCGCTTCGGGGCCGTCCAGGCGATGGAGACGATCGTGATCGACGGCCGCGCCTATGTCGTGGCGGCGGGCGGGGATGACGGACTGGCCCTGCTGACCCTGACGCCGGACGGACGCCTGATCCATCTCGACAGCATCGAGGACACGCTCGACGCCGGGCTCGGCGGCGTCACGGCGCTGTCGCTCGCCTCGGTGGGCGGCGTCCTGCATGTCTTCGCCGCATCGCAGACCGAGGCGGGCCTCACGCATGTCACCTTCGATCCGGGCGCCATCGGGTCCGACCGGACCGCGGGGGACGGCGGCGGCACGCTGTCGGGCACCGACCGCGACGATCGCCTTTTCGACGGTGCGGGCAACGACGCGATCCGCGGCGCCGGCGGCGACGACATGATCTTCGGCGGGACCGGTGCCGACGCGATGACCGGCGGGGCCGGGGCCGATCGCTTCATCGTGGCCGGCGACGGCATCCGCGACCGGATCGAGGATTTCGAGCCGGGCATCGACACGCTCGACCTGAGCGGCTGGGCCCAGTTCTACGATCCGCGCCAGCTCACGATCCTTCAGAACGCCAACGGTGTCCGCATCCGTCACCGGGACGAGGAACTCGACATGCGTATCGACGGTGGCGGCTACCTCGACCCGGCGGCGGTCCGTGCCGCGATCCTCGCGGTGCCGACGCGCATCTTCTCCCCGCCCGAGGGGTCGCGGCAGGGCGGTGACGACGACGACATCCTCTCCGGCTCGTGGGGGGCGGATCGCCTGTCCGGCGGCAGTGGCGACGACCGCCTCGACGGCGGTCTGGGCGACGACGAGATCTTTGGCGGCGACGGCACGGACACCGCGGTCATCGGCGTACGCCTCGATGCGGCGACGATCGAACGGCGCGCCGACGGTGCCTTTGTCGTGACCTCGGACAGCGGACGCGACACATATTTTGGTATCGAGATCTTCGAATTCGCCGACCGCACGCTGAGCGCCGCCGACCTCCGCGCCATCACGGAAGAGACTGACCTCGAACCGGGACTGACCCTGACGGGCGATGCCGGTGCCGATACGCTCGCGGGGGGCGCCGGCGGCGACCGGCTGTCGGGGATGGGCGGCGACGACCTGCTCGACGGCGGCCAATCGGGCGATACCCTCTTCGGCGGCGACGGGTCCGACCGCGTCTCGGGCGGGCCGGGGGACGACACGCTGTTCGGCGGCGACGGCGCGGATGCGCTGTTCGGCAACCGCGACGACGACACCCTGTTCGGCGGTGGCGGGAACGACCTGCTGAACGGCGGCGGCGGCCGCGACAGGTTGTCGGGCGGCGACGGCGCGGACACCCTGCGAAGCGGCGACGGGGACGACACGCTCGAGGGCGGGCGCGGTGACGACCGCCTCGACGGCGGATCGGGCAAGGACAGGATCGCGGGGGAAGAAGGGGCCGATAGGCTTTTCGGCGGTTCGGGCGATGACTGGATGTCGGGCAACCAGCAGAACGACACGCTCTACGGCGGGACGGGCTTCGAC
>Ga0115567_10005435_pt1 | contig 12349 bp, 8 predicted proteins | sample COGITO_mtgs_1204_2_FD_88679 | JGI IMG/M metagenome (GOLD analysis project Ga0115567, IMG submission 88679) | Pelagic marine microbial communities from North Sea - COGITO_mtgs_120412 | ecosystem: Environmental > Aquatic > Marine > Epipelagic | place: Germany:Helgoland, sampling site Kabeltonne...
AATCTTAAAAAAATATGACGAGCCCAGTTGGAACAATCCCGTGGTGCGCATTGTGGATGCAAACGGAAATAACCTAGTGAAACGGCTGGCAAGTGATTATTCTGCAAAAGGGCTGTATAATGCCATGCTTAAAGCATTAAATGACTACGGAACCGAAATCCCCGAATATGTAAAAATACTGGGGAAAGAGCTTTCTGCAGTGCAGTCTAAAAAAGAGACCTATTATAGCATGTATTGTTTCTGGACAGGCGAAAAACAACTGGGAAGCCAAGAAGGTGTTCTAAATACCGAAGCAGGCTTTATGAAAGGCCGTGAAGTTGTTAAAGTAACTTACGATCCAGAGATTATTGCAAACCAGACCTTAACGAGTTTTGCAAAACAGAACAGCATGTCCCCTATTACGCAAGATAATTCGTATCGCGCCTCTAGTAAGGATGAGGACTATTACCTTCAGCATTCTACCTATAAATATATTCCTTTAAGTCCGTTGCAACGCACTAAGATCAACAGCGCATTGGGCAATCGTCAAAATGCTGAGGCGTATTTAAGTCCGAAACAACTAGATTGGCTTACTTCTTTAAATAAAATAGAAAAACAAGTACGTTTTAATAAAGATTTTACCTTGGCGTGGAATGCGATTGATATTAAATAACATCTATAAATTTTAACTTTATTTCTTTTCATTATATTGATTGACAAACTAATTTTATTGCAGCAATCAATTGTTTAAAAATGAAAGTAAATTGGATCTTTATTCTAGGGTTAGCATTTGTTTTTCAGGCATTTCAATGCGATGACGAGGATGCTTGCGCCCCTCAAGCATTTGATGGGTACGCTATCAAAGTCGAAAATAATGCGGCGCAATACTCCATTAACGAAACATTCTATTTTACAGGGATTACCTCGTCCAGCTTGGTAGATACGTGTGAAGAAGCCGAAGGACTTACTTTTATTAATGACCCACTTCAGTTTTATGATGGCTACTTTTTAGTGAAATTGATGGCCCCTACCGATTCCCAAGATGCTATTAATAGCGTAGCAGCAAAACAAGATTTTGATATTTCAATAGAGTTGGGAGCACCATTTGATACAGAAGGTTGTAGCGATAATAGCTTGGTTAAATTCGCGCCACAGCTCACAGCTGATGAAAAATTTTACGAATTTAGACTGGCCGTTACACCCAAGGTCACAGGTACGTATGCTATTACTGTTGGGTTTTATGGTAATTTCTCAGATGAAACAGACACACATCAAGAGATCTTAACTCCCTTTGCCATAGATGGAGCGTTCAAATTTGAATTGTGTAATACCATTTACACGCGTGAAAGAGCTAATCACAGCTATTTCTTTACTGTAACTAAATAAAATCTATTTTTAAAAATACTTTCATTGAAATTTCACAAATTTACTATGCACGCATAGTAATATTTTGTATCTTTGTTATTAGAAAATTTTAAAAATTTCTTTTGAAAGAAAAAACGATAGATTATGTCCTCCGTTCTACTTGGATGACCATACAAAAAATGTACAACGAGGAAGCTGGTAAAAAAGGCAGTACAATGGCAACAGGATTTGCCTTAATAAGCATTGACCCAGACGAAGGCACTCCCTCAACCGCATTAGGACCCAAAATGGGCATGGAGGCTACAAGCCTGTCACGCACCTTAAAAACAATGGAAGAAAAAGGACTGATAGTAAGACGTCCCAATCCAGATGATGGACGTGGTGTCTTAATTCACTTGACTGACTTCGGAAAAGAAATGCGCGTCTTTTCAAAAACAGTGGTTTTACGTTTTGATGAAGCCGTTAAAGAGCATATTTCCGAAGAGGACCTCAAAACGTTTAAAACCGTAGCAAACACGATGATGGAACTCATCTACAACAAGAAAATATATACCAAAGTTTATTAATTTTTTAAGTCTGAAATCTTAACAAACCGAAAAACACATTAAAAGCATGTCAAAAAGAAGAATAAATAAAGTAGCCGTCGTAGGTTCAGGAATTATGGGAAGCGGTATTGCTTGTCATTTTGCCAACATTGGAGTAGAAGTTTTACTACTTGATATTGTACCGCGCGAGCTTACCGATAAAGAAAAAGCAAAAGGGTTAACCTTAGAAGATAAAGAAGTGCGTAATCGCTTGGTAAACGAAGCCTTACAGAGCTCCATTAAATCAAAACCTGCCCCACTCTATCATATAGATTTTGCAAGCCGCATTACCACTGGTAACTTAGAAGATGATATTTCTAAAGTTTCTGAAGTAGATTGGATTATCGAGGTCGTCGTAGAACGTCTTGATATCAAGAAACAAGTCTTCGAAAATCTTGAAAAGCACAGAACAAAAGGAACCCTTATTACTTCAAACACTTCGGGTATCCCTATTAAATTTATGAGTGAAGGCAGAAGTGAAGACTTTCAGAAACATTTCTGTGGAACGCACTTTTTTAATCCGCCGCGTTACTTAAAGTTATTCGAAATCATTCCAGGTCCTAAAACAGATCAAGATGTATTGGATTTCTTAAATGGGTATGGTGAAAAATTCCTCGGAAAAACGACTGTAATTGCTAAAGACACTCCTGCATTTATAGGAAACCGTATTGGTATTTTCGGTATTCAGGCGATGTTCCACTTAGTGAAGGACATGGGCTTAACGGTAGAAGAAGTGGATAAATTAACAGGACCGGTCATTGGTCGCCCTAAATCTGCGACCTTCCGTACAGTAGATGTCGTAGGACTGGACACCTTAGTGCACGTTGCTAACGGAATTTATGACAACGTGCCAGAAGATGAAGAGCATGAGATGTTTAAACTTCCCGGTTTCATCAATACAATGATGGAAAACAAGTGGTTAGGAAGCAAGTCTGGACAAGGATTTTATAAGAAAGTAAAAAACGACGATGGTTCTTCAGAAATTTTAGGACTTGACTTAGATACCTTAGAATACAGAGCGAGCAAGAAAGCAAATTTTGCGACACTCGAAAAAACAAAATCGGTTGATAATGTTGCAGACCGTTTCCCTATTCTTATAGATGGAGATGATAAAGCAGGTGAATTCTATCGAAGAAATTTTGCGGCAATGTTTGCGTATGTTTCAAAACGTATCCCAGAAATTACGGACGAGCTATATAAAATAGACGACGCCATGAAAGCTGGTTTCGGCTGGCAGCACGGTCCGTTCGAAATATGGGACGCCGTAGGAGTTCAAAAAGGATTGGAATTAATAAAAGATGCTGGAAAAGAAGCGGCGCCATGGGTTCAGAAAATGTTGGACAGTGGAAGCGACAGCTTTTACAATGTACGTGATGGAAGTTCCTATTACTACGGAATCCCAGAAAAAACCCATGTTAAAATACCAGGTCAGGATGCCTTTATCATTTTGGATAATATCCGAAAGTCTAAAGAAGTATTTAAAAATAGCGGCGTAGTCGTTGAAGATCTTGGTGATGGAATATTAAATGTAGAATTCAGAAGTAAAATGAACAGCATTGGTGGCGATGTGCTCGCAGGAGTAAACAAAGCCATTGACCTCGCGGAAGAAAGTTACGACGGATTGGTAATTGCCAATGAAGGAACTAACTTTTCAGTTGGTGCCAACATTGGGATGATCTTTATGATGGCCGCAGAACAGGAATATGACGAATTGAATGCCGCTGTAAAATATTTTCAGGACACATGTATGCGTTTGCGCTACTCTTCTATCCCAACAGTAGTTGCACCCCACGGAATGACCTTAGGAGGTGGTTGTGAGATGACCTTACATGCAGATCGCGTGGTAGCAGCAGCCGAAAGTTATATAGGATTGGTTGAATTTGGCGTTGGGGTGATCCCTGGCGGAGGTGGTTCAAAAGAAATGGCACTAAGAGCCAGTGATTCTTTTGCAAAAGATGATGTTGAGTTAAATAGATTACGTCAGCATTTCTTAACAGTTGCCATGGCAAAAGTATCCACTTCTGCTCATGAAGCCTTCGATCTTGATATTCTAAAGCCAGGTAAGGATATTGTCGTAGTGAATAAAGCGCGACAAATCGCAACTGCAAAAGCAGTAGCGCGACAAATGGCAGATATAGGGTATACAAAACCCCCTGCGAGAAATGACATTAAGGTGTTAGGTAAGCAGGCATTGGGTATGTTCTTAGTAGGAACCGATTCTATGGAAGCCAGTAAATACATCAGCGAGCACGACCAGAAAATTGCGGACAAGTTAGCCTATGTAATGGCTGGTGGTGATTTATCTGAACCAACAATGGTAAGTGAACAATATTTACTTGATCTAGAAAGGGAAGCTTTTTTAAGTCTAACAGGTGAGCGCAAAACATTAGAAAGGTTGCAGCACATGATTCAGAAAGGGAAACCGTTGAGAAACTAACGTTTCGAAGAGTACAAAGAACAGAATATTAGGTATTAAGAAATAATGTAACCTATTTTTTACTTAATTCTAACTACTTAATAATTAATACTCTATACTAATTACCTAATACTATAAACTATGCACAAATTCGAAGAGTTGAAAATATGGCAAAAAGCAATGGATGTAACCGAAAATTGTTATCGAGCAACCGAAAATTTTCCGAAAGAGGAAAAATATGGCCTAACATCTCAACTAAGGAGAAGTGCTGTTTCTATTCCTTCAAATATAGCTGAAGGAGCAGGAAGAAATACAAATGGAGAATTCAAACAATTCTTAGGAATTGCAAACGGATCTTCTTTTGAACTACTAACACAATTATATTTATCAAAAAGATTAAATCTTTTAACAGAAGAAATTACAAGACCCATCATCAGCGAAGTTATTGAAGTTACTAAAATGAATTATTCACTTCAAAGAACACTGAAAAAGTCTTAATACTTAATTCCAAAATCTTAATACTATGAGTAAAACAGCATATATAGTAAAAGCATATAGAACCGCCGTAGGTAAAGCACCTCGAGGTGTATTCCGTTTTAAAAGAGCTGATGACTTGGCGGCAGAGACCATCCAATACATGATGAAAGAACTGCCAGGTCTTGATCCTAAAAGAATTGATGACGTTATTGTGGGTAATGCCATGCCAGAGGGTTCACAAGGACTTAATTTTGGAAGATTAATCTCATTAATGGGACTCAACATAGTAGATGTTCCCGGCATGACGGTAAATCGTTTCTGTTCTTCAGGTGTTGAAACCATTGCCATCGCAGCTGCAAAAATACAATCTGGAATGGCGCACTGTGTTATTGCAGGTGGTGCAGAAAGTATGAGCTCCGTACCCATGTCTGGCTACAAACCAGAACTAAATTACGACATCGTAAAAAACGGTCATGAAGATTATTACTGGGGAATGGGAAATACTGCAGAAGCAGTGGCAAACCAATTCAAAGTATCAAGAGAAGATCAGGATGAATTTGCATATAATTCGCATATGAAAGCATTAAAAGCGCAAGCCGAAGATCGTTTTCAGGATCAGATCGTCCCGATTGAAGTAGAGCAGACTTATGTGGATGATAATGGCAAGAAAGCCACAAAAAAATATACGGTAAATAAAGATGAAGGACCAAGAAAAGGAACCAGTCTTGAAGCTTTAGCAAAATTAAGACCTGTTTTTGCGCAGGGCGGAAGCGTTACTGCGGGGAATTCTTCTCAAATGAGTGATGGTGCTGCTTTTGTGATGGTGATGAGCGAAGAAATGGTAAAGGAATTAAACCTTGAGCCTATCGCTAGAATGGTAAACTATGCAGCCATGGGCGTAGAACCACGCATCATGGGAATAGGTCCTATAAAGGCAATCCCGAAGGCATTAGAGCAAGGAGGCCTTAAGCAAGACGATATCAAGTTAATTGAACTAAACGAAGCATTTGCGTCGCAGAGTTTAGCTGTAATCCGTGAATTAAATTTAGATAAGGACATCGTTAACGTAAACGGTGGCGCTATTGCATTAGGACATCCACTGGGATGTACAGGTGCAAAATTATCGGTTCAGTTGTTCGATGAAATGCGAAAACGCAACATGCAGGGACAACACGGTATGGTAACCATGTGTGTAGGAACCGGACAAGGGGCCGCAGGAATTTTTGAGTTTTTAAATTAATAATAGTACTATTCAGACCAATATAATTCCCCCTTTCAAGGGGGCTAGGGGGATGTTGTTACCAAGCTTTTATGAAACATCTCAAGACACCCCTTTAACTCCCCTTAAGGGGAGAATACAAATTAATAACAATAAGTAGCAATAAATATGAGCACAGAAACAATAAATAAAGACATACTCCGCGGAGGACAATTCTTAGTAAAAGAAACACCTTGTGAAGATATTTTTACTCCAGAAGATTTTTCTGAAGAACAAAAAATGATGAAAGAAGCAGTGATGGAATTTAATGACCGTGAGATCGTAGCAAAAAGAGATCGCTTTGAAGCAAAAGACTATGCTTTAACAGAAGAAGTTATGCGCAAAGCCGGTGCTCTTGGATTTTTAAGTGTTGCTGTACCAGAAGAATTGGGTGGTCTAGGTATGGGCTTTGTGTCTACCGTATTAACGTGCGACTATATTTCTAGTGGAACGGGCTCCTTCTCTACCGCGTTTGGTGCACATACTGGAATCGGAACAATGCCAATCACCCTTTACGGTAACGAAGAACAAAAACAAAAATATGTGCCAAAACTGGCTACTGGCGAATGGTTTGGAGCGTATTGCTTAACAGAACCTGGGGCCGGTAGTGATGCCAATAGTGGTAAAACAAAGGCAGTTTTAAGCGAAGATGGAAAAAACTACTTGATCAATGGTCAAAAAATGTGGATTTCCAATGCTGGTTTCTGTAATGTGATGATTGTTTTTGCTCGTATTGAAGATGATAAAAACATCACAGGATTTATTGTTGAAAACGATCCTAGTAATGGGATCTCTATGGGCGAGGAAGAACACAAACTAGGAATTAGAGCTTCTTCTACGCGCCAGGTATTTTTTAATGATACCAAAGTACCCGTAGAAAACATGCTTTCTGAAAGAGGTAATGGGTTCAAAATTGCGATGAATGCTTTAAATGTAGGGCGTATTAAATTAGCAGCAGCTTGTTTAGACTCGCAACGACGTGTTACTACAACAGCTACAAAATATGCAAACGACCGCAAGCAATTTAAAACCCCTATTGCAAGCTTTGGCGCTATCAAGTTAAAGTTGGCCGAAATGGCAACGTCAGCGTATGCAGGAGAAAGTGCAACCTATAGAGCAGCAAAAAACATTGAAGACCGCATCAATATCCGTATTGAAGAAGGTAGCTCTCACCAGGAAGCCGAGTTAAAAGGCGTTGAGGAGTATGCCATAGAATGCTCTATACTAAAAGTAGCCGTTTCTGAAGATATTCAGAATTGTGCCGATGAAGGAATACAGATTTTCGGCGGAATGGGCTTTAGCGAAGACACTCCAATGGAAGCTGCATGGCGTGATGCCCGTATTGCACGTATTTATGAAGGTACGAATGAGATTAACCGCATGCTTGCCGTAGGAATGCTCGTTAAAAAAGCAATGAAAGGCCACGTAGATCTTTTAAATCCTGCACAAGCAGTAGCAAAAGAACTCACTTCTATCCCGTCTTTTGAAACCCCAGATTTTTCAGAATTATTTGCTGAAGAAAAAGATATGATCAAAAAGCTGAAAAAAGCATTTTTGATGGTTGCAGGAAGTGCGGTTCAAAAATACGGTGAGGATCTTGAGAAGCACCAGCAAACGTTATTGGCTGCAGCAGATATCTTAATTGAAATCTACATGGCCGAAAGTACCATTCTACGTACCGAAAAGAACGTAAAACGTACAAGTGAGGACGCGCAAGAAGTCCAAATTGCTATGTCTAAACTGTATTTATACCACGCGATTGATATCATATCGGTAAAAGCAAAAGAATCTATTATTTCTTTTGCTGAAGGTGACGAACAACGCATGATGTTAATGGGATTAAAACGATATACTAAATATCAAAATATGCCGAACATTGGTGCCATGCGTAAAACAATTGCTGAAAAAATTTCAGATGAAGGGAAATATCCTTTTTAATGAATTCGTAAAGTAACTCGTAAAATTGATAATATTAAAAGTCCGTTCTTTTTAAAAAAGAACGGACTTTTTTTAATGGTTCTTAATGACTTTTCGAAGTAATTGGTTTATCAAAAATTTTGTATCTTTAAAAGAACCCATTGTAAATAACTATTTCATGAAAAAGCTTTTAATCCTATCGCTCTGCTCCATTTTCTTCATGTCTTTTGCTTTTTACAATTCTTCAGAATTTCAGTATTTGGTCGTCAATAAATTAAAGGAATACACATCCCAATCATACCCCGAAAAAATATACGTACAAACAGATAAACCCTATTATATCGTAGGAGAAGATCTCTGGTTCAATACCTATTTAGTCAATGGGATTACACACCAAAAAAGCAATAAGAGCAAGGTTATTTATGTTGAGTTAATCGACACAAAAGACAGTGTAATTGCACAGCGTAAATTGTTTACAGAAAACCTTGCTGCACATGGTGATTTTAGAATTCCCATAGAGCTACCCCAAGGGAAATACCTGCTTCGGGCGTATACAAATTACATGCAGAACCAAGATGATGCTTATTTCTTTAAAAAAGAAATTCCTATTTTTTCTTTTGGTGATGCTGAATCTATAGACGTAAATAAGTTGGATGTGAACTCGTTGGAATCACCCACAGCAACTCAAAAAAATATCCAGCCAAACCTTGGTTTTTATCCTGAAGGAGGCTATCTGGTTGAAGGTATCCTAAATAAAGTTGCCGTTAAAGTAAAGAACCAGGAACTATTGGAAACTAATACCATTGGTTTTATTGAAGATAACAATGGGAATCGGGTTACAGATTTTAAAACATTTGAATTCGGTTTAGGTGCATTCTTTTTAAATCCGCAGCCCAACAAAACATATAAAGCGGTGGTTGTTCTAAACGATACCGATGAAGTTGAATATGAACTGCCAAAACCCCTTCAACAAGGATATGTCATGGCGACTTCAATCACCGATGATGAACTATTGATCGAGCTTACCACAAATATGGAAAAAGGGCTTAAGAACACTTTTATCCTAGGGCATCAAAGAGGACAGGCGGTCTTTGATCGGTTTCAAAGAAAAGACACAAAAAATGTACTGTTTAAAATACCCAAAGATAACTTTACCAAAGGGGTATTGAACATCACCTTGTTTAATGATGAAGAAAAACCAATCGCAGAACGCTTAGTTTATATTGATAACGAAAATGAGAATGTTGCAGTTTCGGTTAAAAGCAATACTTCAACTATTGGTGTGCGCGACAAGGTCAACCTCGATATAGCAGTTAAAAATACTGCGGATGCTATTGTTCCCAGTACGTTATCTGTATCGGTAAGGGATGTTGAAGCGACACCACAAAAAGAGAATAGTGAAACGATCGAAACATGGTTCCTTTTAAATTCAGATTTGAGGGGAAAAATTGAATCTCCAGGGTATTTCTTTAAAAAAGAAGATAAAATCAAACGGGATTATTTATTGGATCTTACTATGCTAACCCATGGCTGGAGGCGATTTACATGGCAAGAGCTATTGCAAGAAAACACAGTTCCCGACTACAAAGCTGAAAAAGGGTTGTATATAAGGGGTATTACTGTGAGTGCGGTCCCGCCGTATCGCCAGCAATCTGCAGAAACACGGCTTACGTTTAAACGGGAAGGATTTTATCAAGAAGTAAAAGAAACAAACCCAAATGGATCCTTTTCATATGGTCCGTTTGTATACCATGATTCCATAAGTATCTTACTCGAGGCAAGTAGTGAACCGTTTAGGTCAAAAGTAGAAGTAGACCATAAAAAAGTAGGAATCAACTTAAGTAAATCGATAACCAAACCTAAAATAAAACGGGATAACATCATCAAAACACCTATCATCCAGAATATAAAATTTAAGGAAGACCTAAAAGAACAGGCACAAGTTGTTGCAGAATCATACTACCAGTTTGATAAAAACAGGGAGCAATTGGAGGAAGTCTTTTTAAATGCCAAAGTAGAGACTGAAAGAGAGAAGGCAGAAGCGGAGCGAAATAAACGTACACGCTACTTTACACCAAATCACAGAGTCGTCGCTACGGATTTAGGAGTTACAGGAGCAAATTCTTTTATCGAATTACTATATAACCTGCCGGGCATTGTCATTGGAGATTTAAACAATTTTAATGCGTTGGGTGGCACTCCGCCAATCACAATTAGAGGAGAAGTCCCGTCATACTACTTAAATGGTGTAAAAACGACTTTTGGCACTTTGCTGGGTATTCGCCCAGATTATGTTGAATTTATTGATGTACTTAAGCCACCCAATACACTTGCTTTCGCTTTAGAAGCAGGCGGGATAATTGCTGTTTATACCAAAGAAGGAAAATCTCTTGGAACCTATATAGCAGAAAAAAAACCAGGCTCCATCAGTTTTAATTCACAAGGGTTTTATACGGCGCGAGAATTTTTTGCTCCAGATTATGCGCTTGGGTTTGTAAATTCCAATAGAAAGGACGTTCGGAGTACCATTCACTGGGAACCTACATTAGAAACGTCAAAAGACGCAAATGGTTTAATTTCTTTCTACACAAGCGATCAAAAAGGAGCTTATTTAGTTGAAATAGAAGGGGTTACAAAAACTGGCATCCCCGTTCACTCAGCAACTACTTTTGAAGTAAATTAAGGTAAAATTAAACCTGAAAAAATATAATAAATGTGAACTTTGAAATCTTATATGCTGCTGGGCAGTAAAATCTTATAATTTTATCCCCATTGGCATATCGTTTGATCTTAACATTATGAGTCGCTTTTTAAAAGGTTAAATACATGCTTTTTAACCTCAAAATCAATCGCTTCGTAGGCTCCATCTTGGATTTTCTTTATTTGATTTTTCTCAATATCAAAACTTATTTGAGCTACGCTTCGTTTTAAGGGTTTTGCATAGTCACTTTCAAATTCTAACATAGAAGAATTTAAAACAATATTCCCTTTTTTACTTTTAAAGGTAATTGTAGCACCCGTTTTACTTTTAATATTTTTAGAACTCACAAATAAAGATTCAAAGAAATAAAACCCATTTAATTCTTGAAAACCACCATATAAAAGGATCCCCTCTGCCTCAGCAAGCTTTTCACCGTCCACAGTTGTCATTAATTTCTCTACTTCAGCATTGCTTAATGTTTCAGATTTTTTTGAACCAAATATTTTTTTGAACATTATTCGAATAATTTTTTTAAGTTGAAACTGGTATTTACCTAAAAATAATAATTTATCTTAATTTTAAAGGTTTTCAAAAGTAACGATACTTGTTAAATTGCATCAATAAAAATGACAATTATAAATTATTTGACACATAAACTTTTAAAACTTAAATGATTATTTTAAAAAGAAAAAAGTAGAAGTTTTAAAGTAATTTAGAAAGCTAAAACAGCAACGAATTCCTTATCAAATCTTTGTATCTTTAAACTTCAAATTTTAAAACATGAAATTCCTCCTCTATTTCGTTTTTCTACTTTCTACTTTAGTCACTGCCCAACCCAATACTGAGGTATATTTAATGGATATTATCGAAGCTGGCGACAGCCTACAGGTAACAAATTTCAAGAATATCTCTAATCGTCCCGGCTATGACAATCAACCTGCTTTTATCTCCAACGATAAACTGGTTTATGCTGGAACAGAAAAAGACCAATCTGAAATCATTTTATATTACCTAGAAAGCGATGGCAGTCATCGTTTAAACAATCCTACTGTTGGTGGCGAATACTCTCCCCAACCCTACCCTTCAAAAGATCTGGTGGCAGCCGTACGTTTAGATACAACAGGACTGCAGCGCTTATATGCCTATGATTATGCTAATCCTGGCTTTGGAAATTGGCAAATGTTGTTTGAAGAACTTGAAGTTGCCTATTTTGCTTTTCATGATGCTGATCGCATTATCGCTTCGGTACTTTCGGGAGATCAGTTAGATCTCGTGGTGGGCGCCATTAGTAAAGATAGCGCCCAACTTCTTTCTGAAGATACAGGAAGATCCATCCACAAGGTGCCTAATAGTACTTCCGTAAGTTATACCCAAAAAAACGAAACGGATACTTTTGATATTTTTATAGTGGACATTGATGCCACAGGAGAATCCTTTTATGTGGCCACATTGCCTATTGGCATCCAGGATCACATATGGCTGAGCAATGCAAAACTTTTATTAGGAAGCAACGATAAATTGTTTATGCTGGACCTGTTTAAAGGGGGAAATTGGTTTGAAGTCGCAGACCTTTCTGAATATAATATCACCGAAATTACTCGCATGGCGATTAGCCCAGATGGTAAACACCTTGCCATCGCAGCCCTGTCAAA
>Ga0115567_10005436_pt1 | contig 12349 bp, 13 predicted proteins | sample COGITO_mtgs_1204_2_FD_88679 | JGI IMG/M metagenome (GOLD analysis project Ga0115567, IMG submission 88679) | Pelagic marine microbial communities from North Sea - COGITO_mtgs_120412 | ecosystem: Environmental > Aquatic > Marine > Epipelagic | place: Germany:Helgoland, sampling site Kabeltonne...
AAAAAAAAAGAAACCTAAAAAATGCCCGAAACAAAGGGAATTGTTGAAAAACCCCTGTGGGGTCTCACAAACTTGAGAATCTCCCCCCCGGCCAAACACCCCGCCCAAGAACCCAAGCCCCCCCCCCCCCCTTCCTTCCCTACTGTTGCCCCTACCCGTGTCCTTACTGTACATTCCCTCCCTCCCTCCCCCTCGGAGTCCTTGGGAAGCACAGAATTAAGGAATGTATGTGGGAAGGGTGAGGAAAGCGCAGTTGGCGCCGCCCGCGCGCAGGGCCGCGGGGGGGCGTCGCTCGCACCGTGCGGTCTGCGGTGCCCTCCGCCCGCTGCGTCCGCGAGATCTCTTGACGAGACGTGTCCAATTAGTACGGAGGGATGGACGAGACGTGTCCACTTTGTACGGGAGGGGGGGGGGTACCACCTCCTGCAGGCTATACGAACCATCCTCGTGGTGCCTGCATGTGGACTGTCGCGGTTCCGGGTACAAGACGGTGCAAGACGGCACCGTCTTGTAAAGTAGCGCAGTCGCCACGGCAGATTGCCATGCAGTCACAAGGCGCGGGGGGGGAGGGAGGGCTGCGGGGCATCGAACCAGATGCAATCCCTCCAAGACCAGCACCTCGGTAGCCCGCCGGTCTGCCTCCGCCCCCCCGGTTGCGCGCCCCAGCGGCGCCGCCAGGCGCGCGGTGAGCGCGCGAGCAAGAACCCCTCGAAACTTTACAAATGCGAGAAACTTCACTTGCCACGGAAGCTGAGGGCGTGGACGCGAAGAGACGGGATTCTTGCAGTACATGGTCTGGTGGACTCAACTATGCGCCTCGTTTTCGTGCTCCTGGTCTTGCTCGACCTCATGATTCCATCTTGCTTCCCGCTGATGCATCGCGCAGACCTTCCGAACGACGAGGACGCGCGATGCCTTGACGGGAGCAGGTACGCGTATGGATTCAGACAAGGCCACGGTCGAGGAAGTGATCTGTGGATTCTGCATCTTCAGGGAGGGGCATGGTGTGCCACAGAGGAAGAGTGCGCCGCGCGTCGCGACTCGCCGCTCGGAAGAAATGGGAGCCCGTGGTCGACATTGCAGGAACCTCTTGGGTCAATGAGTGACGATGCCGAAACCAATCCAGACCTGTACGACTGGAACGCGGTGCATTCCCCTCAAAACGGACCGGCACGCCAAGTAGAAGCCGCTGCCTTCTGGCGAAGCTGCCTTGCGGGACCCTCTCCATCCAGATGCGCGTTGTCACTCGCGCCTGAGCCCAGGTTTGGCTGCCGTACTGCGACGGTTCATCCTTCCTGAGCGATCGCTCGGTGCCGCTGATGACCTCCACTGGCGCGCCGCTCTACCTTCGCGGCGACCGAATCTTCGCGGGAGTGATCGCCGACCTGCTGCAGAGGCGCGGCCTCGCGCAAGCGCGCGCAGTGGTGCTGACGGGATGCTCATCTGGCGCGCTCGGCGCGCTGCTCAAGCTCGAGCGGCTCCAGGTGCACACACTTCCTGCGCATCAGTTCCCGCCGCAGCCTCATGCGCACCACCGCTGCCGTGGCTTCCCGGCACCGACGATGCCCCTGCGCTCTGACCGCTCTGTGCTCTGTGCATCTACTGATGCGCCGCCCGCCCCGAGCACAGGATGAGCTCTCTAGACACGCGCCAGACGCGCATGTCTTTGGGCTCATAGACGCCGGGTACACTCCAGGACTACATTCGCCATTCGAACCCTCCGTGCGCGAGCCCAGTCGTTGATGCACGGGCCCGCCTTTCATCTGCACGCCAGCTGGGCTGGCGTGCGTGACCCCATTAATGTCTTGTGCAGGTGGTTTGTCGACACGCCTGAGCAGATTGCGCGCTGGAGAGAAGCGTTGCATCTCTGGAATGCCACACACAACCTACCTGCTACATGCCTCGCGCAGCACCCTTCGCAGGCATGGCGCTGCTTCTTTCCACGGTACGCAGCTGCGAGCTTGAATCAAGACACACGTATCAACGGCGCGAAATTCTTCGCACTCCAGCCGGCACGCGACGGGTTAGTGCCCTGCCTCCTTTCCGGGGTTAATCAGTTGCAAGGCCTAAGCGCACGCTTTCACCCGCCCCAGATGGATGTTTGGGCACTGCTCGCGCGATGGGGCGCACTCTGCGTACTTTGCCCACCGTGCCGTCCGTCGTCGACGCCATACGAATGAAGTTTCGGAGGCGGAGTTGGAAGCGGAAGCCCTGCTAAACCGCGCGGCTGCCGCCCTCCACTCCGATGCGGACGCAGCTGTGGTGCCGCGCCCGCGTGACCTCGCCCCTCGAAGCACTCACCCGACCCGCGTCGCATTGCGCCGGCACGCATGTCGCAGATGTAGGCAGGCGCGATCGGAGCTGCGGCTCCGACCCGGCTCCCGTGTTTGCCATTTCACCCAGCGACCGCAGTCCCCCCAAAACCTGAAGCTCCCCCTATAGCTACCCATTTTGAAACATCGTCATCCTACCGAGTGGCTAATCTCTTAGAACGCCAGCCTTGAAGACAGGCACGTGTCTCTTCGATGTAAAACAACTGAAATTACCTTTCCTGTCACCGTCGACAGGGCGACACGTCACTACTACTAGCCACGAGCGCCAGGCTGCTTCGCTCTCACGCTAACGTTTGCTTTCCTCCCCGCGGCACCTGACCACGGCACGGCGGCACTGCTTGGCACGCATGCCATCTGGGCGTCCGTCCTTGATTCGATCATTTAGATCGTGCACGCGCGCCAAGCAGCGGACAGCAAGAGGGCTGGCCGCGCCAAGTCCGCCCCACGGGTCGACTGATTTTTTTGTTGACTGACGATCAGTCACTGACCTCCCCATCTCATCAGAAGCGTCCTCGCCAGGTGTCGTTTGAGGCGTGTCTCGCCGAGTACGCGCTCGCGATGCACGATAACCTCGCGCTCCTCTCGTCGGTGGGCCGCCTGCCCGCGCCCGCGCGTGCACGCCAGCGCGGAAATGGCGCGCACAGCCAGCGGGGCCCGGAGACTAGTGCCGAAACAGATAGTGAGGCAGATAGATGTGTTTGAATACCAGTGTCGCACAGACTGGGAAGGGCCTGGGCATTGGAGGCGCTGCAGCACCAGACTGCGGGCCGGACGCCGTGCTGCCGCGGCGCAGCTGGAGATGGTTCCACGCGTGATCCTGGACGCCACCCCCCCCGCGCAGGGTCGCTCGGCCTTCTACTCGTCGGACTCCGACGAGCACTGCGTGACGTCGTACGACCTCGTTGACTGGATGGACCGAGGTTCCGCCGCCCATGTCGGTGCAGCTTTTCTCCTGAAGCGCAAGCAGGAACTCATGCCTGCAGAGCCTCATCAGCCTGCGCTAGCCTTTGTGCGTGCGTTCTATTATCGTTTTTGAGCGGGCATGAGCGCAGGTGGCCGCAAATTCGGTGACTGGCTGTCGCACCATGGGGTCTTGTAAATTCGACAGACAAATGCGCCTTGAAGAGGTCGCACAGACATGCCAGTACTGCGAGATGTGCAGTGCAGAAATGGCGAAAAACTGCGCTGCTATTGTGACATAGAGACAGAGGGGCTAGTACAACACTCCTGCACAACAATGCAATTTGAGGCATCCGACTTAGCCGCATGACACATAAGGTGCAGTACGTACCACACACATAGGAAGGTGAAAAAAATTTCACAGTGGAATACCGTGGGTTCGGTCATGAGAGGGGCCTTCTGCTGACTCAAGATAAAACAACAACGATAGAACGGCACACCAATCTTGTCCTCGCCGATCTGGCACGCTCGAACTCCGGTGAAGCATATTTTGCACGACTTCGGGCCGCGGTCTTGAGGGCCGAATTCTTGGTCGTGAGAAACATCCTCGTGCTGCACACACCTCTTGATGCACACCACTTGCAAGTTGACTGCTGCACGCCCCGGGTCGCGAGGATGTTGATGATCGTCTGCGTGGTCCGACACTTGTGTCGCAGCACCGAGCCTTCGCCGTAGGCCGCGCGTACTCCCGCAATCAAGGGGGGGGTAAAACCAGTGTTCACATTTCACACTTTTTGCCTAAGATAATTGCCTAAGATATTGCAAAATCTTAGTAAAGCTGATTCAACTAGAAGTTGTCCTTTCGGGGGTCAGTCTGGTTTTCCCCCAACGCTGGGCGGCTCGAGCAGGTGCCTTTCGCAGGGGCCATACCCCTGCGTAAGGCTTACGCAGGCTTACGCAGGGGTATGGCCCCTGCGGAAGTCAATCATCCGTCGGCTGAGGATGCCGATATGGATGATTTGCCCGCGTGGCAACATCTTTACGGGGACACCCAAGAATGGGACGAGGATGCAGAGGACGACACCACGCTCGGCCGCAACAGCCGGGTTCGGGCAATACTCGACGCTGGCAGTTTGCCCTTCGACACAGTCAAATTCAATCGGGACTTCATTGACTTGTCGACGCCGCCGGTGGTCTGCATCTTGATTGCGATTGTTTACGGCGCCTATTACTCTTCAACCTCCGCCAACTACTGTCCACCAAGTTTTGATGCGATGGCGGCCGACGGCACATTCCTCCCAGGGGGGAAACACCCCCGTCTCCCATGCAACGTAGACGCTGCCCACCCACCTATCCCAAAAATCAATTGAGATACTGGGTCTTCAAAGGTTTGACATTGCGTTTCCGAGGCAGCTTGATCTTCATTTTGGATTTCGGGCTTGTATCGTCGCTGCTATCGCCTTGAGTCTTTCCTTCGCAGTCCTAGTGAGGTTCTCTTTCCACACGCGACGCCGCTGCGTGTCTACTACCATTGTTTTTCGTGTGCTGGATGCGCACGTAGTACAGGCATCAGCGCCGCTTCCATTCAGAGGCTCCAGACCTTGTGGCCCCCTTCGACTGAGCTTCTGGGAAATGTGTCCCCTCTGCAGACTACGGTATTTTCGTGAATGGCTTTTGAAACACTACACTCTGCTGAGCGCCGGCTACTGCATCACAATGGTGTATTTCCGACTTGAGTTTTAATCGTACTGTTGGTTACCGCAGCTTTTGTCATCTGGAGAGGCCAGCCGTAACAGGTTTCATCTTGTGGGAAGCGTATCTACCGCTAATCACTCAAGTGGCGCGCAGTTTTGTCTTCAACTATCGATTTCAACGTTTTCGGAAGTTCGGCGAATGAACGTGCAGCTTTGTCCAACGTTATACATCAGCTTGACTTATGACGGGGGTATCATACCCACGCGCCAATGTACGAATACCAACGCGACGGAATCGCTGAAGTACGTTCTTGCCCCTCGTACTCTAGTGAGCTCTCAACTTGCATGCTTCATTTATGCTGTGCAAAATTTGCGCCTGCGTGATTTATCGTGAAACCCGGCAGCTGTGTGGCGACATTTTTCGATTCTCACGGCGTCACGTGCGAGAGTTAGTAGGAATGCCCACTCGACCATATGAGTCTACTATCACGAGGAAAAAGACATTGATCCCCGAACCAAATTGAATTCCAATGTTTGGATTTCCCAAGGTTAAGCTAATCGATGCGCCCCCTGGGTTTTCAGTCTGATAAGCGGGCTCGGGTTCTTTGCTCTCTACTGTTTTGCCTTTCTTCCGCTATTGACGAATACTTCTACGCGGAGCACAATTTTGGTAAGCTCCACTCTTTTCAAGATCTACTCATTCTTCTGTCTCACTCTGATAGCACCTCACACTGCACGCCCTTTTATCTAGCAACGACCTTCGTTTGCTTGAATCCGATCTGGTTCACATCTGACTCCTTGTGTTCTGCAGATTTGTCTCAGTTACATAATCGTCGTCCCCATACACGGCATCGTGGCCGGATTCACAAGGCCCCCCCTGTGGCTATTCACAATCTTCATGTTCATCACTGGGTAATTGCTTGCACAACAGTTTGCATGCAACGAACTTTAAAAGCATGACCTAATTGTTCATAACTTTCTGCCTGACACGCCCGTCGTCTTGATTTCATTCTTGTGTGGAAAGGACCTCGGTGGCATGGACGCGAAGTCGCCAGTATGACCACGAGAAGAGGCAACAGCCCCAGCTTTCGCTGACTCCTGCAATTTTGGAGAAAGCTTGCTCACACAATTGGGTTAGCGATTTGTGAAATCTCGTCAGGATAGTTCTAGGAGCCACTCGTCTAGATTTGAAACCACAGAGCACCTGGAAATCAGGCATTTCATGGTGTGGAACCTGATGAAAGTACAACACGCCCGAAACCAAGAGCTCCTGACGACACTTATTCCTCGCTCGGTCTGATACCCGCACAGCAATTTTGAGCCGGATGCTTACCCCAAACGGGCGAAAAGATCCGCTTCCGGAGCGAACTCACCAAGGCATGCACAAGTAGGTCCAAGCTCATCTAGAGAATCTTGCGAATATGAATAGCAGCCAGGATGGAGGGACACAGACTTGGAGTCTCCCGCATGTTACGGTGATGAGATCGTGCCCGAAAAGCGACCTTTCCATTTGTGACGATGAGTGCACCAGACATCTCCAATAGGACGTCCCGTTGTGTCATGCTCCTGTTAAATCAAGGTCTTTACAACAGATACTTTGTCTCAAATTCTCTCCGCCAATATCCGAGCTGTGCAAGGATGGGAGTTCTGCACAGCGCTCATTGGATCGCATTAATGATCTCATTTTTGCGCTTGATCGGCTTGTCGACAGGTAGTTCTGCAGTTCACAAAATCATTCGACAAATGCATATATTTTGAGGACCGATATGTCCTGAAATTTTACGTATTTTGACGAATGTTACCCAGGTACGGAATGTACAAATACCAGCAAATCAATGACACATATATTGTATCTTGTCCAATGGGAGCTCTTCCCCGCGGTCTGCCTGATGATCAACCATATCCGTTTGACTACACAATCCAGGTTTCATGAGTCTTGTCTCTCGAGAGCCACGCTCTTCGGTCCATGCAAACGTTTTCGCAAGCGTATCCTAACGCAGCTTGATCTGATGATCTCTTTGATTTTGCTTTCCCCACAGATGGCACTACTCGCGCTGAGAGCGCAAGAAATCATCTCCGAGAGTTCTTCGCGATTCGACGTGGATGTCTCCGTCCAGGCGCGAAAGGCCCTCTCTTCGAATACCTTTGTCGCATCATTCTACATGTTTTGCCCAGTATTTACGTGTCCCTCAATATACATGGCACATGACCCGCTTTTAGCGAACAAAATTTCTGAAGAGGGCCGGCGTCGGACAGGCCGGTCTAAATTGCGGCCCCGCTGCTGGCGCGGTGATTGGCGAATTTCGAAAGTTTTACTGCATTTATGGTACGTTTGTCTCGAATTTGCCCGACTAATTCCCAATAAATCTGTGCCTAGAAACGTGTTGTGTGAATCTTTGACGATATTTTTACAAACGCAGGAGATGTCGTCAACACTGCTGCACGGCTCTCTGATGCAGCAAAAGCTCGCGAGATTTTATGCTCAGCTACCTTTCGCGATAATATTTCCCGCCGTGCGCCGAGCCTCATCAATCTGTATCCTGGTCCACCAGTATTTCTCAAGGTGCAAGCGCCTCAACACCTTTTAGTGCCTCCGTTGGTGATACATTCAGAAGACGGCAAATTCGGCCTCCTTTGTAGACTCGGACCGTTACGTAGTGACAAGAATCTTCCAACGGAACCAGGGCAAAGGGAAACAGGAAATCTATGTCCTTAAACGAAGTCAAATTGCGGCAGAAGGTCCTGGCATGATTGCTTCGAAGCGGTTGCTTTCCTTCCCGCCAAACGCTGATTACCGACAGGAACAATTTACAAATTTTCAAAAGAGGAAACCAAAAACAGGAACGGAATCCGCCCCGTCTTGGGTGCACGGGACATCAATGGTATCCCAATCTGGATTGAGGAAATTGACGTATTTTACAAGAGTGATGTTTCGACTCATTTGTCTGGAAATATACAGCTTCCGTCGGTACGACATATTGCCCCCCTGACAAAATTCCGAAAAACGCAGTCTGATGTGTCACTACTTCAGCTTCTTCTCTGACGAGTTTTGCTTTAGTGTAATTCAGTGGTGATTCCTCAGGAGGAGCTTTCAATTTGGGCAGCGCACAAGCGGTCTGGTTTTGAAACAAACGACATCCCTCGCGGGATGGAAACGAGTCGCGAATATCTCGCCCAATGGATGCGGGGGTATGGACGATTATGAGGGGCACATCTCTTGCGAGCCAGCACGAATTTGTAGAATAGGGCCCGGATTCTGACCAAGGCTCTGTCTTATGCAGATCGGTTCTCGTGGATGAAGATTTTGAAAAAGCACACAGTAATGATCCCGAAACAAGAAGGGAGCACGTTCAGGTATGATGATCTACATGAGTGAGCATGAGATTGCTATCTAAGTGTCGAAAATTTGAGCGAGTGCGACTGAGTCATAGCATCTAGTGCTGGTTCGCCGAGCCTTATTTTCAGGTGACGAAACGCTTTGCAGGGGTTTATCCTGTCACTTGTCATGCTCACGGCCTCGGCGGGTTTGTCTCTTGCGAGCACCGCTTCGGATGGAGTGTCCAGCATTCAGTTGCTGCATTTGGTAAGCACATTCTGGTTTTATCTTTCTCTTTTGCCCGTTAAGAAATATTGGCATAGAGGTCGATACCGGCCTGAGAGTGCGACAATCGCTCCTGGACTCCCGAAGCTGGTGCTCAGCACAGTGTCTCGCGTCGGTTGCACACTGACTGTCCTCCCGATCTGCAGTTGATCCACACGCCAGTTGCGCTCAGTTTAGCTGCTGCTGGGTAGTGTCCCTCTCTGCCAATGGCCATAATGACCAGAACATTTTATGATTGCTCCTATCTACACTGGACTGATGCGCTAAACCCTAAACCTTCCTGCTACGTCTTTGCGATTTGTAACAGGTATTTCTCAGTGCTTCAACCAAAATACTTTGACATGTGCTTCATTTTTCTCGCAACTTTTGTCTACATCGTCTGTGCTCTGGTTCAAATCCTCCTGTTATCAAAGACTTCAAACATCGATCAAAAAGAATCGTTTTGATCGAATGCGCTGAAATGTAGAGAGAGAGGACATTTCGACAACCACATCCTTTATTACTGTCATGTGTTTCATTGAACTGATGCTGCATCGAACCTTTTTTGGGGTAGGAATATCTGTTGAGAGATGTCAGCTTAAGGGTGTTTGGATTTCTCATTCAGTTCTACGCTCCGGCGAGCCTTCCATGCGCAATCCCTGTATTGGTACTCAACCATTTTCAGCGTGCTGTGCTCCATCTGCCTCTGAGAGCCTGCGCTGCTGCTTTGACGAGTAACGATCAGCGAGAAATGCTTTCCATGCTTCTGCAGTAATGTTGATGGGTATGTGCGCAGCGACACCCAAGAGCAGTACTTTTGCTCACTGGAATCTTCGCCTGCATCATTGTGCGTTTTCCATCTCTTTACCCGAATCGGACACCTGTCTTCAACAATTAAGCCAATCTTGGTCCTTTTTTGAGTGCTTCTGCGTCTCGTGATAATGGATGTCGTCGTGTCTTCTCTGTAGACGACATGTGCGATTCTCAAGTTCGGAGTAGGGGGATGGGCTATACAGTCTGCCCCATATCACATTTCTGGTCAGTGCACCCTGCCCTTGATTTCGCTGACCGTTGAACCAGCGCCCTAACTCGTGCCGCAACCCGTAGCCTCTCTCCTCTTCGTCTTCATTCGTCATCGCCTTTCGAGACAAAGCCGCATGGGCTGGCTTCAGATGAAGCTCGCGGAAAAAGAATTTTTTCGCACTGAAGCGATCCTCCACGACCTGCTTCCTTCGTCAGTGGCGCAGCAGATGGCAGAAGATCCAACCAAGCGGCAATTCTTTCAGGCAGCTGCCGATACCACCTCACTGGCTTTACATGTGCCCAGAAGAACTTCGTTTCACGAGTCGCTCAGATCCAGCGATAAAACGTCGCAAGACTATTGTGTCACACAACTATTGCATACGGCAGGTGCGCCTCGTCGTCGTCATCCATCTTGACCTCTGCAACTTCACAGTCCTCACGTCTGTCGCCCCACCAACTGGAACTTTCAGCGCATTCACCGAATTTCGGCGGCTTTGCTCGTGATCATCTTCCTTTTTCCAGGCCCCACATCAATGTGGCCCACTGATTGAGTTGACCGCTGTTGTGTGCAAACAATGCAGGCAACAGCTGACACCCCTTGAGCTAATCACGTCCATGGACACGATCTTCTCAGAGTTTGACCGGGAATTGAAAAGACAAAGGTTCGTAAGCTGCATACATATTTCGGAGTGGCGCATGCCCATGTAAGGCTGCAGCATGACTCGTTTCAGGCGCATCTGCTCAGTGATGCGTTCTTTTACACAAACTGATCACAGGCCCCCTTCTTCAGTATGATCAAAATCGATACGATCGGAGATGCCTACGTTGCGGCAGCATACATCTCAAGCCCGGATCCTACACAGAGCGGCGAAAGGTTGTGTCAGCGCGCCTCGGAGTGTGCATCCACACGCAATTGGTTGCTTGCATTATCGCCAGGCTACATTTGCAAACATTCCAATTGTGCTAGGAGGAGGTTTCTCATGTGTGGATTGCCGCACGCAGATGTGCGGCGATGCTGCGCCTCTCGCATTTCATGCTGCAGGCGAGCGCTTTCTCCATGCTAGCCTCGAATCTCAGCGCCGTACTTGTTTGGACGTACACAGCAAAATTTGCTTGCTGAGGAATGAATCGCACAGGTTCTCGACGAGCATCGCAACAAGACTGGGTGGGATGTGCGTGCGCGCATTGGCATATCCATGGGGCTTGTGCATGCCGGCGTGATGGGGCAACTTCAACCAAGGTATGGTTGTACGATGAGCCCATGCAACGCGTGAGAGAGACGATCGCGGAGCTCGAATCCCCAGCGTTTGCAGACAAACACACCTCAGAAAAGAGGCAGCTCTCGTTCTCTTCGATCCTTAGGGAGAGCGTTCGGGCCTAACCTGACCAAAAATCTGCCTCAAAACTATCTTCGAACCTGCGGAACACTCAATCGGTCCTAGCGACGAGACCACAGAGGATTTGCCACGGCTCGGATCAGATTGTCCGGAAGACTCGACCTATTCGGAGGAGGCCCGACCTGTTCTAATCGTGCGGTCACGGCCTGGGGCAGATACCGTCTTCTAGGGGAGACCATGCAGATCGCCCAGAATCTCGAGTCGCTCTGCAGGCATCACTCGCCCGCGACCATCTCCTCGCGTCGCACGCGGGCTTGCAACGCATGCGCTATGTCGTTGCGCTCAGGGATCGCGTGAAAATGTGAAGTGGCTGGTGTGATTTACCTTTTCCCCCAGGGTGGATGGAGTGCACGTCTCCGGGCCCGTAATGGAAGCTCTCTCTGTGTATCGGGAGACGGCAAGCGCCCGTGCCCCCATCAATGCAGCCGCGTATCAGACAAGCACAGTTTTACGCAAATCGCTCGCCTGAACGCTGACGCCCCTGCCGTCGCATCTTGCGCAGAATGGGGGGCCTGAGGGCCCTGATCTCAGTGGGCAGACGTCGCCTCCATCGGAGGTCAAGGCGCCGGACGTACCTACCTGCTCGGGCCCCTGTTCTGTCGCGGCTTCACACGCCAAGTTCTCTGTTGTCTTGTTGGAACGCGTGAGCCGCACGACGCTGGTGCAATGACGCGCAACGCGATGGAGCCTGCAATGACTGTGGCGACGTTTCGTGATTGTGCGCAGGTGGCGCAGAGTGAAATCGGTGAGACTGCTTCCAGCCAGCACTGTGGCTTGAATCAACATTCGAGCGTGAGACACCCGCCCTTCCCCTCGTGACGCCGGCGCCGCGCCTCGCACACCACCGGTGGTGCAGCCCTCGCATGCTTTTGTAAAGTAGTTGCCGTGGCGCATCGCTGAGGGCGCCATGGGACAGGTCGCGGGCCTCGACGAGCAGGGCGCGGACGAAGTGCAGCCGAAGACTGCGTGGGCGTCGAGTGCGCGCCCGCCCCCTTGCCGCGGCAGCACGGTCGTGCTCCTGAGGCATTGGCTTGCCCTGTCGTTGCGTTCAAGCATGCTGCTGAGGCATTGGCTTGCCCTGTCGTTGCGTTCAAGCATGCTGCTGAGGCATTGGCTTGCCCTGTCGTTGCGTTCAAGCATGACGCCTCGACGGCGCACGCAGCCAGCCCACTCCTTGTCAGTGAGCACCCACCGTCACGCCTCAGGCGGCACAGCTGAAGGGACGTTCAAGAAAAAGCAGCCGAAGCAGGCGGGTGCGAAACAGGTTGCGTCCCAACCCCGGGCGATCACGCAGGGCGCTGAATGCGCTTCGCAGCAGCCGCACTGCGAGACCCTAGCGCGCCAGCCAAGCCCTCCCCCCCCCCCTTCGTACTAAGTGGACACGCCGCGTCCCTCACCCCGTACTAATCGGACACGCCGCGT
>Ga0115567_10005437_pt1 | contig 12348 bp, 6 predicted proteins | sample COGITO_mtgs_1204_2_FD_88679 | JGI IMG/M metagenome (GOLD analysis project Ga0115567, IMG submission 88679) | Pelagic marine microbial communities from North Sea - COGITO_mtgs_120412 | ecosystem: Environmental > Aquatic > Marine > Epipelagic | place: Germany:Helgoland, sampling site Kabeltonne...
AACTATTTAGAAATTCATTGAGAATTTTTAATAATTATACAACTTGGAATCCAATTAATATAGAGCAAAATCAAAATGAAGTGATTTTTAAAATTGAGGAACATTATAGAAAGAACGAATAATATTTTAACCCCCAAAATACTCAGATTACTCTTTTAGATTCCAAAACTAGTAGATTTAAGATATGAAGTACAAGAAGGGGACATTAAATCAGAATTTATAAATTTTATCGTTTTCTTTGCCGTGACGAAACTTTATAATCATGTTTAGAAATACCTATAAATGAATAAACGCAAACTTGTAATTATTATCTTAGGCGGGCTCTTGCTATCTCTGGGAGGTATCTATTTATATAAAACGAGATATCACGCCAATCATAAACCAAATTATGAATTAATAAAAACTGTACAAGAAAAGGTCGTAGTTACTTTTAATCCACCGATTGAATTTAGCTACGATTTTATGACAGAAGGAGTAACGCAGCATTTAGATAGAATTTACACGTATGATTATATACCAGAGGAGCTACAAAATGTAATTCTTTTTCAAGGTACTCATAGAATAGCACTAGGTACAACGGTGACAATTCATTTATTAGCACCAGCTACTATATATGTATTTTTTCACGAATTAGTAGATAGTGGATATACTTCTATATTTGAAAAATTAGAAGATTGGAATAGATGTGCGGATGCCCCGAAATACGACATTCTAAACGGCAGTCACGGTTTAAATATGATAATGTATAAAACGAATGTTAAACCAGGTATATACACCATTCCAGCAACTACTAGTAATGAAGGTTGTTTTAATCTAGCTTTCAAATTTGAAGAATAAAAATAATAGCTTCCTTATGGTCTCTTAAGCAAAATAGGGTGTTCTAAGCTCTCTATTTCTATTTACACCCGCTTACTACCTTAGCTCAAGCTTATATTTTATAATAAATACAACTTTAATAGATGACTCCTACACGATGAGGGATTAAAACGGTGGCCCTCAGATTTTACAGCTTATAATTTTCATTAAGATGAAAAACAGCCTAAAACATTTAATCTAAAAAGGATAACCGATAGCAAAATTTAGCACCATATTGTTCGCACCACCATTAAAAAAGGGAATACTTAAACGTTCTCCTTCTGGTAAATACGGGGTTTGTATAGGCGATGCTAAGTCAAACCGGATAACAAAACTCTGTATATCTACTCGTAAACCAAAACCTACTCCCACTCCCAGTTGCTTTACCCAATTACTATCTAATTTACCTTCGGAGAAAAGACGTTCTTTAAAAAGTTGTTCTTCTGGCGTACTATCTTCCATAGTCTTATCTGTATTTGTGAGCCATACATTTCCCGCATCTGCAAAAAAGGCACCTTTTAAGTAGGACCAAATAGGAAATCTATATTCTAAATTAGCTTCTAAACGCATATTTCCAGACTGATCAAAAAACGAAGAAGTACTGTTGGGGTTGGAAGTAAAGGTACCAGGACCTAAAGAGCGAATTGGAAATGCCCGGACACTATACGGTCCTCCAGAAAAAAATTGTTTCACAAATGGCAAGGCCCTAGAGTTGCCATAGGGAATGCCCCAACCCGCATATACCCTACTTACCAACGTTTGTTCTCTTCCCCACCGTAAATAATACCTAAAGTCTATATCTGCCTTTGCATACTGGGCATACTCTAGCCCTAAAAAAGTTGGTTTACCACCGCTTAGTAGTTGTAGTGTATTACCTGCTACATCTATACTGGTAGCGACGTAAATAGGATGCTTTTTATTCTGATCTACAATCTCATTATAAGTAAAGGTATAATTGATACCTGCAATAAATTGTTGTTCAAAACTGGTACGTAAAAATGGATTATTCGCTAAAATCGCTTCAAACTCGGGAGTGGTATTGGAAAGATTTACATAATTGATAGCGATGGGGTTTAGCTCATGAAAAACGAACTTATTCTCTTGCCACGTATACCCGAAAGAGGTGTTTAAAGAGGTTAAAGTATAGAGCTGGCTCCGCTTTAAAGCATCTATTCCTAAGCTAATTTTTGTTTTGGGTACAGCGTATTGAAACCTACTTGGCGAGAAGGGAAGCAATCTAGGAATAACCAAATCTCCCTTTACGCCTACTGCAATACTATTTAGGCCTGATGCTCTGTTACCAGATAATTGAGATTCATAAGAGAACTCAGTAGAAATATTTAAGGTTTCTCCACCCTTAAACAAATTTCTATCGCTATACGTTAAGGAGATTCCAGGACCTGCAAAACCATTAGATTTTGTTACGGCACGGAGTTCTGAACGCAGGGCTCTTTTTGTTAGTGGAGAGAGTGCTATGGTTGCATTTAATTTTCCAATACTGTCTATACCAACCGTATCTTTCTCCGTAAACCGAATATTTACAAATTTGTAATTACCCAAGGCAGAGAGTCTATTACTTGTAATACGCGCCTTTTCTGAATCATACTTTGCATTGCTATCTAATAAGATATAGGGACGTAATTTTTTAGGTTTAAAAAATAGTTCTTCCTGAATGAATGTTACTCCCTTTACTGTTTGAACATTTGCATCCTTTAAAATAGAATCTTGCTTTATGGCATATTTAGGATATACTGTAATGCTATCTATAACATAGGGTACTATAGATTTCTTTGGCACTCCTTTTTTCAATCGTAAAAAAAGATCAAATTTCTTATTTTTATATCGGTTTGTATCCGCTTCGAAAAGTAAAAAATCTGCATTAAAATTATAATAGCCTTTTCGTTTTAAAGCAGCATCAATACGCTGTCTTTCAAATTTTAGCAATTCTAAATCAAACCTATCTCCAACCTTAATTTTTGATGTTTTAAGTGCAGTCGCAATATCTTCATAAATAGCAAGTGAGTCTTTGCTCAATTCAAATTTTTTAAGCGTGTAAGGTTTTTTTAATTCAATAACGTAAGCAATGGCTGCCTTTTTATCTAAACTGTCTACAGTGGCACTTACAGTACTATAGAAAAAACCACGATTATCTAACCTATTACTCATGAGCGTGGCTACACGTTCCTTATTTATGGCTGATAAATATACGGGAGCTTCTCCTATTTTCTTTCCCATCCATTTGGTAATAAAACTAGCTTTTTCTTGCTGTGCTTTATAATGATAATAGAGGCCTAAGCGCATTCCTAAGAAAGATGTATTTGGTCTTGCCCCTAGAACTGTATATAACTCTTGCGCAACTAGTTTTGGGCTTTTTATTGTTCGGGTGCTGTCTGGCAGCATGTTTATTTCAGATCCAGTGTATAATACATCTCCGTCTGGAATAAATTTTTCTACGCTACAAGACCAGAGAAGGAAGATACAAACACAGCTACCTGCTTTTATAATTTTATTTTTTAAGACGCTATTTTTACTCACTTTAATGAATCATTTTTATTAGTTGGGTCACTATCTTTCTTTTGTGTATCACTCCCATTAGGGTCGGTTTCTTCTTTTGGTATCGTTGCTTTTATGGGATTAAATAACTGACTAAAAGAGTTAAACTCACGATTAAATATAAGAGCGACGCCAGTAACAATTAATTGACCGTCAATTATATTTTGATACTCGCTTTTTCTAAAACCTCTAAACCGATACCGCCCATCCTTTGTAAGTAAATATTCTAAACTTACATTACCAATAATAGGTGTTGCGCCTTGGTCTGCCTGTGCGCTACCTGCTACATCCACAGCACTTCCTGCGCTTACAATAAGCCGTTCATTAAACAAGCTTTTTTTTGCATTGATGTTTAACTGGGTTCTATCCTGTGGGTTTTCTCCTTGGTAATCTGTAAAACTATCTAAATCAAAATCTACGTCAAAGCCAGAATTACCAAAAATCTTATCGGAGAATGCATTTAACTCGCCAGACAATACCTTGTTCACATTGTCTCTTGCGATACCTGCCGTTCCGCCACCACTACCATCACTACCTGAATCTGGATAGAATCGGTTTAGGGCAAGTAAGGAGAAAACTTGTTTATTAAGTGCTGCCTCCGTCTGGTTTAATTGTTGTAGTCTGCTGTAGACTGTGCCACTTAAAGACCCTTGTGCACTCTCTGGCATGTCTAAACCAAAAGAAAGTTCTGGCGTTAGCAGTTCCCCCTTGACATTTAAATAAACTAAAAAGGGCAACACTTGCCGGTATTTACCCGTTTCGCTAGCATCTTGCCCAGAGGTTACGGAGGACATTAGGGAAGCTGCGGAAGTTTCTAGAGGATACACTGCGGTTACATCTAACTTTGCATCCATAGGGTCTCCCTGCCATGTAATGGTGCTTCCTTGCTTTATATCAAACCTGCGTTTTACTAAATTATACAAGTTGGTTTCATAATGACCTTTCTTTAATTCATATCTGCCAGATAAATCTATTCTACCACTTGGCTCAATATTCAAATTCAAAGCTGCATCACCAGAGAGTTCTAAATTATCTCCTGTACGCTCATCGATAATCACATGAAAATCTGCATCTTCGGCAATCTCTAAAATTACTTTAACATCAAAACCTCCAAATGTGCTAGGGGCTTGTTCCTCCTCATTTCTAGTCAAAATAGCATCAGGGTTTTCCTTATTTACAAACAATACAACCCCATCCCGTTCTTGAATGTCTAATTGAGACTCTGGTACTACATACGTGATATCTGTACGTTTGCGCACGCGTAATTTACCGTCTACTTTAGGTATCTCTAGGTCTCCCTTTATATTTAGTTTCGCATCTAAACTTAAAATACCAAACAGCAAATCATTGTCCTCCTTTGTAGCATCTAAGACCTTAAATTTTTTGGCGTTTAATTTAAGATCAAAAGTAGGATTAGCTAGTTCTTTAGTACCAATTTTACCGTCTAGCACAAAGCTATTATCATTGGCGTCATTAATTTTAAAGTTTTCTATAAACAAACCCTTGTTAGTAACACTTATCTCGTTATCTATAACCTTAAAAACGGTATTTAGCGATGCAATATTTACTTCTGCATTATTAAATTTCACCAATCCGCTATATTTTGGAGCGCTCAAATTACCAGAAATACTAGCGGTTCCAGAAATGAATCCGTTTGAATTCTTTATGTAGCCTTCACTAAAGTCTTCTATAGTTTTTAGTTCAATTTTTTTAATAGCTAAATCTACGCTTACCTTTGTATTTTCTGTTGAAACGGAATAATTACCTTTTAGAACAGCGTCTACGCCCCCATCTTTTAATGCTACATTAAAATCATACATAGAAGCATTTTTTGCAGTAGCTTCTAACGTTAAATTGCCCAAAGGATGCCCTGTAACAAATAAATCATTAATAGTAAAATCTGCTATAATACCTGAATTGCCTAGCGGATCTTCCACAATAATGTTACCCAATAATTTACCCGATGCCAAAGCCTCATCTGGATTTAAAAAACCTAGCAAGGTTTGTAACTTAAAATTATCAAAAGTAAACGCCAATTGTTCCTTCTCCGCATCGTTAATAGACGTAGTGATCGCTAAAGATTGCCCATTTCTACTTAATAGTACATTTTCTACCTTTAGTTCCTCTTTGGAATTTACAATCTTATTAGTCTGCGGTATGCTCCACTGCTTTCTATTTAAAACTAAATTATCTGGTGCAATATGTACTGTAGTTATTGCATCTTCTAAGGCTACTTCCCCAGCTACATGCATAACTACTGCCTCCTTATCTAAAGAACTAAAGTCTAAAAGTAGTTGGTGATTTTTAAAAGCTCCGCTAAGTTTTGTTTTTTCTATAGCCACCGGCCCAGAACGTAATGCAGCTATACTTGCTAAAAAATTGAGGTCTTTTGTATCTCCTTTTAAAGTGAGGCTCAGGCTATCTACTTCCGTACCTTCATATTTAAAAGAGGGTACTTCTACTACACCACTAATTTGCTGAGAGGCAGCGTTAAAATCACCTTTTAAGCGTACCGTATCTAATTGCTGAATTCCCCTTAAAAAAACATCGGTGAGCACTTTATTCGGAATTAATTTTAATCGAATAGTAGCATTTACGGAATCTGGTATAGAAGCTTGCTCAGAAACTATCCCTTTTTGAAAATAATGAGTAAACTGATGCTGTAAGCTTGTACTAATTTGCTGTGGAGAAGCATTAGCGTCTAGATTACCTTCTAAAAATTCACTTTGCACAAAGCCTTTCGTTTTTAGAGAATCTAGTGTTACACCAAAAGCAATAGGATCCAAAAGGTATTGCTCGTTATCATGAATAACTATAGCTTGATTGATGGCACCCCCCATATTAAAAGTACTTGCAGTTCCTTCAAAATTGACGCTAGCCTGTAATCCTACCTTTATACCATCTCTTGTAAAACCTAAAGCATTCAGGTCTGCACCTATGATAGATGTTTCTAACAATACTTTTGATGATTTGCTATTTAAAGTAATTGTGGCCGTTGCATCTGCATTTAAATTAGTGTCTTTATATCCTAAATTTATAGTACCTACCCCGTTGTTGATAGTGCCATCAAGCACCAATTTATTAAAATTATAGTCACCTACTTCTAAAGTAGAAATGGTAGTTTGCAGCGTGGCATCTAAGGTTTCTAGACTAGACCCCTGCCCTTTTGCATTTAGTTTTAATGATAGTGTTCCTAGCTGCTCATTCTGCAATAAACTACCAAGCTGCAATGCTTCTATGGTAGCCCTAGTATCAAACTTTATTTGATCATTTAATAAGGCTACGTGCCCATCTACATTTAAACGCCCTTCTGGAATTTTTGCATTTGCATTAAACTTTATAGTATCTAAACTTCCGCTTGTGGTTGCGTCAAGTGTAAGCATTTTTGGCAGGGCTACACTTAAATCTTCTTCTTGCAACCAAACAAGCATGTCTTGCCTTACTAATTTTGCTTGAATAGTGTCTAAATCAAATTTTAAAAGTGCTACATCAAGTACATTTTTAATATTTCCCTTAGCTTTTAAACTGGTCCCAGTTGCCCAATTGATAGCAAAGTTGTTGATAGCCAATTCTTCTAAACTACCCTTAAGATCTATTGCTCCCTTAATTTTGTGCGCTGCTATTTTCTGTATCGCCTCGTTTTCTTTTAATTCAGGCATGAAGGGGAAAATATCTTCAACACCTATAGAAATTGTAGGGAAATTAAGTGCGATTTTGGTTTTCGTAGGTGAAGAAAACACCGAAGATATGGAGGTAAACGAACTATTTAAAGCGCCCGCCACTGCGCTATTGTTTGTTGCTAAATAAAAATTATTGACATTTAATGTGGTGTCATCTAAGGTGGTGTTGAATCTGAAATCTTTAAGAACAATACCGCTTTGTTCAGCAAACGAGGCACTGTTAAGAACAATACTCGCCTCTTTAGGTGTATATTTTGCTGCACTTAAGGCGACATCTATATCACTAAAAACGATATTGTTTGGGTTAAATACGCCTTTTTCGCTATTAGAATCACCTATCTTTAAGGCTACCCGACTGTTTTTTAATGTGACATTCTTTACGTCAACATCATAATCTGGCCATATAAAATCTAATTTTTCAAGATCTTTAGACCCTTTGATATTGGGTAAAGCAGCATCATTTGAAACTTCTGTAGCTGGGAGTTGTAAGGAGCATCTAGAATCCTCTAGGGATAGCGCTTTAATTTTAAAAATATTACTTTCTAAATTAGCAATGGGTAGGTTGAGTTGTAAAGTACCTAGATACATTTTTATACTCAAACTATCTGGCACCGCACTATAATCAATGGCAACATTATTTACCTGAAGGTTGTCTAATTTTAATAGCGGGAGAGCTGTTTTGGTGGTATCTGTAACTGCAATCGCTTTACTTTGAACATAAGATATTTTTGAATTTGACAACTGTACATCATCAAAAGAGAAAACCATTTCTTGCAAATCGGTTTTCTCTGCGGAAACTTTCAACTCCCCTAAATCTACGCTAGCTATCATTCCTAAAAAATGATCAGTATACCGAATTTTGAAGTTCGAGAATTGTAAGACACCCAGCTCAATATTTAGAGGATCGGAGGTAGATTCCTCCACTGGTGTCTCAGATACGAAAGCATCTATTAAAAACTGATAGTTAAAATTTTCAGAATCAGAAGGTCTTGAAATATTGGTTACTAGTCCTTCCCATTCTACACTATTTATAGCTAGTGTATTATTAAAAATAAGTGGCGAAATTTGAATATCTGCAATAAGCGATTTTGAAAATAATAAGGTATCATTTTTTTTATCACCAAGATAAACACCGTTTACTTGTATGTTTCCTGAGAAAGTAACGAATAAATTAGCTATTTCAACAGATGTATTTGTTTTTTGTGCAATAAAGGAAGTAGCTTTCGTTATAAGTAAGCGTTGTCCACTAGGAGATTTAATTAAAAGAATAACACCTAGGAATACCACTAAAATAAGTGCTAAACCGTAAAGAATAACTTTAGATAATTTCTTTGCTATTTTTTTTAAAGACATCTAACGGATACAGATCAAAATAATAGTTATTACGATATAGCTTTACGGCTACAATGAGGAAATTTAGATCGAAAATACTATTTAATATAGTCTTGAAATAGCAGGATTACAACAATTCTTATTCTTAATACTAACTACCTATGAAAAAAACCTACCAACAAATAAAAAGCAGTAAGAGAAGATTCTACAATTTAGGTATTCTAGTTGTTTTATTTTTGATTGTACTTTCTGGTTTCGTGATTCATACAGGTATTCTCTAGCATCCATAATTAATTTATCCAAGTTTTTTCGTCCTAGTTTAGGGTATAATTTGCTAGCTTTAAGATGAATAATAGGCATTAGAAATCTACATATAGTTGTGTAAAAACTGAGAGGTGCTTTTAAATAACCTATGAATCATATTTCGTTATTTTAGAAATACGTCCATACATATTTATACACGTTGCTTCGCTTAAATCTAAACAGCGTAAGTTAGTTTCCAATTTAACAGATTTTTTCAAAAAGCTAATTTTCACCCAGTAGTTCATAACAGCATTTGGCTTAAATATTTATTCAAAAAAAAAGGCTATTGCCCCTTGGGGCAATAGCCTTTTTTATAAATAGTAAAAATCTAAGACCTAAATCTTACTTTCTAACTTGCGCAACTTACTTTTATGCTTTAAAATTTTAGACTGCTCCTTTTCAATTTTACCATTGATTTTTTCAATATCATTAGGAGACAATTTTCCTTTCATTTTATCCTCTGCCATGTCCTTAGACATTTCTTTAATCTTGTCTTCCCTTTTTCTGATATCTTTCTTTTCATCTGCAATATCCTCTTTCAGATCTTTCAATTTATCCGCTTTCTTTTCAGCTCTCTTACGTGCCTTATCTGCTTTGTCCTCGGCTCTATCCGCTTCTTTTTGGGCATCATCTGCCTCCTTTTCTAAACGTTCTGCTTCTTTGGCTTCCTCCTCTGCCAAATCTATACGTTTTTGCAAAAAGGACTGCTCCTCCTCGCTAACTATAACAGTTCCTAAGGAGTCTACAGGTGCAGTAGTCACTACTTGAGCAAAACCAAATTGTGCTGTTAAAAATACTGCTGATAGTGTTATCAAAATTCTCATTCTCGTTTGTTTTAATTGTTTGTACAAAGATAAGGATTGCTTTTTCTCCTATTGATCCATTTAACACTAGTTTTAATACATTTCATACAGCCATATTTCTGTATTTTTGTTTCAAATAATCAGTTATGATACCAAACGATACTATAATTGCCTTAGCTACCGCACAAGGTATGGGCGCCATTGCAATTATTCGCTTATCTGGTATAAATGCTATTACTATTGCTTCAAAACAATTTGAATCTACGTCTGGCAAACAGCTTTCTAAACAGAAAAGCCACACCCTTCATTTAGGACACATTAAGGAATCTGGCAATTATATAGACCAGGTATTAATATCCATTTTCAAAAACCCACATTCTTACACAGGAGAAGACGTTATCGAAATTTCTTGTCACGGCTCTATATTTATACAACAAAAAATACTTCAGTTATTTTTAAAAAATGGTTGCCGCATGGCATCTGCTGGTGAGTTTACACTTAGAGCATTTTTAAACGGAAAAATGGATCTCAGTCAAGCCGAGGCCGTAGCAGATTTAATTGCGAGCGATAGCGCAGGAGCCCACCAAATTGCCCTGCAGCAAATGCGCGGTGGTTTTAGTACCAAGATTAATGACTTACGCCAGCAACTATTAGATTTTGCCTCTTTAATTGAGTTAGAACTAGACTTTGCTGAAGAGGACGTAGAATTTGCAGACAGAGCGCAGTTTAACACCCTGCTATTAGAAATTACTACCACGTTAAAGAATCTTATAGACTCTTTTGCTTTGGGTAATGTAATAAAAAATGGGATTCCTGTAGCTATTGTAGGTGAACCCAACGTTGGTAAATCTTCCCTACTAAATGCATTATTAAATGAAGACAGGGCTATTGTAAGCACAATTGCGGGTACTACTAGAGATACTATTGAAGACCAACTGAGTATTGCCGGTATAAATTTTAGATTTATAGATACCGCAGGTTTAAGAGAAACAGAAGACCACGTAGAGCGGATAGGGATTTCTAAGGCTTGGGAAAAAATATCGCAAGCTTCCTTGGTTTTATACTTGTTTGATGCTACTAAAAACAAAGAAAAAGAAATACAGGACTTAAAAGTTAAATATCCAGATAAAAATATATTATGCATTGCTAATAAGATAGATGAGGCTACTAAAGAAAGACTTATTCAATTAAAACAACAACACATACCACCAGTGCTTTTGTCTGCTAAAACGGGTGCTGGTATAGAAGATTTGAAGCAACATTTACTTAAACTCTCTAATACAGGACATTTAGGAACTAATGATGTAATTATTACAAATAATAGGCATTATGATGCACTGCTAAAAGCCTTAGATGCCATACAGCGAGTAATTGCTGGCATGGCAGATGAATTACCTACAGATCTTATGGCTATAGATATTAGAGATGCCCTTTATCACCTAGGTGAAATAACTGGGAGTGTTTCTACAGAAGATTTATTAGGTAATATATTTGCTAATTTTTGTATTGGTAAGTAGCTAAATGAAGGATATCTCATCACTACTGCACTAAAACCGTACTGTTTGAAGATATCACGTTATACTGTTAAATCCATCAGGATGTTTTTTATGCTTTTGAGTTCCTTAGCTTCTTTAGTAAGTTCTCTACTCTTTAGAATAATCTCCAGACTTAAGGGGGTATTCTCTTCTCCTATGCTTATTATAAGTAAACTTAGATCATCGTCTAGACTAATTTATTTCGTCTTTATTCCTGAATTTAATTGTCCTAAGATCATTAGCATACTTCTCTGCCATAAATTGAATATATTAACTGTAAGCTCTGTAAGATAGCTCCAACAAAGGTAGACACTCTAATATGTTAAATGCATTATACAGTTTTCCGTTACAAACGTATATTATGCCATTACCATACGCTTTATAAGTTAAAAAAGAAGCATTATCTTATTTAAGGAGAATGCAAATACTTTACAGTACATGACTTACTGTATGCTATTTACACACACACAAATATCGATGTAAAAACATAAATTTCTGAAAGCATTAGAAATCCATTACATTAGAGTTTCTAAAAGTTGGCTAAACGCAATAGTACGTTTAGCGAATTGTTGGGCATAATGCGGAATTCGTGCGAATCATTGAAATTAGTGCTAAAAAAGCCAACGCGCAAACAGCACATTTATTTTTTTACCAACGCAAAAGCCAACCCTAAAAAAAATAAAAGAGCTGTTTCTTACCAACCCTCTAATCTGATTGAGGAAATCCGTAATCAAATAAACTGGGAATGAAATAAATTAGCCAAATTGAATAATAATAATAAGCCTAAAGATGAATGACCCTTAATATCAGCAATAAACTAGCTAATCAGCTTATTGAAGAAAAACACACAAATCAAATCTTAAAGATTGTAAAATAAAATATTTAAAAAACAAGAACCTCGTAAAAGGTTCATTGGACTTGAAATAAATTTACTCAAAGAAAAAAGTATGGCGCAAACAAATACAATTCAAGAAGAACACACGGCAGGACCAATAGCAATAGGCTTTGATTATCAATTCTACTTATTTATGTTTTATGCGCTTGAACTTAAATTCGGTCAAAACATTGGTTTTGAGGTTAAAGATGATATTCATATTGACAAATCAGATGGAACAACAATTTTGTTTCAAGCAAAGCATACTATTCAAAAGAATGCTGATGGAACAGCAAAAAATTTTACCACTTTAGATACTGACCTGTGGAAGACATTAAGTAATTGGGCTTTATTTATAAAACAAGACAAAACAAAATCGAAATTTCTTAATAGACACTCATTTATTTTGGTAA
>Ga0115567_10005440_pt1 | contig 12347 bp, 13 predicted proteins | sample COGITO_mtgs_1204_2_FD_88679 | JGI IMG/M metagenome (GOLD analysis project Ga0115567, IMG submission 88679) | Pelagic marine microbial communities from North Sea - COGITO_mtgs_120412 | ecosystem: Environmental > Aquatic > Marine > Epipelagic | place: Germany:Helgoland, sampling site Kabeltonne...
CATAGATTCACGGGCTAAAAAATGCCCGCAATGCACCTCACTTCAAGCTAAATATTCTAACTTAGAAAACAATCCCATTATTATTGGTGCATTAGCGCTTAGTATTGTTGGTATTTTTGGGTTTATTTTTTATCAAAATATTTATGTAGCAGGGCTTGAAGACCAAGCACAAAAAAACTTAATCGCTAATGTAAGCCAAATTCATACTAAAAATGAAAACGATGCATTGTATGTTGCATGCATAGGGCAGGTAAAAAACGTATCAAACTTCACCTTTAAAAATATAAAGTTTAAGGTCGATTTTTTAACAGATCAAAACGCACTAGTCGATACGCTATCAATAACCGACGAAGACCTAATTATACTTCCTAATGACTCAACAAACTTTAGAGTAAGAGGTATTGCGCAAAAACAAGCGGCCAGTTATAACAATTGCCAAGTAACAATAACCGATGCCTGGGCTTATAAATAAGCTATAAATCACTTACAAATTAATTATTAGCAGTTAGCTAAACCACTCGCTTTTTTGTATGTAATATTAGTTATTGACTTGCAAGCCACTAAATCCAAAATTTATATAAGCCACTTTCCTAGAGCGATTAAGAATATGGATGATTTATTACTTAAGTAATCGTTTATACACTCCTTGTAACTTGCAAGTGAGGGATCGAAAATGAGCTTGATTGATGAAAGTACAAAGGATTTTGGAAGCATGAGCGTGTTGCTTCACAGCTTAGGAACTGATTGCTACCGCATTGAGTGGAATAGCAGAATGACCGGAGCCTCAATAAGCTTAATTCGTGTTAAAAAAAACGAATACATAGTTGTGCGAAAATGGGCTACCGCCCGCAATATAGATGACGTATCAGCAGAGTTTGATCAGGCTAACCAAGCACTAATTCATTTTTTAAATAATGTAGATGTGATTAAAAGTAAAAACGAAAGTATTGTTGCAGCTAAAGAGCATTGCATAAACTTATTTACCTCAGCTGAGGGCTTAAAACCAATTAGCCATCCGAGCTTACCTACGCCACGCTTACAAGAAGCCATAGGCAAAGAAGTGATTGTAAAATCAAGTTTAGGCAACTACCTAATATCAAAAGGAATGCTATTACAGCTATTAGGTAATCAAGCCGAGATCCAAGTTAATCCCGACCACCTTGACGAAGGCCAATTAAGGCAAAAATTTTATACCAAACAAGTTCATGTTTGCTAGTTAATTGCGCCATCAAAACTCAAAGGCAGCTTTACTTTAATGGTAAAGCCATTTTGTTTAAACACCTTAAAAGTGCCGCCTAATGCTGTAGTTCTCTCATCTATAAATGCTAAACCGTAGTGACCTGAGTTATCTGTTGGGGTTACTAAAGTCCCGTTATCGCTAATTGTTAACTCAATAAATTCGTCGCTGTTTATTATATTTATAACCAGTTTGCTAGCATTGCTGTGCTTCATACAATTGGTTACTGCTTCTTGGCAAATTCGGTAAATAGCTATTTCGTGATCTTTTGAAAGGCTATTATCTAACTTAAATTGTGGCTGATACTTAATATTTTCCTTGTGCAGTAAGCTTTTTAGTCGCCCTTGTGTTATTGCCTTTTCTAAACCGAGTTCATCTAACTCACGCGGGCGAAGATAATGCATTAATTGATAAACAGAGTCATACATCGAATTAGCATTGTTTTTTAATGTAGTCACAAACGATTGGGTATCTTCGTTACTAAGGTGCGACAAAATAGCTAAATCTGTTTTTAATGCCGTTAGGTTTTGCCCTAATTCGTCATGCAACTCTTGCGAAAGGTGCTTTCGCTCGTTTTCTTGAACCGACACCATTTTGGCAGCCAGCGCCGTGTTTTGAGTTAGCTGCTCTTTAAGCTCTTTATTGGTTTGCTTTAACTCATTGTTTTTACGTTTAAGTTCTGTAATTGCAGCGCCTAAAACCATACTGGTAATTGCGTTTGCTAAAATAAATAACTGGCTAATGTAGGTATTGCTAGGCTCGTGCGTAATGCTAGCTTCAACAATTATTAACGCGTTAATAAGCGCTGCACTGCTTACAGCGCCTAACGAGCCATACTTATACGAAAACCAAATAATAGGTAATAACGATGCAAGCCTTAATAGCGGGTAGGTGTCTGGGCGAACCGCATAGACAAAAAATATAATTAATATAAAACACACTAAAGTGGCTACTAGGCCAAATAACTTAGTGAGCCTGACTGTGTTAAAACTGTATTTAGAATCGTAAATTAACATAATAAAAGGGGCAATTAACAACGAGCCAGTAATATCGCCTAAGCACATGTTTAACTGATACTGCAGTAGCTCTTTTGCAACCAATACATTTGTAAATTCAAATGCACTGGCAAACAAAAACCACTTTATAGATGTACTCGCAACACAAAGCAGTATTAACGAAAGTATACCTAGGCTGTCGTTAATGCTTGGCGGCCAACGGCTATTTTTAAACACATAAACAAGCGCTATAAAGCAAAGCTCCTGCCAAAAGCCATGAAATAAATCAAACTCCCAAACCCCACTGTATGTTAAGCCAAGCTGTGCAGCTAAAGCGCGCGACACAACCCATAAGGTGAGCCAATAGCGTGTTGGAGTGAGTAAGTAAAACGCAATTTTTACGCCTGCGGGAATAAATATCGCGCTGCTTTCGGGTACGGTTTCAAGGTTTTGGCTAACCCAAAAAGCGGCGAGTGAAGCAATAAAGTAAATTAGCCCCACCAATAACTGTTTAGCTACCTCTTTGTATGCGGTAGTAAAACTAACATTAGATAAAGAAGAAGCGTTAGGTAAGTTCATCTAACTGTATTACTCCCGCATCAATTGCAATTTTTAGCAGTTCAAACGAGGTAGTAACATTAAGTTTGCTGTATATGTTTGCTTTGTGTACATGTGCTGTTTTAGGCATTATTTCGAGTATTTGCGCCACTTGTTTAGCGTTTAATCCCTTAGAAAATAACGGAAGGGCTTCAAGCTCTCTGTTAGTAAGCACCGTTAATGCTAAATTTTCGCTACTCATCGAAAAATTTACGTCTTCACTAATGTACCTTTTACCTAAAGCGACCGCTTTAACTGCATCTATTAGCTCATCAGAGGCAGAGCGCTTAGACACATAACCCAAAGCACCTAATCGCAAAGCATTGCTTACATAAGGTTCGTGGTCGTGCATGGAGGCAACAATACTTTTAATATGCGGGAAAGACCCTTCAAGGTACGATAAAAAAGAAAGGCCGGTTTCAGTCCCGTTAAGCGATATATCAACAATAAATATATCAGGTTGTTCAAGCTCTACAGCCAGCTTTGCTTCTGTTACGCTGCAGGCTTCAATAATTACTTTCCAATCTGGTTGTAACTCTAAAAGCTTTTTAAAGCTGTCTCTTACTAATTGATGATCTTCTATGATGCCAATGAGCATTTAAATCTCCTTTTATGCTTAAAATACAGCGGGGCGGGTAACTAATTACCTAAAACGTTTTAAATGGGTTACCTCACTTAAAAGCAAGGTAACAAAACCAGTGGTTCTAAATTGGTAATTAGTTGCTGGTGGAGATTACAACTAAGATCTTTTTACAGCAGCTTATTATTACTGAGAAAGAATAATCTCAGTAATTCCTTCGGCAGATAGTATTTCAATCCAGTAGCCGTCAGGGTCTTTAATAAATGCTAAGCCTTTCATTGAGCCATCATCTGGTTTTTTTACAAACTCAACATCGTATTTTGCAAAGCGCTCACAGGCTTCGTAAACATCCGGTACACTAATACCAATATGGCCAAAGCCTTTTGGTTCTTGGTTACCACTGTGGTATCCCTCAAAGCTGTCGTCGCTTTCAGTGCCCCAGTTATGGGTAAGCTCAATTAGCGCAGGGCGACGAAACACCCATTCTGCTTTAGTTTTATCATCACCTTGTGGCAATTCTTGCTCGTAGCCTAAAAAGTAAAGCGTAAACTTCATACCAGGAAAATCATACTTACCTAACAGCTTCATACCTAATACATTTTGGTAAAATTCGAGCGACGGCTTTGGATCTTTAATACGTAACATAGTTTGTTGCATAACAAAGCCTTGAGTGGCCTGTTCAACTTGTTCTGGAGATTCGTTATAGTTAGACATAGTGATCCTTACTGAAAATTATAAAAAAGGGTGTAAGTATTACGTGCTCCATCATAATCAACCCCCACTTAAATTAAAACCATTCTTGGTAATTCAACGCGTTATAATTGGCTTTAAATTACTTGCACAGTATTTGCAAAGCGTATAATTAAAACTAATGGGCTGTTAAACATCTCTTGTGCATATTATTAACACAAACTAGGACGTTTTTTTGAAAACACTTTTACCTTTACTAAGTCTAATATTACAGGCTTTTTTATTACTCGCACTCACGAGTTTTTTTAGTGGGTTTTATAATGCGTATACAGTATTTGCTGGTGGCGATCCTAAGTTAGTCGCGGGGCATCTTTCATCAGCCATTGTTGTATCACTTATACAAATTATTCCTGCTTTAATTGGGCTTTTTATAAATATGTACGTGCTAAATAGTAGGTTAAACATAAACATAAACATAAACATAAACATAAACAGCTCAGCCATGTTTATAAATATTTCAAAATTTTATGCCTACCTGTGGATTTTATTTATTCCACTTGGTACGTTTTTAGGTATTAAGCAATTAATTAGATTAAAAAATGTAAGTAAATAACGAGCACTTACAAAAAGGAACCACTATGTTTTATGATGATGTGCAGAGTTTAATACGCGTACTTATTATTGGCGTACTGGGTTATATCGCACTGGTGTTTTGGCTGCGTATATCTGGTAAACGTACGCTTTCTAAATGGAACGTGTTCGACTTTATAGTGACCATTGCGCTGGGCTCTATATTGGCGTCGGTGGTTATTTCAAAAAGTGTACCGCTGTTTGAGGGCATACTTGCCTTTGTAGTATTAATAGGGCTGCAATATGTTATTACGTGGCTTAGTGTGCGCTCATCTAAATTTGCTTCACTTATTAAAGCAGAGCCTACGCTGTTACTAAGTGATGGTGAATACTGCACTGCTGCACTTAAATCGCAGCGAGTAACTAAATCAGAAATTCGCGCCGCTATTCGTGGTGCTGGTATACTAGCCATTGAAGATGTAGCCGCCTTAGTGCTAGAAACTGATGGCAGTTTTAGCGTACTTAAGCAAAATAACAGCGGGTTAAAAACCGCGTTAAGTGATGTAAGCGAGCATTAAATTAATACGCTAATAATTATATTAACTAAGGCAGGCTTTTTACCTGCCTTATTTTGTAATAAAGCTTATTTTTATTTAGCGTGCTGCTCTAATAAACTAAAGGTAGGTAAGCGCCATTTAAAGCGTATTGATGCCATACGTATTAAGTAGCCTGCAACAAGGCTTACAATAATGCTTATGTTGTCATCAATATTATAATGGTGCAGCGCTAAGTATAAGCAAGCAACCAGTAACGACACACTTGCGTATAGCTCGTTATGTAATACAAGCGGCGCTTGGCGACATATTAAATCACGCAGTAACCCACCAAATACGCCAGTAACAACCGCAGCCACTACACAAATTCCATAATGCAGCCCCATATTTAGCCCCACTTGGCAGCCAATAATACTAAAGGCAGCTAAACCCAGTGCATCTAGGCGCATAAATATGCCTTTAAATTTAACTACCCATTTAGCAAGCCACGTAGTAACAATACCGGCAATACAGGTAATTAATAAATACTCAGGGTGTTGTACCCACGTTAGCGGGTAATTGCCTAGTAATATATCTCGTACGCTACCACCGCCAATTGCCGTGGCGCTGGCTACAAGCGCTACGCCAAACCAATCCATTTTCATTCGTCCTGCGCTAAGTGCGCCGGTCATGGCTTCTGCGGTAATACCAATAATATAAACAACGGTTAGTAACATGAGATAATCACTTAAAATACGTGCGTAAAAATAAGGTGTGGATTGTATAGATAAATTAAGTAAATAACGAATGAAAAATCGTACTAAAAACGGTTAATTCAGATAGAAATAGCTAATGACAAAACCTAGTGTAAACAAGCTGTTAAGTTGGTAGGTGAGTGCGTAATGGTTGATGTGAATTAAAGGACATTTGGCCGTAAATTATAAATAAAATAAGTTGAGGTTTAGTTGTTTTTAGCACGCTTATTTTTCAGTTAAGTTTAATAGATAAGACGTGAAAATTAACGCAATATGAATAATTGGTTGCATGGTTTTAATTTAGGAACGTATAATAACAAGTGTTAACTAAATGGAATTTGCGTAAAACGCAGCTTAAGCAGAGCAGGTGGATACATGAACAAAGGATTGTTAAAGTCGTGGAAAACCGACAAAGGTTTTGGTTTTATTAAATCAGACACCCTAGAACACGACACGTTTATACACATATCAGCGCTCAAACACATGAGCCGCAAGCCAAAAGTTGGCGACACCATTTACTTTGAAGTGGCAACACAGCCCGACGGTAAAACCAAAGCAGTTAAACCAAAGCAGTTAACTGCCGCATAGAAGGCGTTACAGAGCTTAAAGCCCCTTACCAAAAACACAATCAACAGCCGCATCGCATTGCTAAATCTAACTTTGCCAGTAGCTTTTTAGGTAAAGTTGCTTCAATTGCTCTAATTGCTGCACTTTGTTTTTATGCGATTAATAAATACAACGCTCACTCAAGCAGCCAAACACCTGTTATTACGAATGACGATATAGCTACCTTCGATGAGAAATACCCAAAAGTCGTTATTCCTAAAATCGTTATTCCAAAAAGCACGCAAAATTTTACGTGTGATGGCAGGCAATATTGTACTGAAATGCGCTCACGCGAAGAGGCGGTGTTTTTTATTAATAACTGCCCAAATACAAAAATGGATGGCGACGGTGATGGAAAACCTTGTGAAAATGATTCACGGTTTAAAAATGAATGGTAATTCGATAAACCGTTTAGTTAAAGGTTGGGTTGAAAAAAATAGAATTAATGGCTGTGTATAAATACAGTTATTTACAATTTTCCCCATAACATTATTAAAAGGCGTTATGGGCTAAATAACAAAGGCTACTGAGTAGTCTTTGTAATTATCTGTTTATAAACGAGTTATTTGGTGTAATTACCGAACAACGTAATATACGCCGTTTTGGGGTGTTAGAAACCCCCAAAGTGGAGTTCAATAAGCTGTTAGCACTCTATTGGATCATTATTCAGTATGAAGGAAACAATATGGCAACCACCCCAGAAGAAATAAAAAGTTTATGTGAGCAGTGGTGTTCATCTGTTAAAACACCTGATGGTGGTATGGCAATTGGTGCTAACTCTGAAAAGTATAGACTTTTTGCAAATGGAGTCAGGTTCCACGAGTTGGATCATCAAGCTTTATTAGCTTCAATTCTTGGCTTATCTAAAGTGTTATTACTCCCAGGATTAAATACAATTGTTGTAGAAGATCACTTTGGATTATGGTCATGGTGTGCTGAAGTTCTCGTAGGTAGTCGCTCAGAATACTTTAGTAATGAAGAACATGAGATTCAGTCATTGTTTCAGGCTTCAATCAGAGCTTCACTTGTAAATTGTAAGAAGCCAGCCAGATCTTCAGAAGAGCATCAGTTACAATACGAATCTGAACAAAAAATTGCGCATCATGCTAGATACTTCCTATATGACTCATCTCTAATATTGGCTTATATCGGTTTCCCATTACTTGAATCGACTCTAAAACGAGTAAGTTCAACATACTTAAATATGGATGGGACGGTTAAGTCTACTTTTCAAGTAAAAAATCGTGCTGGAAAACCGAGACCTTATAAAATTGGTGCGCAATGCTCCAGCATCAGAGATGTTTTAAATCTTGTGTATGATGAAATCGCAGATTCTGAACTCAAGGTACTTTTGCAAGAATTCAGAGTTCATATTTCAAGCTTAGATGATTCTCAAGACCCATTTGACCTTATATATTCATGGAGAAATCAATCTTTACACGGAAGTACAAACTTCCAAACTATTGGTGGAACTTTACTTAATTTATCTCTGCTTCTTTGCATATACAGTTTAAAAGATAATTACGAAGAATTAAGAAATAAAGTGATTGAGCAATGTAGGCGAGAAGAAAGTCATGATCATAAAAGCCCTTGGTCATTTTATCCTCCGTACTAGTGCTGACAACACGCCCTGAGGTGGACGACTAGTAAAATTTAGCTATTAACTGCACTTAAACGGAATTAAAACAGTTGGTTTTGTTTGTGCCTCACAAAGTGTAACCAACTGTTTTAATACGCTTAGTGCGTTAGGTATCAAATATGGAGTATTCTGCAATGGATGGTGATGATAAAAAGCCGTACCTTTTCCTAAATTCATTTCTCGTAAAAGATGAGTATAAAGACCTTGATGTAAATGAGCTTTTAAAGAGTTCAGCTCAAGTGAACACCTATGAAATTGATAGTCAGCATGAGTTAGAGGGAAATCTTTTCGTAAAAATCCCAACGGATAAAAAGCCTAAGTGGACTACTTTTACTGAAGAAGTGACAGGTGAAGATCTGGATGAATTGTCAAATAGATCTAGTTCTGCATTATTAATTATTAAAACCCCCGACAATACAATGGCTTTTACTTTTGGTTATGGTCGTTTTCTCTTAGATACTAAATATTTTGTGCATGACTTTGGAATTAAAACAGCGCTGAACACTTTGAAGCACGACAGCTTGAGAAGTGTTGACCTTTTTACTTTAGATGATCAAGCTGTACAAAAAAAGTCTCAAGCTGCGAGAGAGTCAGGTGTTGGCGTCTTTGGAATTGATATTTCCAAAGATGTATTGAGAGCCGTAACAGGTTCACCTAAAGCAGGTGTCAATTTAAAGAATATTTCAGGAGGTGATTCTGTATTTTCTTTCGGTTTAGAGTTAAACATTGATGAAATCAATGATTTAATCTCAACACTTTCGGATTATTACAATAATGATTCTTACAAAGGTGAATTTTCATGGGTAGATAACATCCGTAAGATTAAAGAATCTTCTGAAATTTCAAAGCTAGATGATCATCTTGTTAATGCATTAAAAGCCAAAAGCGCTGATGTGTGTGTCACTATTCCTGAGCTAGCTGATTGGGATTCGATTTGGGGTTTTAGTTTTACGCGCTCTAAAAATACTATAAAGCCTACAATTGATACTAACGACTACTATGCAAATCTTGACGCTGCCGCTGTATCGGTCGATTCAATAAAAAGAGACCGACTATTTGTATACGATGTCCATGAAAATGAAACAGAACACCAAATATATAAGTCTATTTACTTTGAGCATAAATTAAATAACAAAATATATGTGCTATTTGCTGGTGCATGGTACGAAATCGCTACTGATTTTATGACTAGAATAAACACTACTCTTTCACAAATTCCTATATCTAGCTTACCATTTCCTGAAGTTTATACTTGGAGTGAAGTTATTGATGGTAAAGGAAAAGATAAGATTGAAACCGAAGGTGACTACAATGAAAGAACTGCCAATTTGCACTCTTATCACCTTTTAGATAAAAAATTAATTAAAAGCAATAGAACAACAACATCTATTGAACTTTGTGATCTAATGACTGCAAACAAGCAGTATATTCATGTCAAGCACCGAAAAGGTGGCTCGGCTGGTTTAAGTCACCTATTTGCTCAAGGTAGTGTGTCTGCAGAAATATTGTTGAGTGATAAAGAGTTCAGAAAAGCAACTAGAAAAGTTCTCAAACTTGTGTGTGATGGATTACAGAATACAGTTCCGTTAGATAATTTCAAAAGTGATGGTGTAGAAATTGTATTTGTAATACTTGGTGAAGATTCAGCAACTTTGAAAGATAACTTACCATTTTTTAGTAAAGTGAACCTTTCTAAGGCATTTGAAAATCTTTCACAACGAGGGTTTGACGTACAAATTGCTGGTGTAGGCACGGTACCAAAGCCTTGATGCCTAACAAGTCATTTCAGTAATTGGGGGCAAATCTTGACTTCATACATCAAAAAATATGAGTTGATTAAAAGTTTTTAATATAAGCTATTATACCCTCTAAAAGCGCAGCGCCTCATATCCTCTTTGTGAATTAATCTTTGTTTACGAAAGAGCGCATTAGCTTGAGATACGCTAGGCGAATGCTTTAAACGTAAAACATCGGCGGATTAGCAATCTAATACACGCCGATGTTTATACTTTTTTTCAAATGAATAGCTTACTTGTAAGCTAATAAGCCTTAGTCTGCTTTACGGTAAAGGCTTATTAAACAGATTGCTAATAGTAACGTTGCAATCATGCCTGAAGCGCCAGCAACAGCTGATGGCAGAAATCCATCTCGGCCAAAGGTTATTAAAATACCATTGGCAAGCACTGCAACTGCGCCTGCAAGGGCTGTAAGGCCGCCAATGGCTTTGCCGCCTTTAGCGATAAAAGACAGGCCAAAAACAAGTGCTGCTAACCCTAATAGTACCTTGGCTGCGTAGTAAATCATGAATGATAGAGACACCACGCCACCAATTAAAGGCTGTGCGCCTTCTACTGTGCCCGCAACTTTACCAAATGTTGAAAACAACGTAAGCCCAACGCTCACTTGTACTATGTTAAGTACTGCACTAAACGCGATAGCCGACCAGCCTAGTTGAGCATTTTTTGCTTGCATCATAGCTGTGCCTGCAAAAGCAACAAGTAAAGTAAATACCAGTGCTTCTAGCCCCCAAGCAACCTGCCTTGAAAAACTAATTTCAGCACTGTAAAGGGCTGAATAAATACCCTGTGATATCGCCAATACCAACAATAACGATGCTGTAATTAGGGTGGTGCGTTTAAGTGTAAATTCCATTATGGACCTCTTTTGATTTTATATTTGACGCTTTCAACAGCTGTTGCGGATTTGAATGTATCAAACTGCTTAGTATTTGTATTAAATAGCGTTTATCGTTGTAGGTATAAGACAGGTAAAGCGAGTAAATTATTTCACTTAAACCTATAAAAGTATTAATTAATAACAAACAGGCTCAGGCTATGGCTTTTAATTAAACCTAACTTTGCAAAGCCGCTTTGGTTTAGCCATGCATGTCTCTAAAAGCGCAGTGCCTCATGCCCTCTTAGTAAATCAACATTTGATTACCAAGAGGGCACACATTTTGAGTATGTGGTTAAACGGCTTATTACTTATGGCGTTAAGATAAAAACGTAAAATGAGACCAGTCACTTAACGCTGTAATAGTTTGTTCTGTGGGAGGAGCAACATAGATTAAACCTGCAATGGCAATAATTGAAGCTAGCGTAATTAGTTTATTATCGAAGTGAGCTATTTTTAAAGCGGTGCCAAAAGAGCGTTTAATGGTGACATTACTTAAATCCACACTGTAAATTTCATCCAGTAATAAATGAATTAATCCGCCGAGTAAAATAAACCCACCCGTTAACCAGGCAAAGACGGCTGCTTGTGTGGTTGATTGGTCATTCAGTTTCCATGTTACTTGAGTTGTTAATAGCGCGCATAACAGTATAAATAGTAAAGAGTGGCAACTACCTCTATGTACTGTGATCCATTCAAAAATAGGTCTAATAATGTATTTCATGAATCCGTACACTAATAACGGAACTACTATTAACTCGATAAAGCTAATTTCAATAATGAGGTCGGTGGTTATGTAATGCAGTACCAGTAATACAGCGCTGAGTGCAAATAAGTTAAAAATAGTATCGAGTGATGTGGAGTTATCTGAATCTATATCGGGTAATAAGCCGCCAATAGAGCCTAAAAACCATAACCAAAGTGCGCCGTTTAAATCGATATGGCCTGCAGATAATAAAGTGGCTGAGCTTAAGCCGGTGATGATGACTGCAGTATTAAGATGAGTATTGAAATTTGCCATTGTATCTCTTTATGGGAAAAAGTAGGGCATTCTATCAACTGAAAAGTTTATTGTTCAATATTCTTTTTAAATAGATTTTTTATTACTTTGATTAATCACTAATAGTACAATTTTTATTCTGCATTGTGGTTGGTAGTGCAATCAAGTTATAATTTTTTTGATAAAAATCAATAATACAGATAGTTTTTATTGCCTATTGCCTATTGCCTATTGGCCTTTTGTGTTTTTAATAAAAGCCTAGCTATCAACTTATATAAAACGGCTTGACTGGAATCCACATGAACCAAAATAGATATAAAGCATCGTTTCCTGCGCCTGACATTGGTAGTAACTATTTTGTCTCATCAACTTGGAGCAGTTATGGTTTTTGGGCTTTATTAGCACTGACTCCGCTTGCTCATTACATGATGTACTATACCGAAGATGGTTTAGCGCATGGGGAAGATTTAAA
>Ga0115567_10005441_pt1 | contig 12347 bp, 9 predicted proteins | sample COGITO_mtgs_1204_2_FD_88679 | JGI IMG/M metagenome (GOLD analysis project Ga0115567, IMG submission 88679) | Pelagic marine microbial communities from North Sea - COGITO_mtgs_120412 | ecosystem: Environmental > Aquatic > Marine > Epipelagic | place: Germany:Helgoland, sampling site Kabeltonne...
GACGTCTATGCTACCGGCGATGTGGCCCATGCACGGGTAGACGATGCGGGTAACTACGCGCTGATGTCGTGCCAGCATGCGCGCACGATGGGCAAGTATGCCGGTCTGAACGTGGTGCGCGATCTGACGGGCGCGGCCCCGCAACCTTATCGCCAGGCCGATTACACGACCTGCCTTGATCTTGGCAATTTCGGCGCCGTGTTCACCACCGGTTGGGATCGCGAAGTCCAGACCACGGGAGCTGTCGCAAAAGAGCGAAAGACCATGATCAACACCCAATGGATCTACCCGCCGACCGGTACCGCCGAAGAAGTGTTTGCGGCGCTGCGCATCGACGCCCGGGGACGGTAGAGATGGTCGTATACTGGCGGCCCACCGGTTTTCAGACTGTTTTAACCGTTCACGAAGCCCGTCAATCGTCGCGTGGTGTAAGACGATCTGTAAGCTCCGCTTTGAGCACCTTGCCGACGCCGCTTTTCGGCAGGTCTTCGACAAAGAAAATTTCACGCGGCAGTTTGTAGCGAGCGAGGTGCTCGCCGCACCACTTCAGCAGGGCATCGGCATCCGTCGCTTCGGGCCGGGCCACGACGAAGGCCGCGATTTCTTCCCCGAATGATTTCGATGGCCATGCGACGACGGCGGATTCGATTACTGCATCATGCAGGCTGAGCACGTGTTCGATCTCAGCCGGGTAAATATTCACACCGCCCCGAATGATCATGTCCTTGGCGCGCCCCGCCAGATACAGGAACCCGTCCTCGTCGCGCCAGCCAAGGTCACCTGGGTAGTACCAGCCACCGCGAAACGCTTCCCGGCTGGCCTCTTCATCGTTGTAATACCCCGTCGCCGTGCCGGGGTGCTTGTACCGGATGCGCCCGACCTCGCCCGGCGGCAGCGATTTGTCGTCCTCACCGGCGATGTCGATTTCGGCGCCGAACACGGGTCGACCAACGGAGGCCGCGGCTTCCGGCGGGTCGTGCCAGAACAATGCGGTTGCGCCGCCACCATCGGTGGATCCGTAGAAATTCAGATAAAACGGTGAAACGTTGCGCATCAGCGCATCGCGTTCCTCTGCGTGGAGGATCGCACCGGTCGAAAACAGCATGTCGAGCCCGGGCATCAGCAGTTTCCCGTCATCGCGCGGCGGCAGGTCGAGCACGCGGCGCAGCAATGTCGGCACAAGGAACATCTTGGTTGCCCCGTGGATCTCGCCGAATGCCAGCAGATCGGGCATCTCATATGGCGGCGGAAAGAGCAAAGCCGTTCCGCCCGCATATACCGAACACATCGAATAGCCCCGGCTGCCGCCGAAATAGAGCGGTGTCGCGCAGAGGTAGCGCGTATGTTCCGAGAAACCGAGCGTCACAAAATAGATCATGAACCGTGAAAAGAACTGGTTATGGGTAATCAGTGGTCCCTTGGGGATGCCGGTCGTCCCGGATGACAATGCCAGCAGCAGCGGCGGGTCGCCCTCTGCAAGCTCCGTGGCTGAGGGATCTGCCTTCGCGACATTCTCGGCCCAGGCGTCATCGTTGCGGACCGATATCCAGTTCCCTTCGATCGCTGCAAACGCATCGTCCGGCTCGGACATAACGAGACGTGGCTTGAAAAACTCGGTGAGGCGCGATTTTTCCTCGACCGTCCAGCGCCAGTCCATTGGCAGTGCCGCGGCGCCGATGCGGGCGAGCGCAAACAACGCGGCCAGATGCTCCGGTGTATCCTTCAGATTCACCCCGACGATATCGTCCCGGGCAACGCCGAGGGCGGACAGGTGTGCTGCCCGCCTGCATACCATGTCGCGGAAACCGGCGTGAGTGATGGTCTCGTCGGGGGTAATGACGGCGGGTAGGCCGGGTCGCCGTAAGGCGTTCTGGTCGAGGGCTTCTGCAAGATTCATGGCGCCATGATACCGACTGGCGCGCGTTTGACCATGCTGCGAGGCATCGAAAATCGATATCGATGCAAACGAAAAAGCTCCTTCGGATAGGTGAATCCGGGCAGCGCACCCTGACCGGGCATCGTTGTCCCGTTCCGGTGCGCGCTCTACCCGATTTCTGATGTTGCAGGGTTTGTCGTACTGAAGGAGGGTACGATCTGAAGATTGTGCCTATTGCCCCATTGCCATCTTCTGGCTGAAGCGGCAAAACGAAACCCTGAACGTAAACAACTCATCCGAAGAGCATGGCGGACCTGACAAAAAAATACGATGTACTCGTGATCGGTGGCGGAAATGCGGCGCTTTGTGCGGCTATCAGCGCGCGCCTCGAAGGCGCCTCTGTGCTGGTGCTGGAACGCGCCGAGAAATTCTACCGCGGCGGCAATACGCGCCATACCCGCAATATGCGTTGTGCCCATGACGCTGCGACCGATACCCTGACGGGGCCCTACCCTGAAGACGAGCTCTTCGACGATCTGCTGCGGGTTACCGAAGGCGAGACTGATGAAGAACTCGCCCGGCACATGATTCATGAATCAAAAGACATGCTGAACTGGATTGTCGAGCAGGGCGTGCGGTTCCAGCCGCCACTCGGCGGCACACTCGGCCTTGGACGGACAAATTCATTTTTCCTTGGCGGCGGCCGCGCGATGCTCAATGCGTTGTATAATACGGCTGTGCGGATCGGCGTTGATGTGCTCTACGGGGCTGAAGTTACCGAGATGGATATCCAGGACGGTATGTTCCTGTCCGCGACAGCGCGCATTGACGGCAAGGACGAAACGATTCGCGCAGGCTCACTGGTCGCAGCGGCGGGCGGGTTTGAATCCAATATCGACTGGTTGAAGGAATACTGGGGCGACGCTGCTGAGAATTTTCTGATCCGCGGTACTGCAAATAATCAGGGCAGTATTCTGAAAATGCTGCTCGATGCCGATGTTCAGGAAATCGGCGATCCGACCCAGTGCCACGCGGTGGCCATTGATGCGCGGGCGCCCAAATATGACGGCGGGATCATCACCCGGCTTGACTGCGTGGTGTTTGGCATCGTCGTGAACAAACATTCCGAGCGGTTCTATGACGAGGGCGAGGATATCTGGCCCAAGCGCTATGCGATCTGGGGACGGCTTGTCGCGCAGCAACCGGATCAGATCGCCTATATCGTCTTCGATCATTCGGTGCTGACGAAATTCATGCCGTCGCTGTTCCCGCCGATCAAGGCGGATACGGTGGCCGAGCTTGCGGAGAAGCTTCAAATTCCGGCGGATGCGCTGGAAAAAACCGTGTCCGGTTTCAATGACGCCGTCATCGACGGCGATTTCGATCACACCATCCTGGACGATTGCCACACCGAAGGGCTCGACCCGCCCAAGACCCATTGGGCACAACGCCTGGAAACGGCACCTTATTACGCCTACCCGGTGCGACCCGGCATCACGTTCACCTATCTCGGGACGCGGGTGAACAAGCAGGCGCAGATGATTATGAAAGACGGCAGGCCGGCGGCGAATATGTTTGCCGCAGGAGAAATCATGTCCGGTAACGTGCTGGGCAAGGGCTATGCCGCCGGGATCGGCATGACCATTGGTAGCGTCTTCGGCCGTATTGCGGGCAGGGAGGCCGCGCACAATGCCCGTAACTGAGCAGACACCCCAATTCGATCCGCTGGCGAAACCGGAAAAGGCAGGGCTGAGCGGCCCGCCCGGCAGCAGCGACACCCTGACCGAGGCCGGCCGTCTGATGACGGTCTGCAATTCCTGCCGATATTGCGAAGGACTGTGCGCCGTATTTCCGGCAATGATCATGCGCCGCGACTTTCCCGATGGCGACCTGAACTATCTGGCCAATCTGTGCCACGGCTGTGGTGCCTGTTTCTATGACTGCCAGTTCTCGCCGCCGCATGAATTCAACGTCAATGTGCCCAAGGTGATGGCGCAGGCGCGTGCCGAATCCTACGAGGCCTATGCCTGGCCGCGCGCGTTTTCTGGTCTTTTTGCGCGCAATGGCCTGGCGATCAGCATCATCGCGGCCCTGAGCATCGCGATCTTTATTTTAGGGTTCGCCGCCGCAAACGACCCGGCGGTGCTCCTGGGCACGCATACCGGGCCGGGCTCGTTCTATGTGCTGATGCCGCATAATGCGATGGTGGTTCTGTTCGGAGGGGCTTTCTTTTACGCGATATTCGCGTCGATCATGGGCGCCCGTATGTTCTGGCGCGATATTGGCGAACCGGCCTCGACCCTGCGGGCGCCGCAATCCCTGTGGCAAGCCATGAAGGATGCGGGAAAGCTGCGTTATCTCGATGGAGGTGGCGCGGATTGCACCGCGGATGAGAACGCGACCCCTGATCACCGGCGGTTCTACCATCACTGCACGTTCTACGGCTTCATGCTGTGCTTTGCGGCGACCTCGGTCGCAACGCTCTATCACTACCTGCTGGGAATGATCGCGCCATATCCCTGGTATGACGCACCGGTGGTGCTTGGCACCATCGGCGGTATCGGGCTGTTGATCGGCCCCGTGGGCCTGCTGAGGGCGAAGTGGAAGCGCGATCCCGACATGCTGGACACCCAGCGCTTCGGTATGGATGTCGCTTTCCTCGCCATGTTGTTCATGACCAGCCTGACCGGCCTGGCGTTGTTGTTTCTGCGGGATACCCCGGCGATGGGCCTTCTGCTCGCGCTTCATCTTGGTGTTGTATTCAGCCTGTTTATCACGATGCCCTACGGTAAATTCGTGCATGGAATTTATCGTTTCATGGCGCTTGTCCGCTATGCACGGGAAAGCCATACGGCCAAATAAACCCGGTCCCGACAAGATGTTGTGACGTTGGTGATTTTTGCTGATATCGTCGTAAGCCAAGAAAAGTAACGGGCGGAACGGAAAACATGCAAACGGCTGTTCCAGCCATCTTCATGCGCGGTGGTACGTCGCGCGGGCTGTATTTCAACAAAGCTGATCTGCCGGAAGACCGGTCATTGTGGGACGGTATTCTGCTGGCGGCATTCGGCTCGCCCGACCCGCGCCAGGTTGACGGGGTTGGCGGCACAACGTCGGTCACCAGTAAAACCTGCATTATTTCTCCGTCCGAACGCGAAGACTGCGATGTCGATTATTTTTTCGCCCAGGTATCCGTCGATGACGCGTCGGTCGATTACGGACCGACCTGCGGAAATATGCTGGCAGGCGTCGGGCCTTATGCGATCGAAACCGGTCTGGTGCCCGTTGAAGATGGCGAAACGCGCGTGCGTATCCATCAGGTGAATACCGGCGGCAAGGTTGAAGCCGTCATCCAGACACCCGGCGGCCATGTCGAATTCGAGGGTGATGCCGCGATTGACGGTGTGCCCGGGACGGGAGCACCCATCCTGCTCAACTTCATGGATGCAATCGGCTCTTACACCGATCAGCTGTTTCCGACCGGCAAGCCGATGGAGCAGATTGACGGCATTGACGTCACGCTGGTCGACGCGGCCATGCCGGTGATGATCATGCGGGCCGAGGATATAGGCAAGACCGGCTATGAGACAGCGGCCGAACTGGCAGCCGATGACGCGTTTTTTGCCCGCGTCGAGCCGATGCGCCGCGAAGCGGGCAGGCGCATGGGGCTGGGTGATGTATCCGGCATGGTGGTGCCGAAGATTATTATCGCGGCCCCACCGCGTGGCGACGGCAATATCGCGTCACGCTATTTTGTGCCCGACAAACCCCATGAAACTCACGCGATCACCGGCGGTATCGCACTTGCCTATGCCTGCCTCGCGGAAGGAACTGTCGTTTATCCGCTGGCCCGACCGCTGGAGGCCGGCGATCGGCCGAAATTTTCGATCGAGCACCCTGTCGGCCAGCTTCATCTGACCCTGACGCTGGGGGATAACGGTGACGGCGTTGAGATCGAAGCTGCCGGTATTATTCGTACTGCACGGATGATCATGCAGGGCGGGGTCATGATTCCGGAACGAATTCTGCCGCGTGAAAAGCTGGCAGTTGGTACGTAAGAAAATATTAAGATCACCGCGAAATTACGGGAGGTATTCGCAAAATGAAGACACTTACACTCGCAAAGGGCGCAACCCTGGCATTCGCCGGGTTCGCGCTGACGATGGGCACGGTCGCAACGCCCGCGCCCGCGGCCGATTTCTCCGGCAAACGAATTGAATGGATCATCCCCTACGGCACGGGCGGCGGATCAAACCGCTGGGCGCGTTTTTATGCGCCCCGGCTGCAGAAAAACATCCCCGGCCAGCCCACGCTCGCGATCAAGAATATGCCGGGCGCCAGTTCCACCAAGGGCACGAACTTCTTTGCCCGTCGTGCGAAGACTGATGGGTTGATGCTTCTCGGCACGTCCGGGTCCACACAGTTTCCCTTCCTGCTCGATGATCGCCGCGTCAAATACGATTACGCGGACTGGGAAGTCATTCTTGCCACGCCCGTCGGTGGTATCGTTTACGTAAATCCGTCACTCGGTGTGAAGGAAGCAACCCGTGCCGGTATGAAGCAGTTGCAGAAGGCAAAGCTGAAATTCGGCTCGCAGGGTGCAACCTCGCTCGACCTGGTGCCGCTGCTCGCCTTCGATATCCTCGGCCTCACCGTGAAGCCGGTATTCGGCATGAAGGGCCGCGGTCCGTCCCGTCTTGCGTTCGAGCGAGGCGAAGTACGTATCGATTATCAGACGACACCTGCCTTCATCAAACGCGTCACGCCGCTTGTTAAAGCCGGCAAGGCGATCCCGTTGATGACCTGGGGCATGCTCGATGCAAAGGGTGATCTGGTTCGTGATCCAACCTTCCCGAACCTGCCACATGTGGGCGAGGTTTATGAGCGCATGCACGGCAAGAAACCGAAGGGCCCTGCTTGGAACGCCTGGCGGACATTCGTGGCTGCCGGATATCCGGCGCAGAAGATGATCTTCGTCAAAAAAGGCACGCCTGCCGATATCGTTGACGCATTGCGCAAGGCTGCTGCGGATACAATCAACGAGCCGGGTTTCAAGGAAGCTGCAGCCAAGACGCTCGGCAATTACCCGCAGGCTGTCGGTGCCAAAGCCGAAGTTCTGAAAAAGATCGCGACGACGGTTTCGCCTGAATCGAAAGCCTGGGTGAAGGCCTGGCTGAAGCGGCGGTTCAACGCCGTACCTTAAAGCGTTTCAAGCCAAACTAGCGAAGCGCGGGGCGGCCGGCAAAAACCGGCGCCCCGCGTTCACGATCGGGACGGGGGAACAGAATGCTTGAAGCACTCACAGCGGCGCTGATTGAAATAACGAGTGGTCAGCATCTGATTTACCTCCTGGCCGGGGTCGCGATGGGGCTCGCGGTCGGCATATTCCCCGGGCTTGGCGGTATTGTCGGGCTTTCCATCCTTCTACCGTTTCTCTACGGCATGGACCCGACATCGGCTCTGTCGATGCTGATCGGTCTTGTCGCCGTTATTCCGACATCCGATACATTTACCTCTGTCCTGATGGGGATTCCGGGGTCCAGTGCTTCACAGGCGACCGTTCTCGACGGATTTCCGCTTGCCAAGAAAGGCGAGGGTGCGCGTGCGCTCGGCGCGGCGTTTTCCGCGTCATTGTTCGGCGGGCTTATTGGTGCGGTCATCCTGACCTTCGTCATCGTGGTTGCCCGCGATGTCATCCTTCTTTTCACATCGGCCGAACTCTTCATGCTGACGATTCTCGGTCTGTCGATGGTCGGCGTTCTCGCGGGCGGCAACCTGGCGAAGGGGCTGCTTGCATGCGGCCTCGGGCTTATGTTCGGCGCGCTTGGCGGCGCCCCCGCGACCGGTGAATTCCGGATGACGCTGGGCAATGCCTATCTCGGTGACGGATTGCCGCTGGTGGTGATCGGTCTCGCCATGTTTGCCGTGCCGGAGATCATCGATCTCCTGCGGGCCGGTGGATCGATTTCTCGCAGTCAGACCCTGGGCCAGGGCTGGCTGCGTGGCCTGAAGGATATGTGGGCGTATAAATGGCTGTGCGTCCGTTGTGCGGGCATCGGTTGCATGATCGGTGCGCTGCCGGGGCTTGGCGGCAGTGTCGTCGACTGGATCGCCTATGGTCACGTAAAGCAGACGTCGAAGGATAAGTCCCAGTTCGGCAAGGGTGACATCCGTGGCGTCCTGGCGCCGGAAAGCGCCAATAACGCCAAGGAAGGCGGCGGCTTGATCCCCACCTTGCTGTTCGGCATCCCCGGGTCCGGGTCCATGGCCGTCTTTATCGGCGGCATGGTGCTGATCGGGCTGGAACCCGGGCCTTCCATGGTCGAGGGGCAGCTCAACCTAACTTATGTGATCATCTGGTCGCTTGCGCTTGCAAACGTTGTCGGCGCGGGGGCGTGCCTGTTTCTGTCCAAGTACGTCGCGATGTTGACCACCATTCGCTACACGTATCTGGCGCCGTTCATGATCATGGTGATCTGTTTTGCGGCCTTTCAGGCGCAGCGCGACCTGGGTGACCTGATCACGCTGTTTGTCGTTGGTTTGCTCGGGATTTTACTGAAAAGGTTCGGCTGGCCGCGCCCCGCTTTCCTCATCGGTTTCGTTCTGGCGGATCAGTCGGAAACCTATCTATATCAGGCCGTACAGTTTTATGACTGGGACTTCCTGTTACGTCCCGGCGTTCTGATCATCGCGGCGATCACCCTGGTATCCGCCTGGGTCGGAGCGCGCAAGGCGCCCACCGGTGAGATTGATGCCGAGGCGGCCGTGGCCCTGAAAGCCAATAACATGCGTCCGCAGGCATGGTTTGCCACGGCGGTATTCGCATTTTTCGCCTGGGGACTGATCGACGGGCTGGGACATTCATTTATCGGCGGAATCTATCCGATTGGTATCGGGGTCACGATGCTGCCGATCGCGGGTTATCTGGTTTACATGACCTGGTCCAACAAAATTGCCCACTCCGTGAACTACGATCACGAGGTCGAGGGCGATCACCTGCAGGGCGATGATATTCCGGGGCTTTGGCACTATATCCTCTGGCTCGCCTCGTTCCTGATCTCGACCGTGTTAATCGGATTCTGGCTGTCGATTATCGGGTTTTTCGTCATTTTTCTGCAGGTCAAATCCGAAGCATCGTGGATACGGATCGCGGCGATGACGACAGGCGGCGTCGGATTCGTGACGGCGCTTGCCTGGATCATGGTCCTCGATTTTCCGCGAGGTCTGCTCCAGGACGTCTTTGAATTACCCTGGCCGATCGGCTGAGTTGCGGTACGTGTCGGGCCGATCAATATCGGCATGCTGATGATTGTTGCGCTGATGCTTGGCGAGCGGTTCGCAGACGGGTTGCTGCGGTTTAAAGCCCTGCCGAATCGCCCCCGTCGACCCGCCAGTTGCCACCCGTCAGGTAACCGGCATGGACACCGCATAAATAGGCGACCGTCGCACCGAATTCTTCCGGTGTTCCCAACCGTCCGGCCGGTGTGTTTTCTTCGCGACGGGCAAGTTCCTGTTCCTGTGTCAGTCCCTTCTTGGCACCAAGCGTCGCTGCGGTACTGCGTGTGCGTTCGGTCAGCACGGCAGTCGGCGACACAACGTTCACCGTGACGCCGTCTCGGACGACCTGATGCGACAGCGCCTTGAAATAATGGGCCATAGCTGTCCGGAACATGCTGGAGATCACGTTGGTCGGTACTGGTTCGGCAACGGCGGCAGCGCCTACCATCAGGATGCGCCCCCATTTCCGTTCCTGCATACCGGGCGCGATGCGCTGGATGATGCGAACCTGGCTCATGATCATAGGGTTAATCTGCGTGGCGAGATCTTCCTGGCTTACTTCCAGTGCCGTCCGCAGCGGCGGTCCGCCGTGATTGGCGAACAGGATATCAATCGGGCCGCCAAGCGCCGTTTCGGCGGCATCGACCAGCATGTCCATATTGCCAGGATCAGACAGGTCGCCCGACAGCCCGTGTGCGGGCTGACCGGTCGCGTCCGATATTCGCTTTGCCGCATTTTCAGCGCGCGCGGTATCGGATCCGCTGACGCAGACCTGTACGCCTTCTTCCGCCAGCGCCAGTGCAGATGCATATCCAAGCCCGCCACTCGATGCGAGCAGCAATGCCCGTCGTCCTGCGATACCGAGTTCCATATCGTTATTCCTTTATTGATCGATGCCGTGTTGGTCTACCCGGTCGGGCAGTGTCAGAAAGGCTTCCATCGCATGCCAGAACCGGTGCCGGTTCAATCCCAGCGGGGTAACATGTGCCTGGCCGGCAAAAATAGCGAACTGCTTGTCCATGTTGGGCAACAGGCGGAAGAAATTCATCAGGTCTTCTTCTGTAGCCACACCGTCATGTTCGCCGCGCACGATCATTACCGGGCAGGTGATTTTCGCCGGATCGACAACCGGCAGGTGTGCACACATGTCGAGATAGGTTCCGGTCGGGACGGTGTCGCCGTATTGAAGTTCGGTCTCTGCCAGGGTTTCCGCGACGATTTGTTCCGATGTGCCGGGCTTGTCACGCGTGAAGATGGATTCGAAGAAGGCGCGGTCGACCGGGCGCGTATTATGTGATCGGAAATAATCCAGGTTCTCCGCGCGTTTGATCAGGGTCGGTGCATCCTTGCCGGTCCAGACGAACGCATCGAGGACCAGCCGGGTTACGGCATCGGGGCGCGCTTCGGCAAAGGCGGCCGCCCGCAGGGCGCCGGATGATGATCCGTAAAACAGCGCGGCAGTCGCCCCGGTTTCGCGGGTGATGACATCGAACCCCGCCTTCAGGTCTTCGACGCCGCTTGCGATATCTGAATTGCCGTCGGTGCGCGAAGACCGCCCGTATCCTTCATGGTCCAGCGTCCAGACATCGAACCCGGCACGGGCGAACCGGTCCATTTGCGAATAATCTTCCCGGCCCGGTACCTGAAGGTCAAAACCGGTCGGTCCGCTGAACGATGACCCGTGCACCATAAACAGCACCGGTGCGTTCTCCGATGCGGTGAGGCGTTTGCGGAACATGAACAGATCCACATCACCTTTTTTGGTCCAGTACTCGTCGGCCTGAATCTCTGTCATCGAGTGTCTCCCGTAAAACGAAAATCGGGCGGATGCCAGTGGCGCCCGCCCGATTCTACGATACTGTTTGCGCCGGTTATTTCAGTGGCGAGAACGGCGCTGCCAGAACAATCTTGTTGGATTGCGTCAGCAGTGTTTCTGCCCGGCCTTTCGGCGGCCAGATGCCCTTCGCGGCGGCCTCGGCACGCACTTCGGCGCGGTGTTCCAGGCTTTCATAGGCCCAGATATGGACAAACTTGTTCAGGGTGCCCGTGTCGGTATGCATGGCCATCACCAGTTCTGACATCGCGGTCCGTTTTGCGATGGCTTTTTCCCAGTTCTTGTATATTTCCGGAATTTTACCGGGGATCGCACCGTATTCGCGCCATTCAAAGATCGGACCTTTATTGCCCTTGGTGAAAGTCGGTGTCATCGGCGACGGCACAAAAGTTTCGGATTGCATGTTTTCCAGCAGATGTCCGATCTTCGGCGGCCAGGAGTATTTTTTGTCCTGGGTCGATTTGATGCGTTTCTTTTCGCGCTCGGCTGCGTCCTTGTAGGGCCAGATATGAATCACTTCGTTCAGTGGGCCAATCTCGGTGACAAAAAACGCCGAGAGTTTCGACAGGCTCTGCCGCTTTTCATAGGCCTTGCCGAATGTGCTGACGAATTCAGGCACACTGCGTGGCTTCAACCGGTACGTTCTGGTTTCGTAGATCATGATAGCTCCCTTCGATTTTGAATTATTTCAAATTGGTAGAGGATTTTTTGTGCCGCGGCCAGCCCGACGGGAATTCAAAGGTGATCGGCGCGGACGGGCATTTCCAGAAACGATCTAAGTGCGTGCCAGAAACGCTCCCGGTTGATGCCGAGCTGTGTGTTATGGGCCATGCCTTCGATCGATACGATCTGCTTGTCGCGGTGGGGCAGGCGGGAAAAGAAATCGATCACGTCGGCATCGGTCGCAATACCGTCATGGTCGCCCCGGACGATTAATACCGGGCAGGTGATCTTCGCAGGGTCGACCAAGGGCAGCTTTGCGCACATGTCGTAATAGGTCCCATTGGGTACGCTGCCACCGCCGTTTGCCATCTCGGACGTCGCGGCTGCCGCGGCGAGTTCCGGAATCGTCAGGCCGGTGACGTCGCGGGTGAAGACGCCACGGTAGTATTCCTCGTCCACAGCCCGGCGCGAATTGTTTTTCCATTCTTCCAGTTTTTCCGCGCGCTTGATCAGCGTCGGCGAATCCTTGCCGGTATAGGTGAGGGCGGCAAAAGCTATTTTTGTCACCCGATCCGGGCAGGCATTGGCGAACGCGCCGGCACGTAATGCGCCCGAAGATTGGCCGAAATAGATGGCACTGGCCTGCCCCGTGACCTGTTCGACGACGGCGGCGGTCACTTTCAGGTCTTCGACGCC
>Ga0115567_10005447_pt1 | contig 12334 bp, 15 predicted proteins | sample COGITO_mtgs_1204_2_FD_88679 | JGI IMG/M metagenome (GOLD analysis project Ga0115567, IMG submission 88679) | Pelagic marine microbial communities from North Sea - COGITO_mtgs_120412 | ecosystem: Environmental > Aquatic > Marine > Epipelagic | place: Germany:Helgoland, sampling site Kabeltonne...
CATACATCCATTCACGTAGTCCCTATGGTGGCTTGAACGAGCCGTGGCCCTGCAAGGAGCGCGGGCGGAGGTGCAAGGTGATAAATTGAGGGAAGGCAGAAGAACCTGTTGTCCGCGCCACCTGTCGCGATAAGCGTGCCGCACGTGCTGAGTGACAGGCTATTTATCTCAGCGTCGTGTGCCCTGCCACGATCAGAGAGACCCGCCCTCAGTGTGCACAGTCCCCTGCATAAATTTGCCGACAGTGGCTGGGGAGCTTGACCGGACAGGAGCAAAAAGCGGTTTCGACGTACGAAGGTCCCAAACGTGAACATTCTTTCCTGTTCAAGCAACAAGCTTTCAGAGGATCAGCAGAAGAAAGGGGCCAGGGGAACGTCAACGGTGGAATCATACTGGGCTGCTCAAAAAATAATTGCAGACTTTACCGAGGCAGCCTCCAACAAGACGAGTACCATCTCGTGTGAAGGATATCGAAGGCAAAGGCTTCAGTCCCGTTGCAGAAAATGACTTGACCCCACTTCGCACATCCAGCACATGTAGGACACCCTCGTTGCTCTGCCAGGCCATGTGACAAATTTGGTCAATCTTTCGATCTTGGCAAGTGTCTGTAGCTGTGAATATCAAAGCACTACGTCATCAGGATTTTCTGTAGACCACAAAAGCCAGGATCCACCGTCGATGCGAGTAGTGTGTCATCGATGCTCCACGCCACGCTCAACACCTCCTGAAGAGCAGAGGCTGTCCTTTAGGGAAATCCGAAGTCGTCTGCAAACCAGGATTACATTCGGAAGTGAAGATCAGACCACGCGGAAAAGTCACTCGAGGACGACCTGTGTATGCAGCGCTTCGAGGGACTCATGCTGCATGTCCCCCAGGACCAGGTGAGCGCTCTAAGAGAGCCCATTGTTTGGGCCCGCCTCAGCGTCGTCGAGAGAGGGCCGAATCTGTCCGGAGGATTACAGGCTTTTTCGAGCTCCTCGGTACAAGTTGCAACAGATCGAAGACTTTTCGGTGCCGACGGGAACTCGCCAATTGAAGAGCCATCCGCAGCGCCAGAGCAGGGCACCACAACATGAGGACGGAGCGGCCTCGCGCGCTGGAGCTGGTGCTGGCTGGCGCAGCCTCACTGGCTTTGTTGTGCCTTGTGCACTCTGTTAGGGGCGTCACCGCACGCACGGAGCTGGCGGATGTGAGTGCCGGGCTCCCCAACGACATCCCGGCCACCTGCCTGCCTGCATTTTCACCTTCTCTTTCACCTCCTTGCTGAACAGCTTTGCTCTGTCCCCAGGTGTCTGTTGACACCTCGTCGCTCCCGTCGTACTATGGTGGCCAGTCGTTGGCAAACCCGGCCACCTCGTGAGTTCCAGCTCCTGTCAGCATCGATTCCCTTCCTGAGGCTGCTGTGGCTGAGTCAGGCGTGGGCTCAACCCGCTGTAGCGGAATATCAATGGAAACCCCTCTCGCTGATTTTGCCTGTTGCGATTAGGTACCCGGACATGGGCATTGCTGGGGCTTCGTCACTTGCAGCAACGAATCCCTCGATGAACGTGGTGCCGGGCCAGCAACTCGGCGACATGTGTGGAGGCAGGTCTGTTACCAAAACGCCTACAATTACGTCCGCCGCGTGTTCTGCTCTGCTCTGTTTCACTCTTTTTCTTCGTGTGGACACTTGCAGTGCTTCTCTCACAGATTCTTTTTGCGATTCAACCATGCTGCCTTCTGCCCCTAAGCCCTCATCCGGTTCTGGCAGCACGGCGGCGGTCACGCTCTGCTCCAGCTTCCTGCCAGCTGCAGGCGTGGCAGCGGCGCCGTACTTGCATCCTGCGTCCCCATCGTATGGGTATTACGGACCCAACACGTTCCATGACCCAACCAAGTGGAACGGCGACCACGTGCTCGCGGGGGGCATGCAGGAATGGGCAGCGGAGGATGCGGCGCAACACGCGCTGAACCTCGCGAACTGGCGGATCAAGCTTCTGCAGGCGAAGCTTGAGCAGGCAAAGCTTGCATCACAGGTGATGAACGTCGGTGACGAGCAGACCAACTACCTCCTTGCTCGCAAGCAGGTCGCGCAGCCGGCCGAGCTGCAGCTCAAGGCGATGAAGAGACAGCTTGTCTCTCTTGTCGGCACTACCTCGAAGGAAATTCACGCGCTCACTGAGAGGGCAGCACAGCAAGGCCAGCGCGCGTCGCGGCACCCACGACGCAGCACGGTTCTCAGGACGCGTTCGTCGAAGCACTCTCATGAGTCGTACAAGTCCAAGCTTGAGGCGCTGAAGAAGTCTACGGACAAGAAGCTTGCGGATATCCTCGCTCAGATCGACAAAATTTCAAACTAGAGACACCTTAGGCAGCAGTGTCGCGATGAGTACATTTTTTGCTCCCGAAGCGATTGATTGGCTGGCTCGAAAGTCTTTCTGTCCTACCCACAGAGTCGTCGGCCACAGCTCAGCGGGTCTGTCAGAAGAGCAGAAGTACATCAACGATCGAAAGAGGAACATACGAGAGATATGTCAGGGAGACCACCACCGTACCAATAACCTGACGAACGGAGCCAACTGAGAGACAGATACGTTTAATGACAAACAGTCACAAATCGCAGAGCGAAAAACTGGCGGCGGGCGGGGGCCGGGAGACCACAGCAAGGAAGCCGTATAACAACTAGGTCCCAAGCCCACAACACCAACGGGACGCGCGCACGTGGGCGGCGGGAGCCGGGGCAAAAGCCCCGACCCCACACTGGGCCCGTGCGCGGGATCGCAACTCGGAGCGTAGAAGTTCTCGAACGAACCAAGCGCTAAATTTAGAGGTCCCACCAAGTCATTTTTAGGCAGTCAATCAAACTGCATCAAATAAGCACCTCGCCCCGGAACCGGGCGCAACGGAGCTGGGCATCCCCTTGCTGCTGAATCCTCGTCAGCACCTGAAGTCGCGCTGCTGTGACTACATAGGTACTCTGGAGTGCTGTTCAGTTCTCAGCCTGCCGAGTTCTGTGGCCGGCGGGCCTTTCACAAGTCTACGATGCCGGCCTCCTCGGCGCACGCTGTCCTCTTCGTCGCCCTCGCCTGTATCGCGGGTCGGGTGGCGTGCTGGCAACAGAGCCAATATCAAGTTGGATTTTGTGCGGCTCCTCTTCCTAGGCTGCGTTCGGGAACCAAGTTCGCCAGCTCTCTCCCAGGTCCTGCCCAACAGGGGTGGTGCAAGCATGGCCGCCAGCGGCAAACCCCTACATGCAGCGCTGAACTCTGGCAAAGCAGTCTGCAACATTTCATGACCCGTGTACTTTCCGTGTGAGCAGATTGTGTGCAATCACCGAGTTTCGTTCCCGCGCGAAACATAGTTCCTGCTCTGGGCCCGAGCGTCTCGCTGCGCTCTCGCGGCGGTCGCGCCTCGACAATCTGCATGTCCGGGGCGGGAGGCGAGCCCAACCTGATGAATCAGGTGACCTTCTTGCTAGCATCTGCTGAACATTATGGTACTGATGAGCACTCGACCCCATTCCTTGATGCCAACATTCCCATCATGCCCGGGTAGGAGCTGTACACTGAGAAGGCCTTCGAGGCGCTTCAGCGTTTGCCTGGGATCGCAGACAACTTCAAGCAGCAATTTCTCGAGGTACTGCACTGCTCAGAGTATGCCTATCTCCTCGTGCTGTCTCTGGTCCGGACATTGCAGGACCGTCACTGGAGCTGTGTCAGGGCGGGACTAAATATGAGCTGCAGCTTATGTTTGTTGGAGGGACTAAGATGGTGCATACGCAGGTCGATCTCCTCCTCTACTCTCTTTTACAAGACGAGACGTGCCAGCGGATATTGTCAAAGGCAGCGGGAAAGGGAGCCTTCTCGTCATTGATGCAGCAGATGGTGCGCGGATATGAGGAGCATCTTCGCACGCTACCGTCGGTGACGGGTGCTACCGGACAGCAGAAGGTTGCTGCGCCGTCGCTCACCGCCGCGCTGAAGGATGCCAACAGTAGCAAGATGCGACTCAAAGACGACTTCATCTCTGTCGAACATATGTTGATGGCATGCGTTAAGGAACCCCGGATTCGATCAAGTGGCGTTCTACAGAAGTATGGCATCTCAGACGGCGCGATCGAGACGGCAGTCGAGGATGTGCGCAAGGGGCAACGCGTGACGTCGCGGAACCCGGAGGCAACATACGAGGCCCTCAACAAGTACGGGCGGGACTTGACCGAGGAGGCCAAGGCAGGACGGCTCGACCCAGTGATCGGGCGGGACGAGGAAATCCGTCGCACGATCCAGATCCTCTCGCGGCGGACCAAGAACAATCCTGTGCTCCTCGGCGAGCCTGGCGTCGGCAAAACTGCCGTGGCCGAAGGTCTCGCGCAGCGCATCGTGGCAAATGATGTGCCGGCATCTCTGCAGGGCCGCAAGGTTTTCTCGCTCGACCTCGGCGCTCTGGTGGCGGGCGCCAAGTTCCGCGGCGACTTTGAGGAGCGACTCAAGGCCGTCATCAACGAGGCTTGACCCGCCTGGGCCAAGCTCCGTCGCCACGTGCGGCACGTGCGGCACTGCGCGGGGCGAGGGAGTATCAGGAGGTGACGCGTGGGCGGCGGGCAGGTGAAGTCTTCGGACACCTCCATCGTGCTCTTCCTCGACGAGATCCACACCCTCATCGGCGCAGGTAAGACCGACGGCGCCATGGACGCGGGGAACCTGCTCAAGCCGATGCTTGCTCGCGGCGAGCTCCGCTGCATCGGGGCCACGACGCTGGACGAGTACCAGAAGTATATGGAAAAGGACCCTGCCCTGGAGCGTCGCTTCCAGCAGGTGCGCTCCACGCTCGTTCGCGGCCTCGACCGGCGGCCCCGAACCTGAAGCCGCGGCCGCTCAGCGGGGATCCTCACGTGCTTTGAGCCGAGGGATGTAGCGCTAAGCGTGGAAGTGCAGGTGATGGTTGAGGCCCCGTCCGTGGAAGACACCATTTCGATCCTGCGCGGGCTCAAGGAGAGGTACGAGGTGCACCACAAGGTGCGCATCGACGACGGGGCGCTCGTGGCGGCGGCGGTGATGTCGGATCGCTACATTTCGGACCGCTTTTTGCCTGACAAGGCCATCGACCTGATGGATGAAGCGGCGGCACGGCTTAAGATGGAAATGACCTCCAAACCCGCGTCGGTGGACCGCGTCGATCGCAAGATCATGCAGCTCGAGATGGAGCGGCTCTCCCTCTCGCGCGACAAAAACTCGGCGGACTCTCGCGTGCGGCTGCAGCGCATCGAGGACGAATCCAAGCAGCTCCGGGTCGAGCAGAGGGCTCTCGTCGAACAGTGGGAGCAGGAGCGGGGAGACTTCACGGCGGTCGCAGACATCAAGGAGCAGATCGACAAGGTCAAGGTGGACATCGACCGCGCTGAGGCATCCTACGATCTCAGCAAAGCAGCGGAGCTCAAGTACAAAGAGCTGCCAGAGCTCCAGACAAAACTCAGGGAGACCGAGGAGCGTCTCTCAGCAAAAGCTGCAACGCCGTCCAGCAAGCAGGCACTCATGCGCGACGAGGTCACCGAGTCAGACGTGGCGGCAGTAGTCTCGGCGTGGACGGGAATCCCTGTCACCCGCCTGCAGGCGACAGAGCGGGAGCGCCTCCTTCGCCTTGAGGAGTCGCTTTCCGACAAAGTCATCGGACAGCCCCAGGCAGTCCAGGCCATCGCTGAGGCTGTTCAGCGCTCTCGTGCGGGCTTGTCTTCCCCGGACAAGCCGACTGCGTCCTTCATGTTCCTTGGCCCCACTGGAGTGGGCAAGACGCAGCTGGCAAAGGCGCTGTGTGAGGAGCTCTTTGATGACGCTTCGCACATGGTTCGCATCGACATGTCGGAGTATATGGAGAAAGCTTCTGTCTCACGACTCCTAGGAGCTCCGCCGGGCTATGTCGGATACGAGGAGGGTGGGCAGCTGTCAGAAGCCGTGCGGCGCAGGCCGTACTCGGTCATCCTGTTCGATGAGGTGCGCCACGTCCCCCTCGGCGCATTGCCCCCCGCGCGCATGCAAGTGCCAGTTGCGCATCACTGCTTCCACCAGCTCACTCCGTCGTGACAACGTCCAGGTTGAGAAGGCGCACCCAGATGTGTTCAACGTGCTCCTCCAGGTGCTGGACGATGGGCGCATCACGGATGGGCAGGGACGCACGGTCGATTTCAAGAACACCATCATCATTTTCACCTCTAACATCGGTTCGCAGTCGATTCTCGACGCAGCCTCGCGAGCAGTCGCTGGAGGACCGGACGACATTGACGCGCAGGCAGAGATGCGGCGAAAGGTGACAGACGCCATGCAGCGCCACTTCAGGCCGGAATTCCTCAACCGCCTAGACGAGCAGATCATCTTCAATGCGCTTGACCGTTCGTCGGTCCGTCGAATTGTCGAGCAGCAGGTTGCGCTCCTCAATAAGCGCCTGGCGGACCGCCGAATGTCGGTGCGTTGCGACACCGAGGCTCTTGACTACATGGCGGCGATCGGCTTCGATCCTGTATATGGCGCGCGCCCGATCCAGCGAACGGTGCGGCGCGAGCTCGAAACTGCGATCGCCAAGAGGATCCTCTCGGGCGACTTTCCAGAGGGTTCCACAGTGCTGTGCTCCGTTGAGAACGATCGTCTCAACCTCAGCGTCAAACCAGACGCTGCGGCACCTCCCAAGGGGCCAGCACAGCCCGCAGAGCCTGCCCCGATGCCGTAGTCAGCAAAGCGGTTTGTACTCGAGGACCTAACATCCTGCTCGAAGCTTGTACATGATATCGAGGGCCAGTATTGTGGTGACTGTTCATGGTAAGTCTGCCAATTTACGCGAGAGCTTTCGCAAGAGCTTTCGCAAGAGCTTTGCACGCGCGGCTAAAGAGCAAAGACCGCAAGTGAAGTGGTGAGAAACAGAGGGTGGGACTTCATTCGTTTTGATTGAACGGTCTAGGCCTTCAAGGATGCCCTTCTCATTACGGCGGCGGTGGCACGGCTTTCTTTTTTGGCTTGCGAGGCGGCGGGGCCTCTGGTACGTCGCCGTCCTCGACTGCTGCGGCCTTGAGCGTCTTGGGTGGTGCAACCGGCTCCTCCGCGCCCGGCTCGCCGGCGGCCGCCGCGTCAGGCGCCTTGGGAGGGGCTTTCTTTGATGATCTTGTCGGCATCAGCCTTGGCGATGCCATACCCATGCTTGGTGATGGCATCGAGGTCGAGACGGGGCGGGGCACGGGCCGATGTATGGGGTGGATTGCGAATCTATGGCTTGGCCTGTCGAAGAAAATGACCTCTTTCGCCACGAACCGGGCACCGGCCGTTCAGCTTGAGCCATTCAAGTTGTGCCGATCGTAGGTGACTCGGCAGACGTTGAGCAGTGAAGCAGGAAGAAATATGCGGCAAGGGAATCTGAAATTGAGCTGTTGTCCAGTGCCTATTAAACGGCGGCGTCGACCTGTATTTTGTCTAATTGACGCGATCGCAACAGCGGCGCACCATGCCGACTGCAGACAAAAGTTATGCACAGGAGTTAAAAACAGCTATTTTTTTAGGGATACGCTCTAAAAAACTGAGCAAGTTTTTGGCCGGCAAAGACAAAGCAAGACCCTCTGCATTCTAAACTTCGGAGTCGCAAACACCTCTTCGTTGTATTCGGCTCTCAAAGCTCTGCCAGATTCCAGTTCTTGAAGCTTTCAAGAGGGTAAAGGGTAGTCACGTTGCACACTGCGTGCCACAGGGCTAGATTTGGTATCTGTCGACAAGAAGACAGCCACAATATGGAGCAGCAGGCACTGGTCGAATCTCAAGCACGCGTTGAGGAGGTAGAGGAGGAGCAAGCCTTCATCGATCTCGACGTCATCACCAAGCACGGCATCACCAAGACTGATGTCAACAAGTTCAAAGATGCCGGCTTTTTGACCGTAAGTCTTCCTGAAGTAACTTCGTATATTTGCAAACTGTTCGAGCCAGTTCAGAGTAGCTTTGAATCCCAGTGCACAATGTCAGCACCTGATGGTTCGCTCCGCTCTAGGTGGAGTCCGTCGTGCATGCTGCAAAGAAAGTTTTGCTCAACATAAAGGGCATCACAGGCGCCAGTCCGCCTCAACATAAAGTCCGTGGCAATTTGTGCTTGGCAATTTGTGCTTCTGACTTCAACTCCGCCCTGAAACAGAGGCAAAAATCGAAAAGGTTCTGGAAGCGTGCTTCAAAGAAAAGGTGCGTTTACCAATGCGACATGGTTTTGCTTTTCGAAGCAGAATTTTGTGGTGCCGTAGTGCGAGGGAGTCTGACAAGCAAAACGTTCGCGATTGCAGCAATTCACCTTCCAGACCGGGGCGGAGCACCTTCTGCAGCGGCAGAAGGTCAAGCGCATCACCACTGGAGTCAAGGCAATCGATGCTATCCTCGGAGGCGGCATCGAGAGCAACTCACTCACCGAGATCTACGGCGAGTTCAGGACCGGAAAGTCGCAATGGGTGCATACCATGGTCGTCACAGCTATGGTGAGCCCTTTTCAGACAAGTGTTCCCCGGTCATGTTGCCCTCTGAATTTAGGCCTGACTGCGCAGCTGGGGAGAGACGAAGGAGGTGGTCAAGGAAAGGTGTGCGTCATCGACACTGAAGGATCCTTTCGCTCTGGTCGGGCCAACATCAGCATTTTGTGCCCGTTTGTGTGCTTCACAATTTTTCAAGTCATGAGTGGCGTGCTTTCATTGAAAATGCTTTGATTCTGATGTCCTACGATTGCACAGAAAAGCTTGAAGCAATCGCGGAGAGATTTGGCGTCGCGGGAAAGGACATTCTTGAGAATGTGGTGCACGCACGCCCATTCAACACCGACATGCTTTTGAGGCTTCTGCAGGACCTCAAGGCGATGCTCGTTGATCAAGGGCCCTATTCCCTCATTATCATTGACTCGATCACTTCGCTGTTCCGCACGGAGTTCCAGGGCCGTGGAGAGCTCTCTATGCGCCAGCAAGTCCTTGGCAGCTTGTGAGCTAGCAACACACTTACTTGATATTGCCGTAATTTGATTGTGCCTCCATTTCTTACTTACTGGTGTGAAGTGTCCTGAGGACCCCTCGTTTTAGGCTCGCGACTCTGACGAGGATGGCATCTGAGTTTAATGTTGCAGTCCTCTACACGAACCAGGTGAGCAATTTTAAGCTCTGCTTTTTGCCACATAGCATGACAAAAAGTCCCAAACTGCAAGCGCGCGTCCTGCTTTAAAATAGGATTCGCTTTCAGGTGATGTCAAACCCCGATGGGGGCATGACATTCGTTTCAGACCCGAAGAAACCCGTCGGCGGGCACGTCCTCGCACACGCTTCCACGACGAGACTGGAGCTCAGGAAAGGTCGTGGTGATCTCCGCATCGTGAAGATCATTGATAGCCCTTCGCGTCCAGAGGCTGAGGCCCAATTTCAGGTGCATCCTCCCTTCAAATCTCATTTGTCTAGAGGGAACGAAGTAGGGCCTGATTTTCAGGAACCCTTTGCAGATCACGGACGGCGGAATCATCGACCCCCAAGAGTAGGCCATGGTTTTCCTACTGGCCTTTAGCAGGCGTTGGTTCTTCGAGGAATGAAATTACTTTTATCAATAAAGCCTTACTACGCCACTCATGGCTGACTCATGAGCACCCGTGCAACCGCTTCATCAGAGCGGAGCGAGACCCCGTGAGAGAGCATACTCTGAGACAAGTCGCTTCACCTCTGGTGCGAGTAGCTGCCACTCGCGGGTCTGCGCAACCTGGATGCGGTGCAGCGCCGTGAACTCAAGTGCTTTGCTTAGCAGCCGCCCCATGCGCAGGCTGCGCTGGCTGCACGGGGCGTGTGGAAGTGTAGCGCCTTGGAGTTCGACGGCAGTGCGGAGGGCGTCGGCGACAGAGCCTACAGAAAGCTGTCGGGTGAGAGCCGCCTCGAGGGCGCACGTGACTGGCGCAGGGAGTGCGAGACGAAGCGCGGCACGAAGCATCTGCGCGAGCACGGCGGGCGGGGAGGAGGCGAGCAGCGGAGGACCCGCGCGGGCCCAGCCCTGGTAGAGCGCCTGGACGAGGAGGAGCAGCGCCCGCCGGCCGACGCGGGCTCGCGGGGAGGAGATGCGGAGCGTGGAGGCCTGAAGCTCAACGGGCGAGAGCAGCAGGAGGGCGGCGGCTGGCGAGAGCCCCGCGAGCACCAAGGGGTCGGCGTGAACCACCCCGTCGTCCGCCTCCAGCACCAGCCCGCGCCTGCCCCCGCCCACCCCGCCTCCATCCCTGGCCCCATCCCCCGTTTCTCCCGAGACGTTCCAGGTCGCATCGTGTAACAACTGCATCAGCGCCGGCGGCGGCCCTGCCGACTCCTCTTCTTGGGGCGTGCGACTGCTCGCAGCCTGGCCTTGGCTCACGGCTGCTGCCTCCTGCTCTCCGCGACCTTGGCTTTGCGCGACATCGGGGGGTGCTTCAAGAGTCACGGAGCCCCGGGAATCTCTCAGCAAGGTGAGCACCCGCGTGAAGGGAAGCTGCGTGCCTTGAAGAGCCTCGCGGCATCGCTGCTCCAGCGCCCGCAGCTCCAGCCGCACGGCTAGTGCCGCGAGCTCGTGCCAGTCGAGTGCGGCGAGCCCGTCATGCCCGCGCGCGCCATCCGGGGCAGCCCCCCCCCCCCCTGGCGGTACCGCTCGTCTCGCCCCGCGAGCTCCAGCACCACCTGGTCTGCCCTTACGCTGCCCGTGTACACCCACCACAGCGTGCGCGCCAGCGTCGGTCCTCGCGCCTCCACCACCGCCGCACGCGAGCCCTGTTCCCTCGCCTGCTCTTGCGGCGGTCGCGCTGGCAGTGGCCACTCGAGTGGCTCTGCTGGACGATTGTTGGGAATCATGCGCGCCAGCGCGGGACACCGCACCTCGAGGATCCGCCGATGCGCCCCGACCTCCCGCCCCCCCGCGCCCCATGGCTGTACCCAGCAATCACACGCGCTCTGCTCCCGAAACAACCACCCCAGGATCTCCGCTGCGTCTGCGCAGCCCTCCTCCCCGCTGGTGCGCCCCATCGCAGCCGAGACGGTCCGCGCCCGCGCCATCAAGCTCTGCACCGCGGCCAGCGCCGCACCCTGCACAAGGTCTGCGTCGCTACGGTCTCCCTTGGAGCCGTTGGCCCCTCCGGCGAGGTTGAGTAGCGACGCGGGGAGCGGATTACGGGCGAGAGAGAGCGAATGTAGCGCGGGCATCGAGCTGACGGCGAACGGCAGCGAGAAGATCCTGTTGTCGGCGAGGCGGAGGGAGGCGAGGGCGGGCAGGGTGGCCAGGACCGGAGGCAGGAACTCGATGCGATTGTTCGAGGCGTCGAGGGCGGTGAGCCGGGCGAGGCCCGCGAGCTGGGCGGGGAGCGTGGCAACGCGATTTGAGGGGAACGCCAGCGCGGTGAGGCTCGAGAGGTGCCGCACCGCCGAGGGCAGTGCCGTCAGGCTGTTGTGCCCCATGCTCAGGCTCCTGCACGTGCCAGCAGCGAGCGCATCAGCCACGCGCGCGGCGCTCGCAGGAGCAGAACGGGGAGGCCTGCCAGGCACAAGAGGACCTGAGCGTGCCCCAGGTGCGGCAGAGGGAGTGCGGGAGGCGCTGGAGGCGGCAGGCAGAGAGGTCGAGCTCCTTGGCCGGGCAGAGCCGGTACGACTGCGCGATCAGTCGCTCCAGCTCCCGCTGGCGCTCCAGCGCTGCGCGCCCCTCTCGCCACGCCTCTGCGGCCTGCATCGGCGACGCCTTCTCCCCTTCTCCCTTCGCGCCAAGCAGCTGCCAGCGGTCGCCGGGCCCAAGCTCCTTGGAGCCTGGGCCGGTCTCCTCGCCCGCCACACCCTCTGCTGCCGCTCCAAACATGGCCTGCTCTAGAGTCTGCAGGCGCGCCGCCAGCGACCGCACCACGCCTTCGCCCTCCGCGCCGCTAAGCCGGCCGGTCAGCCTGCCGCGCCGCCGCACATCATCCTCCGCTCACACCCGGGGGGCCAGGGCGGTGGGGGCGCGGCGCGTGTGGGTGAGCGAGTGCGCGGCGACCGCCGGATCGCGAGGGCAGGGGCCAACGCGATCGCCGTCTGGGAGTGCAGCATGTCGTCGCTGCCGCGGATGAAGCCCGAGCGGCCCGGCGAGCGCGGGCGCGAGGCAGGTGCGCTGGGTGAGCGGAGCGACTTGAGCGGAGTCTCGTCAACCGCCTGGATCTCCGACACGTCCAGAAGCCCTCCCCCCGGCGTGCCCTCCTCCCCCTCCCCCTCCGCCCCCGCGCCGCGCCGCGCAGCGTGCGCTGCGGCAGGGGCAGGCGGCCGATGCGCCGCGCCGCCGCCCGGGCTGAAGCGGGCCGCCGTGCCGCGCTGGCTCTGCTCGCCCACCACCTCCGGCACGGCAAA
>Ga0115567_10005457_pt1 | contig 12323 bp, 9 predicted proteins | sample COGITO_mtgs_1204_2_FD_88679 | JGI IMG/M metagenome (GOLD analysis project Ga0115567, IMG submission 88679) | Pelagic marine microbial communities from North Sea - COGITO_mtgs_120412 | ecosystem: Environmental > Aquatic > Marine > Epipelagic | place: Germany:Helgoland, sampling site Kabeltonne...
CTTGACACCTTGCGGTCAGCGGGCCAAGATGTATTCATGGTCGATGGCGATGACCTGCGGGCATTGACCGAAAACGCAGATTACAGTCAGGCGGGCAGAGAGGCCAACATCCGCAGGGCACAAGACATCGCCCTTTACCTCAGCCGTCAAGGCCGGGTGGTCATTGTGGCGGTCGTGGCACCGTTTCTTTGGTTGCGCGAAGAATTCAAATCCCGCGCCAACGTGAAGGAGGTCTACGTTCACACAACAGAAGTGCGGGGCAGGGAGCATTACCATTCATCCGAATACGGTGCCCCGGAAACCGACTACCTCAATCTCGACACCACGGACATCTCTGTGGAAGAAGGAGTAAACGCCATTATTGGGTTTGCTTCAATCACCTGAACAATGGACCAGAAGCTCTCACGCAAGCGGCATATTGCCAAGACTGTTACCTGGCGCATCATCGCGTCGGCCACGACCTTTACGTTTGTCTACGTTGTTTTTGGAGATGTGAAAGCAGCCAGCGGCATCATGGTGATGGAGAGCATCCTCAAGATGGTCCTGTACTATTACCACGAACGGGTATGGTTCCGCTATGGCAGCATAGGCAGAAAAGAGAAAGATGAGCAGTGAATACAATTTGAGCCACCTCGACGAGCTCGAGGCAGAAGGCATCTATGTTCTCAGGGAAGTGGCCGCTCAGTTCGATCGGCCCGCTATTTTGTTTAGTGGGGGCAAGGACAGCATCTGCGTGACGCATCTGGCGCGCAAGGCTTTTGCGCCCGCCCGCATTCCGATGCCGCTGGTGCACATCGATACGGGTCACAATTTCCCGGAGACCATGCAGTTTCGGGACGACCTCGTCGCCGAGCTGGGCGTGCAGCTCATTGTGGGCAGCGTTCAGGAGTTGATCGACACGGGGGCGGTAACCGAAGAGAAGGGCTTCAACGCATCGCGCAACCGCATCCAGACGCCGGCCCTCATTTCCACCATCGAGGCCCACCGGTTTGACGCCTGCGTGGGCGGCGCCCGACGCGACGAGGAGAAAGCCCGCGCCAAGGAGCGCTTCTTTAGCCACCGCGACGACTTCAGCCAGTGGGACCCCAAAAACCAGCGCCCCGAGCTGTGGGACCTCTACAACGGCAAGCACCAACCCGGTGAGCACTTCCGGGTGTTCCCGCTCAACAATTGGACGGAGCTCGACATCTGGAACTACATCCTGCGCGAAAACATCGCCATTCCGAGCCTCTATTTCGCACACGAGCGCGAAGTCATCCGGCGTGAGGGCCAGATCCTGGCCAACAGCGACTACCTCAACCTGCGCCCCGACGAGACCCCAGAAAAGCTGCAAGTGCGCTTCCGCACCCTCGGCGACCTGACCATCACGGGCGCCGTGGAGAGCGATGCGGACAACCTCGAGAAGATCGTGGCAGAAGTGGCCGCCGCCCGCAAGACGGAGCGCGGAGGGCGCATGGACGACAAGCGCAGCCAAAGCGCAATGGAAGACCGCAAAAAGGAAGGCTACTTCTGAGCGGCGAGCGAATCAAGGAAAAGAGCAGAAGACACCATGGAACAGGGACTCCTCAGGTTCATCACGGCAGGCAGTGTTGACGACGGTAAGAGCACGCTCATCGGACGGTTGCTGTACGACAGCAAGACCATCTTCGAGGACCAACTCGAATCCATCGAGGAGGCCTCCAATCAGCGCGGCACGGACGGCGCCGACCTCTCTTTGCTTACCGACGGCCTGCGCGCCGAGCGGGAGCAGGGCATCACCATCGATGTAGCCTACCGCTACTTTGCTACGCCCAAGCGGAAGTTCATCATCGCCGATGCGCCCGGCCACATCCAGTACACCCGCAACATGGTGACGGGGGCTTCCACAGCGGACCTGGCCATCATCCTCATCGATGCGCGGGCCGGATTGCTCGAGCAAACGCACCGGCACAGCTTCATATCGCACCTCTTGGGCATCAAGCACATGGTGGTCTGCGTGAACAAGATGGACCTGGTCGATTGGGACGAGGCGCGCTACAATGAGATTGTGAAGACCTACCGCAGCTTTTCCAGCCGCCTGGACATTCCGGACATCAAGTTCATCCCCATCAGTGCGCTGCAAGGCGACAACGTCGTGGACCGCTCCGACCGCATGCCGTGGTACGACGGTCCCACGCTGCTCCACCACCTCGAGCATGTGCACGTGGCCGCCGACCGCAACCTGCAGGACTGTCGGTTCCCTGTGCAATATGTCGTGCGTCCCCAGACCGACGCGCACCGCGACTTCCGCGGCTATGCCGGCCGCGTGGCGGGTGGCGTATTCAAGGTGGGTGATGACGTGGTGGCATTGCCCAGTGGCCAAAAAAGCAAAGTGACCTCCATTGCCATCGGCGAGAAAGCCGTCGAGATGGCCTTCCCGCCGCAGAGCGTGGTCATGACCCTCGCCGACGACATCGACTTGAGCCGCGGCGACATGCTCGTCAGAGAAAACAACCAGCCGGATTCTACCCAGGACCTCGATGCCCGCGTGTGTTGGCTCGGCGACCAGCCCATGCGCGCCGGCACCCGGTACGAGTTGCACCAAACCTCACGCGAAGCCAAGGCCGTCGTCAAGGAGGTGGTCTACAAACTCGACATCAACAGCCTGCACCGCATCGAGGACGACCTCGAAATTGGCATGAACGACATTGCGCGGGTCCGCATCCGCACCGCCGCGCCCATCTTGGTGGACGACTACCGGCGCAACCGCGCCACAGGTTCCTTCATCCTCATGGACCCCGGCAACCGCCTGACGGTGGCTGCGGGTGTGATCTATACCTGAGCCGAGGCCCCCGGTCATTTGGCCATCTGCGTCAGGGCGCTCTGGCAACGGAAACCTCGGTGTCCGCTACTCCGCGAAGCGCACCTTCCGCGCTTGCCCGTTGTCCAGCAGTTGAATGAGCAAGGTGGACGCGCGGATGTCAGCAGGACGTCCCAAAACGTCGAAGGTCGCGGTGACCTTCGGTGGGGCCATGTCCCACCTGTTTCCTGTGGTCACAATGCCGCAACCGTCGCCACAATCGGTCATGAAAGCCACCTCGTTGTCGAAAAATGGAGAGAGGTACTGCGCGGCCGATTCCGGGTTGTAAATCGAAACGCAATAGAGGTCAGGGTTGCCCTCGGCCATGAACTTGTCGTCATCGATTTCGAGCGAAAGGGTGGAGCCGGGATTCAAATTCAAGCAGGTGAGCTGGTTGTTGGCACATTCCAACTCCTCAAGCTCCGGTGAGGAGTGCAGGCTGAGCGAGGTCAGTTGGTTGTTCGAACAACTCAGAAACTCCAGGTAGGGGTGGTTGTCGAGGACCAAGGAGGTCAGTTGGTTGTTGCCACAGTGCAGTCCTTCGAGGGCGGAATTGGCGTCCACATTCAAGACACTCAATTCGTTGGAGTAGCAGACCAGCATTTCGAGATTGGGGTGCCCGCTGACATCCAGTGCGCCCAAGGGGTTGTAACGGCTGAAAAGGACGCGCAGGGCTGGGCAGTTTTCTAGATTGAGATAGGACAGGTTGTTCGAGCCGCAGGACACATATTCCAAATAGGAATGATCGGAGAGGTCGAGGCTGTCCAGCTGGTTGTCGTTGATATAGAGGCGCCACAGATACGGATTGTTGCTGAGGTCAATGGAGGAGATGTTGTTGTCCTGGCAATAGAGCCGCTCGAGACCGGTGCACGCTTCTATACCGGTCAAGTCTTCAATGCCGAGGTCCGCGATGTCCAGGAGAATGATGCTTTCCAGAAACAGGTTCTGGGCCACGCCATCGGGCTCTCCTGAATCAAACCCCAAGTCAATGAGGGCCTGCTCAAAGACAGGGTCGGGGATGGCAGTGGTTTGCGCGTGAATCCCCGAAGCCATCGAAATCAAAAGGGAGCAGAGCAGGGCTTGCGGGAAGGGCAGGTTTCTCATGGCAGATTCGATGTCAATGACTGGCAGCACAAAGAAGCACCTTCTGCAGCTGAAGTTCCGCACGCTTGAGGGTGAATCCCCAGTGCCAAAGGCCATCGGACTGCACAAAAAAGAGCCACCATTGCTGATGACTCTTAGGTACCCAGAGCGGGACTCGAACCCGCACGCCCGAAGACACAGCCACCTGAAGACTGCGCGTCTACCAATTTCGCCACCTGGGTAGGTCGCCCGCCGGCCATTGCCGGCATTGGGGCGCCAAAAATAACGCCTTTCCTGCTATCTCCGACATCAAGCGTCGGGACCGCACAGATTAGAGGGTGGTGGGGCAGACGTAGTCGCTGAATGGGGCGTCCGTCTGCTTGATGGCCTCGAAGCCGCCTTCGACATTGATGCCGTTGTGGTAGCCGCGCGCCTTGAGGATGCTCAGGGCAATCAGCGAGCGGTAGCCGGAGAGGCAGTGGATGTAAAAGGGGCCTTCTTTGGGGAATTCCGCGAGGTGGTCGTTCAGGGCGGCCAAAGGGGCGGATTCTGCGGCGACCACGTGTTCGGAGAGGTATTCCCCCGGTTTGCGCACGTCGATGACGTCGATGTCGCTGGCGTTGCGCCTTTGGGCAAACTCAGCGGCGCTGATGGCGTTGATCTGGTCGACTTCCATATTGGCGGCCTGCCAAGCCGCCATCCCACCCTCGAGATAGCCGAGCACCTGGTCAAAGCCGACGCGGGAGAGCCGGGTGATGGTTTCTTCCACGGAACCGTCCTCGCAGACCAGCAAGATGGGCTGCGCGACATCCACGATCATGGCGCCCACCCAAGGGGCGAAGTTGCCGTCCAAACCGATGAAGGTGCTGCGCGGCACATGGCCTTGGGCAAAGGCTTCCTTGCTGCGGACATCCAAGACCACAGCGCCCGTTTCGTTGGCAGCCGCCTCGAAGGCGGCAGGAGAGAGGGCGCGGCCGCCTTTGGCCAGCACCTCGTCGATGGGGGCGTAGCCTTCTTTGTTGAGCTTGACGTTGAGTGGGAAGTAGGCCGGTGGGGGCAGCAGGCCATCGGTGACCTCCTTGACAAACTCCTCCTTGGTCATGTCGGCGCGCAAGGCATAGTTGGTGGCCTTCTGGTCTCCGAGGGTGCCCACGGTTTCCGAGCTCATGTTTTTTCCGCAGGCGGAACCCGCGCCGTGGCCCGGGTAGACGATGACGTCATCGGGCAAGGTCATGAGGCGCTCGCGCAGGCTGTCATACAGCGTGCCGGCGAGCATTTCCTGTGTCATGTCTACGGCCTTCTGGGCGAGGTCAGGGCGACCCACGTCGCCGAGAAACAGCGTATCGCCGGTGAAGATGGCGTGGGGTGCACCCTGCTTGTCGCGCAGCAGATAGGTGGTCGACTCCATGGTGTGGCCGGGCGTGTGGATGACCTCGATGGTCACCTTGCCGACCTTGAACACCTGTCCGTGCTCGGCGATGGTCGCCTCAAAACTGGGGTTGGCGTTGGGGCCAAATACGATGGGGGCGCCTGTCTTTTCGGACAAGGTCACGTGACCACTGACAAAGTCGGCGTGAAAGTGGGTCTCGAAGATGTACTTGATCTGCTTTCCGCCCGCTTCTGCCCGGTCGATGTAAGGCTGCACCTCGCGCAGCGGGTCGATCACCACGGCTTCGTCACAGCACTCGATGTAATAAGCACCTTGAGCGAGGCATCCGGTATAGATCTGTTCGACTTTCATAACGCGAAGTTCGGGAGTTTCTCTGGAAGGAAAGGAAACGCAGGTTACCGTTTCACACGAGTTTGCGTCGCGATGCGCTGATGTCCGGCGTCCTCGCTGGCCATGCCCAGTGCCGCTTCGATGCCCGTGTGGAAGTTGTCGTGGCCGATGCGGTCCATCAGCCCGCTTCTTTCGAGGACGTCCCGCACGGGGCCAATGGCGCCGGCAATCTTGAGGCCGATGCCGGCCTGTTGCCAGTCGTCGAGCAGGTGGCCCAACGTGGCGCCCGCTGAAGCATCGATGTAAGGGATGGACTCGGCATGGAGCAGCACAGTGTGGACCGGTTGACCGCCGGCCTGACGCTCGGCGAGGCGGTGCTGGAGGAATTCCTTGAAATGCGCCTGGCTCGCATAGTGCAGCGGCCCGTCGTACCGCACGATCAGCCAGCCTTCCATGCGCTCGGCCGCCGGGAAGCGGTCGACATTGCGGAAAACGCCATTGATGGTGCCCAGTTCGGCAGCGTGCGGCCGGGTGCTGCGATAAATGGTCAGCACGAGGCTCAGCACGAGGCCCGATGCGATTCCCAGGACCATGCCACCAAAGGCGGTGAGGACAAAGGTGGCGAGCAGGAGCACGGCCTCCTTGCGGTGGCTCTTCCACAGGTGGCGCGGATAGCGCACGTCCACCAGCCCGGAAACCGCCACGACGATGATGGCCCCGAGGACCGCCGCGGGCAGCGCGCGGAAAAGGGGGGTGAGAAAGGTGAGGGCCAAGGCCACGACCGCTGCCGAGATCAGGGCGCTCATTCCCGTCCTTGCGCCGGCCCGGTCGTTGACCGCCGAGCGGGAGAAGCCGCCAGTGGTGGGGTAGGCGCCAAACAGCGCGCCCAGCACGTTGGCCGCGCCCAGTGCGCGCAGTTCCTGATTGGCCGATACCTCGTGGTCCCCCCTTTTTTGGGAAAGGGCTTTGGCTACGCTATAGGCCTCCATGAAGGCGATGAGCGCGAGGGTGGCGGCCATCGGTCCGAGCGCAGTGAGGTCTGCCACCGAAAGGGAGGGCATGTAGAATCCAGGCAATCCGGCGGGAATGCTGCCCACCACTTGAATGCCCACATTTTCGAGATGGCCAAGCTCCACGGCGAGGATGCCCAATACCACCACTGCGAGGGCGCCCGGGATCCGCGGTGCCCAGCGGCGCAGGACAAAAAGCAGGGCGAGGGTTGCCACAGACAGCATCAGCGTCGGCAAGTGGGTTTCACCCACGGCACCTGCCGCATCGGCCGCCAGCACATGCAGCTTGGCGCTCCGTTCAGCTTCGATGCCGAGGATGCTCGGCAGTTGGTTCAGGCCGATGATGATGGCGGCAGCACTGGTAAATCCGCTGATGACTGGCCGGGAGAGGAACTGCGCGAGGAATCCCATTCGCATCACCCCCAACGTCAATTGGATCGCCCCCATCATCAAAGCCAGCAGCAAGGCGAGCTCGATGTACCGGTCCGTCCCCACCACCGCCATGCCCGCCAGCCCAGAGGCCACCAGCAGAGAGTCCATGGCCGCGGGCCCGACGGCCAATTGTCGCGAGGTGCCCAACAGGGCATACACCACCTGGGGCACCAGCGCGGCATAGAGGCCATAGACGACAGGGAGACCCGCAATGGTGGCATAGGCCATGCCTTGCGGGATGAGCAAGACCCCAACGGTCAGCCCGGCCGGCAGGTCGCCGGAGAGGTCCTTGCGCCTGTAGCGCGGGAGCCAATCAAGGAAAGGAACCCATGACTTCACCCTGCAAAGTACAAGCCAACCGACCCGCCGACAGGATACACAGGTTGCGCAAGGCCCACAGCGCTCAGAATTTGAGCACCTCGATGCGGTTGCGGTGCAGCTCAATGTTGCCCTCCCGCTCGAGCTGCTTCAGGATGCGCGACACCACCACACGCGAGGTGTACAGGTCCGCTGCAATCTCCGCATGGGTGGTCGTCAAGGAGGTGTTGCCGTTCACTTTTACCCGGTCGCTCAAGTATTTGGCCAATCGGTCATGGAGGTCGAGAAAGGCGAGTGAATCCATGGCCTCGACGAGCTCTTGCAAGCGCGTATTGAAGCTTTCAATCACAAACTGCCGAAAGTCGGCGTGCGCGCCGACCCAATCGTAGGCCTTGTCCATCGGGACAATGACCAGCTTGCTGTCTTGCTCGGCGACCGCGCGGATGGCGCTTTTGGATACGCCAAAGAAGCTCCCCAATGTCATGGCGCAGCTGTCCCCGGCCTCCAGGAAGTAAATGAGCATCTCATCGCCTTCTTCATCGACGCGAAGGATCTTGATGGCACCTTCCATCAGCAGCGGCAATCCGGGAATCGGATCGCCCACATCCATGATCAAGTCGCCCTTGGGCACGGTCATGAATTTGCCTTCGGCCGCGATCGTGTCCAACAGGCCGCCATTCAGCACATGCCCGTAAGCCCTGTCAAGCAAATTCCGCATGGACTAAAATTAGGCCAGGACCAAGCCCGTCAGCCCTGAGAGCCGCCTCCTTGTCCCCCGGGACGGCCTTTCCCGGAACTTGAATTCCCGAATCTGCGCTTTTTGTTGCGGTTGCCGCCTGGGCGACCACCGCCCCCGGATTGTCCGCCATGCGATGGCCCTTTTCCGCGGAATCCACCGCCGCCGCCGCCGCCGCCGCCTTTTCGGCCACGGCTGCCTCCTTTGCCTTTGGAACCACCCCGTCCTCCCTGGCCTCCGCCCGAAGGCTTACCGGAGTCGAGCGGGATGGGGGGCAGGGGCAGGTGGTAGTCGTGGTCTGTGTGCAGGGGCACCTCGCGCCGAATCAGCCGCTGGATGTCGCGCAAATAGGTCCGCTCGTCCTCTTCGTTGCACAAAGAGATGGCGATGCCTTCCGCTCCCGCCCGGCCCGTGCGGCCAATGCGGTGCACATAGGTTTCCGGAATGTTGGGAATCTCAAAGTTGACCACGTGGCTCAGGTCGTCCACGTCAATTCCACGTGCGGCGATGTCTGTGGCCACAAGCACACCCAAATCGCCGCGCTTGAAAGCCTTCATCGCCTTCTCGCGCTGTGGCTGTGATTTGTTGCCGTGGATGGCCTCGCTGCGCACCCCTTGTTTGCGCAGGTGCCGCACCAGTTTGTCTGCCCCGTACTTGGTGCGGGTAAAGACCAGCGCGCTGCTGACCTCGGGGGCCTTGAGCACATCCACGAGGAGGTGCTTCTTCTCCGCCTGGCGCACGAAATACACACGTTGGTCCACGGTTTCTGCCGCCGTGCTCCGCCGCGCCACCTCCACGGTGAGGGGGTCATGGAGGATGGTGTCGGCCAATTCTTGGATGTTCTGCGGCATGGTGGCCGAGAAGAACAGCGACTGCCGCTGGGCGGGCAGCAGCTTGATCACCTTGCGGATGTCGTGGATGAAGCCCATGTCGAGCATGGTGTCCGCTTCATCGAGCACGAAGTACTCGAGGTGCCTGAGGCTGATGTGACCCTGGTCGATGAGGTCGAGCAACCGTCCGGGTGTCGCCACCACGATGTCCACTCCGCGCTTCAAGGCGGCGACCTGCTTGCCCTGTTTCACACCGCCAAAAATGACCGTGTGGTAGAGCTTCATATGGGCGGTATAGTCCTGGATGCTCTCGCCGATTTGGGCCGTCAGCTCGCGGGTGGGGCTGATGATCAGCCCTCGGATCACGCGCCGGCCATCGTGGTTGGATGCTTTGTCCAGCCTGTGGAGCATAGGCAGCGAGAAGGCCGCGGTTTTGCCCGTTCCGGTCTGTGCCACGCCGAGGACGTCTCGTCCTTGCAGTACGTGGGGAATGGCTTGGGCTTGAATGGGGGTAGGGGTCTCGTAACCAAGAGGTTCGAGGGCCCGCATGAGGGGTTCGCTCAATCCGAGCGAATGAAAGTCGGTCAAAGGATGTTGATTTGACGCAACTTCACTACCCGTTATTTCGGATCACGCATGCGTCGTGCGCCGCAAAGATAGCCTTTAGAATCCCCCGCCGGTGAAGGAATTGGTGAGCGTTGGCTTTGATTGTGCATAGCGCCCTGTGAACGGTCAGTCCATCTGCTCTCCATGCTGGCTTTCATCCAGCCCCAGCGTCTCCTGCCAACCGCTGACCCGCAGGGGGATGATCATATCGACCAATTTGAAGAGCGCATAGCTGCCGCCAAAGGTGAATACCGCCACCCCCAACAGGGAAATAACATGCCACATAAAGGTGGTGGTCTCGCCTGAAGTCAGGCCCACTTCGGCCGCAAAAATGCCGGTGAGCAGCATACCGACCATGCCACCTACACCATGCGAGGGGAAGACATCCAACGTGTCGTCCAGGCCGCTGCGCTTTTGGCGCGAAATGGCCCAATTGGACACCAATGCTGCGATGAATCCGATGAGCACACTCTCCTGAACCGTAACGAAACCGGCAGCCGGTGTGATGGCCACCAGGCCGACGATCGCTCCAATGCAGGCCCCCACCGCATTCATCTTGCGGCCCTGAAAGCGCTCAAAAAACATCCACGTGATCATCCCCGATGCCGATGCAAAGTGCGTATTGGCAAAGGCCAGCACCGCATCGCTGTTGGCGCCGAGCGCCGAGCCCGCATTGAATCCAAACCAGCCAAACCACAGCAATCCCGTACCGAGAATGATGAACGGAATGTTGGCGTGCTCCAAGCGGTTTGTCTTGCGCGGCCCCAAAAAGACCGCGCCAGCCAATGCAGCAAAACCCGCAGACATATGGACCACAGTCCCGCCGGCAAAGTCCAGCACGCCGAGGTTCATGAGCAGCCCATCGGGATGCCATGTCATGTGCGCCAGCGGCGCGTAGATCAGCAGCGAGAAGAGCACCATAAACAGGATGTAGCTGCGGAACCGGATGCGGCCGGCCATGCTGCCCGTGATGAGGGCGGGCGTGATGATGGCGAACTTGAGTTGGAACAGGGCAAACAGCAGAAACGGGATGCTGCTTCCGATCCGCGGGTGCGGCGCCGACCCGACATGGTTGAAATTCAGAAAGGTCAATGGATTGCCGATGATGCCACCGATGGAGTCGCCAAAACAAAGACTGAACCCAACCACCACCCAGAGAATGCTGATGACCCCCAGCGCCACAAAGCTCTGAAGCATGGTAGAGATGACGTTCTTCCGATCCACCATGCCTCCATAAAAGAAGGCCAGACCCGGCGTCATGAGCAGCACAAACGCACTCGCCACCACCATCCAGGCCACATCGCCCGGATTGGTTTCAATGACCTGTCCCCAACCATGACCAGGTGAGGCGAACCCGCTGCCCAATGCCGCCATGAGTACAAAGGCGACCAATGCGATAAAGTTGACTTTCCGTCCCATGCCTGTCGGTTTTCCGTGTCAAAAATGAAGCATCAAAAATAACACGCACCGAACAACAAAAGAAATGCAACTCACTGTATGTTAGTATTTTAAGCGTGTACTTTGGACACGCCACCACCGACAAACCCCCTGCCCATCAGCGGATATAAGGCATCAAAACAGCAGCCCCCGCACCACAGAGTATACCGCGGTACATGTCATTGAAGGCCTATTGTTAGACCCGGACGGGGAGAATGATAGCCCGATACCTACGAGCGTGCTGCGCGATGTGTCCAGGCAATACCGAGGCATCGTGGCCATTGGTTACCATGAGGGCAGGCGCATAGAGGTACGCGGCGGGGGCGCCTAGGTTGGAAGCTGCACGCGAACAAATATGTGATTGAGCAGGCGTCCGCCCGTCTCCAGGCGTAAAAGGGAGGTCTTTGTCATGGGGAAGGCTGCGCAATGGCGTGGCCTTTTCTATGCGCTCACAAACCGACCACCGACACCTACGAACCCAACGCCGAGCGCATCCATCCAACGCCCATCATTGGGCATGGATTAGACCCGCGACCGCATAGCGCAAGCAGCGCAAATCATTCGAAGGATTCCAAGCCACGGGGAGCGCGAGCGCATTATGTAGCAATTGGAGGAGGGCGGAGACTTCAACGCTGTAGGTATCGTGGCAATGAGGACGCTCACTCGGCATCCCTGAGACAGCGCACAGAAAATCCGTCTTGTGAATTGCCGGTGCCTCCGCCGATTCCTGAATTGCTGCTGGCTAGGTTTCGTGACTCACCAACGCTGCCACCGGGCGAAGAAGTCCACCAATAGCCCCAGCTCCCGGCAAAATAAAAGAAGGCATTACCGTCGTAACGGAGACCGCCCGGAAGGGCCGAAAACCCAAAATCGTCCGTTCCGTTTCCACCATCCATCCATCCATAGGTCGACTTCAAGGCTGTCCCCTCTGTTCCACTAAGACCTTGGGTACTAATGTAGTTCTTCAAATCCGTCCACTCTCCATCAGTCGGAACATGCCATCCGCTGGGGCACAGGCCACGCGCATCGTCCACAGCATACCATTTGTACAGCCGGCCATACTCCGCCAATGACTGGACTTCGTCACAGGCATCGATGTCAGGACTGTCGTTGTAGCATGCGCTGCTGCCCTCGCCGTAAACTGCAGTGGCCCCTGTATTCGTCAAGATCCAGTCGGAGCCCGTCAAGTCCGCAGGAATTAAATCGCCATTACGGTAGCTCGTCGTGCGCAGGTTTTCTGCGAACCAGCACTGATCGCCGATTTCTACAACACTATAAGTGTATCCATCCATAGTTGGGCTGACACAAGCTGAAACCGGCTCACAAGACCCAA